>Ga0307373_10004747_pt1 | contig 22705 bp, 17 predicted proteins | sample OX2MG_FD_202534 | JGI IMG/M metagenome (GOLD analysis project Ga0307373, IMG submission 202534) | Soil microbial communities from Risofladan, Vaasa, Finland - OX-2 | ecosystem: Environmental > Terrestrial > Soil > Coastal area > Acid sulfate soil | place: Finland: Risofladan, Vaasa | collected... | reverse complement strand
CACCGGAGCACAGCGTAATCAGGTTCCCTTCCGCATCGGCTCCCAGTCGACCCCGTGATTGGATGTGATGGACCTGGAGATTCTCCGGAGATCCGCAGTACTGGCACCTCCAACCGTCGCGCGCTAGAACCTGTTTGCGAAGTTCGTCGTGGCCCTGTTTGTCGAGTCCAACGCGAGCTCGTTGCTGACGCAGTGCACTCACGAGGCCTTCTGTAGTCTTTCGAGAAAGGTGACTTTCATTGGCCCGGGCAACAGCTCGAACATCCGGTTGATCGATAGCAGCAAACTCTCTTTTTCATTATTGTCCTGACTGGCCCCGGCGAGAAAATCCGCACAAATCATCTCCAGGCAGTAGCCTCGCGATTTGTTTGTCCCCAGCATCAGTCCCGCAATCTCGAGGGCCTGTTCGATCACCTGTAGCTGGCTCTTGTAGACCTTGAAGTAGAGCAACTCCCAGGGCTCGGTGTCTTTGCCTGTAAGGTGTTTCTCGACTTCGCGTTTGAACTCTTCTTTCGACAGTGCCTTCGCTTTGTGCACCCAGGTTGCACTTTCGAATCGCTGTCCCTCCCGCCGCGCCACCTTGGCTAGTTCGGTCGCCTTCGTCCACCCGACCTCCTTGAGCTGATGCTTCGGCACTCTCGTTAAGTGCTCGTGAATCGCCATCAGGTAATGGGCCTTACGGCGAGAATCAGGGAAGCGTTTTTCCAGGAATTCATCGAAGGATCCGAACTGATCAAGCCGCCAGTACTGTCCTGCTCGGACCTCGCAGAGGTAGCGACCGAGATCGACGAATTTGGTATCTCGTTCACGCTCGATGCGTGTCTCCCAAGCCAAGTTCTCCTCGATCTTGGTGAGCACAAACAAGGCTCTCTTGCGATTGAGTTTCGGAGGCATCAGCGTCTGCCCGTTAATCCTCAAGCTGGTCAAGCCAATCAAGGTCACTTGCTCCGGGTCGACGAACGAGCTTGGATTCGATCGTCGTCTGATTTTCAAGACAGAGTCCCAAGTGGGCACAGCTGACGCAGCCGTTCTGCGGAAACCGAATGCCGCTGTGCGGCAGAAATTGACCTGCCTCGATCTGAGAAGCGGTCGTTTCGATTAGCCGGCCGAACTCTCGCCGCTGTTCCTCAGTGATTGAGGTCCTTAGATATTGAATCTCGGGCGTCTGCTTGCGGACGAAGACCACGAGCGCGACATCGGAGATGCCGGTAGCCCACGAGTAACAGATCAGCTGCGGATCGAGGGCCAGTAGTCCGGTAGATTCATCCGGGTAGCGGCTGGTGGTTGTTTTCCAATCGATAATGCAACGCGTTCCATCCAAATGTCCCAGAGCATCGATGTAGGAAACGAAGTCATTGCCACCGAGCAGTGAGCGGTTGATCTTGGCCTGTAGATTGTTGCGAGGATCCTCGATCCGCACTCGGTTGGCGCGTGCGAACAACTCGAGCAGATGAATTCCCTGATGGGCCATGCGGTCCCAGGAGTCGTTCCTCGAGTATTCCAGTGTCGCTTCTCGCCAGACACCCCACTCGTTGAATAAGGTAGCGGTGCTGTCCTCGCCATTGAAGTACGCCGCCAGCGCTTTCTCGAAGCACCGGCCAAAGAGCAGGGAAGCCTTGGTTTCTTTTTCCTGCCAGCCATCCAGATACCGATAGCGATAGCTTCGCGGGCAGCGCAGGTACTGGCTGATCTGCGTGTAGCTATAAGTCATTGCCCGCCTCGGCTGTCTCCCCTTCCGGTATAGAAGTAACCGCAAACTCTTCCCAGTCTGCTTCCGGAGCGAAGCCTTCGAGGTTCGGATCTGGAAGTTGAACTGGAAGGTGATCGAGTGATTATGACGCCGAAGGCGCTCATTGAAAAGCGCCTTGCCGAGGGTCTCAACGACATTCGGAAGGGCCGAGTGCGTGGCCCCTTCCGGTCAGTTCGCGCGCTGGTTCGCTCGTTACGCAAAGCCACCAAGACCAGAATCGTCTAAAATGCGAATTTTCTACACCGAGCGTTTTCGGCGAGGATACGCACACGCTCCCCCTGAAGTCCAAAGACAATGTGCGCCGCTACGGACTTTAGTCGTTTCGACAGCCTCACGGCATTGCATCCAGATCGCGTCAAGGCATGAATCTCGATTAGCCTCTCCTTTCGGGAGCCAGGGCTAGTGGCTCTTGGCGGGCGGTACCTCAACCGGCAGTTCGATATGCGACGCCGCTGACGGAGTTCGGAACACGCGCTGGGTTGCTTTCTGATAATCGGAATCTTGTGCTGCAAAAATGTCGGGAACGAACTTCTGCGGATTGCGATCGATGACGGGGAACCATGTGCTCTGGACCTGGACCATGATGTGGTGTCCGGCGAGAAACGCGTGGTCATTGGTGTGCAGATCGATCCGGTAATGCGTCACTTTATACGGGACGATTGGCTCGGGATGTTCAAAGCTTTGACGGAAGCGTCCGCGGAAGACTTCATCGGCAATCATCAGTTCATAGCCGCCTAATTCCGCATCGGGTCCGTAATTCTCCGGATAAACGTCAATGAGCTTAACAATCCAATCGGAATCGGTCCCAGTGGTGGAGGCGTAAAGTTGAGCAACGATATCGCCGGAAACCGTCACGTTCTTTGTGAGTGGGGCCGTTTCCCAGGTCAGCACGTCGGGACGATCCTCGACGAAGCGCTGATCCTGCACGAGCCATGTCGGCCATCCCCCGCCCGGATACGTCGGGCTAATCGGCCGATGGCGATATGGGACGGGACGAGCGGGATCGGAGACGTATTCGTCAAATGATGTTCTGTCTCCCTTGGGTGGGTCGAACGACAGTTCGCCGCCGGAACGCAAGTAAAGGTCGCGGCGGATTACTCCCTGGCGCGGAGGCCACGCATCCCATTCCCGCCACCGGTTTGATCCTGTTTCAAAGGTTAGCGCTTCCGACAGCGGCAGTTTTCCCTCCCCGTGCAGCCAATAACGAAACCATGGCGCCAGAACATGGCTGCGAAAATAATCGCCGGTGTTCTGGCCGAAATCGATCGGGCCAAGATGAGACCCGCCCCAGTGGTCCCATCCGCCATGATTCCAGGGACCGATCACGATATCGTTCCAATGCCCGGTGTCTTGTGGTTCAGCCAGCTCATAGATCTCCTCGGGTCCATATCGGTCCTCCTGATCCCACCAGCCGGCCACGTTCAGGTTTGGCACGGTGGTCTTCTTCAAGTATGGAGCGAAGGCCTGTTTTTGCCAGAAGACGTCGTAGTTGGGATGCTGCACGAAATCGTTCCATGTCGGTATCTGCCGGTGAAAATATCGCTCGTTGACGTGAGACAAGGCACCGAGACCCAAGTACCACTCGTAAGTATCATAGCGGTCGAACGCGAAATGGACATTCTGCGCCTTGCTGCCTTCCAGCATGGCTGCGTATTCGAAGCCGTAACTGAGCCGGAAAGCGCCGTTGTGGTGGAAGTCGTCGCCCAGGAACTGATCGGCAGGCGAGGCCTGTTCGGAAACCGCCTTCAAGTCTGGGTGTGGGTGCAAAAGCGCCATGGTGGTGAGCCAGCCTCCGTAGGAAGTCCCGAACATTCCAATCTTTCCGTTGTTGTCGGGGACATGATGGACGAGCCAATCGATGGTGTCATAGGCATCAGTGGTCTCATCTACTCCGCCGGGCTGATCGGCGGGCTGCCGAAACATAACGAATTTGCCTTCGGATCCAAAGCGCCCGCGGATGTCCTGGTAAACGAAAATGTAGCCATCGGGCGCGAGGGCTTGAACATTCGGATTCGACCAGAGGACCCCCGGATCGTCAATGGCTCCGTAGGGCGTGCGCGCCAGCAGGATCGGCAGCGGGCGTCGATCTCCGGCGGGCCGGAAGATTACCGTGTGCAGGTGGACGCCGTCGCGCATCGGCACCATCACATCCGTCTTTTCGAACGCGATGGTTGCCTGTGCTTGCGTGGTGCGCATGCCGTAGCAACAGAGGAGCGCAACCACGAATCCAAAGACCGCCCCAGCCAAGCGTTTATTGCTCATAGCTCTACGCCGCAAAAGCCTTTTCGAGCGCCCGCTGCAAATCCGCAATTAAATCAGCGACGTCTTCGATGCCCACCGAATAACGGATCAAGGCTTCCGGGATGCCGCTGGCCTTGCGTTCGGCGGGAGTGGATTCCACGTGGCTGGTGGTGGCCGGAGGGCCGGCAACGGTTTCTACCGCGCCGAGGTTGGCCGCGAGGTGCGCGAAATGGAGGTGCGGCAGGAGCCGCTTGACGGCCCCAAATCCGCCTTGGGGAGCGAAGCTGAGAACGCCGCCGAAGCCGCTCATCTGCCGACGGGCGATTTGGTGATTCGGATGCGACTCGAGTCCCGGATAGAACACTTGCGTAACGCGCGGATGCTTTTGCAGAAAGCGCGCAATCTCGAGCGCGCTCTCGTTCTGCTTGCCGACGCGCAGCGCAAGCGTCTTCATACCCCGCAGCAATAAATAAGCGGACATGGGATCGAGCGAGGCGCCGGTAATTTCGCGGAAATGAAAAATGCGGCGGACCAGGTCGCGATTGCCGCAGACGATTCCGCCCATGGCGTCCGCATGGCCTCCGAGGAATTTGGTGGCGCTGTGAATCACGAGGTCGGCTCCGAGCCGCAGCGGCTGCTGGTTGATAGGGGTGGCAAAGGTGTTGTCCACGACGACAGTCGCCTGATGGCGATGCGCGGCGGCAGAGATCCGTGCGATATCGATGACCTTGTTGGTGGGATTCGTCGGAGTTTCCAGATACACGAGCTTGGCGCCTTTGGCGATGGCCGCTTCGATGGCCGCGTGGTCGGTGGTATCGCACAGGGTGACGGATATGTGAAACCGCGGAAGGAACTCGATGAAGATCTTGTTGGTGCCTCCATAGGTATCCTTCACCGAGACTACGCGTTCGCCGGGAGAAAGCAGCGTGAAAAGCGCGTTGCTGATCGCCGCCATTCCACTCGAGAAGCTCGTTGCCGCTTCGGCGTTTTCGAGCCGCCGCACTTTCTCTTCGAAGGCGGCGACCGTTGGATTGGTGTTGCGGCTGTAGATGTGCCCGGGCCTGCGCCCCTGTGCCACGGAAAGCCATTCATCAACGTCGCGAAAACCGAACGAAACGCTTTGCGCTATGGGAACCTGCGTCGAGCCCATCCAGTGCTCGCCTTGCTCTCCCGCCCAGACGGAGAGTGTTGCAAGTCCCGGGACAGTTTTGTGCTGGGCCTCTTTTCGCCGCGTTTGTTTACGTTTCGGCATTCAATCGGTGGTATTCACAATTTCCAATCGCGAATCCATAGCCACAGGCGACCGACTAAGGGTCCGCTCTCAAGTCACCTCGTGCCGCAGCCGTCGACGCGTTTCAGATCGCGAGCTTTCTCCACCAGATCATAACTCCCGTTGCCACCATGAAGACCAGCGAAAGACTGAACAGCGACACCAGAATGTGCCCGGGAAAACCCAAGACGTCCCCGGTGTGGATGGAACGATTGAAGCGAATCACCCGGCGTCCGAGCGATGTCCTTAGATCCCAATCCCAAAGCACCCGGCCGCTGTATTGATCCACATCCACTTGGCTCATCACGGCGGGAGCAGTCTCCTCGGGAATACGCATGCCCAAGGCATAGCAAGCGCGCGGACTTGACGGGAGTTGAATCTGGGCGACCGTCGTCCCCGGCAGCGCCTGTCGGGCGATGGCCATGGCCTGATCGATGCTGATCGGATTAGCGCCGGCGATGGGCGTGGAGTTCGGCGGCGGGTGCCTCGGCATGGGAGCGGAGTTCGTGACGCTATAAATCAGTGAGCTCATGAAGAAATCCTCAAATCCGATCGCCACGCCGGTCAGGCCCATGAGCAGCAAACATGCGAGCGCGTAAATCCCGACTACGTGGTGAAGATCGAAATATACGCGAAATCGCGAGCCAGACCATTTCACCTTGGTTCGTTTGAGCCGCAACCAGAGAATCAGCCCGAAGACCACTTCAAAGCAGAGCACCAGTCCGGCCATGCTGACGATCAGCTTGCCGGCGTCACCCATGCCGATGCGCAAATGGATGTTGTGAATGGTTTGCAGAATCTGCTCATCGGTCGTATGCAGAGGCAGCGTTCCGAGCACCGCGCCGGTGTAAGGGTTTACAAAGGCCCGGCGTGGTGGGACCGTTCCCCGACCTTTTCCCGGCACGGCTATTACCATCACCTGCACCAACCGCGGCGAGCGCGAGATGTGGACGCTTATGACCCGGGCCGGCGCATAGCGGCGCTCCACGTTCCCGATCAACTCCGCTTCCGGGACCTTCTGCGATTCTGCCGGCACGTACCACACGTCGGCGTGGAGCCAGCGTGGTATTTCTTGCTCGAAAGCCATGACGGCACCGGAGACGCCCAAGGTCAGCAGAAAGATCGCCGAAACGAGTCCGAGATAGAGGTGCGCCGTCAGCACGAATTTCTTGAACCTCGCCGAGCCATTGCCTTGAGCAGGCCCTTTGGCGTGGATAGCGGACGTCCGGTTCTCCGGTGTGATCATTTTCTCCTTTTCGTTCGATGCTGAATCAAAACATGAGCTTCAATGCAAACTGGATATTACGCGGAGCGCCCTCGGCGAACACAGGATTCAGTCCCCCTCCCCCGCTCAATCCGGCTCCCGCGTAAGCATTGGCCATCTGCGTGACCAAGCCGAAATTCGCAGCATTCAGGTTCGAACTCCCCGCAGTCGACGGACCGAATTGCGGATGGTTGAACACGTTGAAGATATCCGCCTCGAACCTCAGCCGGAGATTCTCATGCAGCGGAAAGTCGCGCTCCAGCGAAAGATCAAACTCCTGCAGTGAAAAACCGCGAAGAGCGTTGCGGCCGAGTGTGCCGCTGACGGGCTGTCCGCCTGCTGTTGCGGGAGTGCAAAAGGCTCCTTTCGCATTCGCAGTCGCTCCCGAGGTTGGCGCAAGGCACCCCGCAGCTGCAGCCATGGAAGCGGAGACGGGAGCCAGATTGATCGCCGAACCGCCGGGACAGCCATAGAATCCTTGGGTACTAAGGTATTGCTGAGCGCAGGCAGGTCCAGACACGTATGCGGGGACCCCGGGGATCCGATTCGGCCGCTGCGAAAATGCAGTGCCGCCCAGCACGCCCGATATTCCGGTGAAGATGTCGATCGGCACCGCAGTTTGCAAGTGATAGATCGGATCGACCGACCAGTTGCCCAGAACTGACCGTGCGAAGGAATTGTTGTTGAAAGGAACGGGAACCTTGTAAACAGCGGAGAGGGCGAGGTTGTGCCGGATGTCAAAATCGGACGACGCGGTCAACAGAGCTACCGGCAGTCCCCCCGCCAACTGAGAGGCGGTTGGCAGCGTCAGCGGAGGCAGAAAACTGGAGGACGCATCATCGATCGAATGCGACCAGGTGTAGGAGGCCACGGCGGCGAGACCGTTGGTGAATTGCCGTTGGAAACTGGTCTGGAGTGCGTTGTAGTCGGAGAAGGAGTAATTGCCGAAGATATCCAACGCATCGGTCTTGCCGTTCAGCGAGAAAACGGCCGGATTGCCGCGGTTTGCCGGAAACGCCTGTTCCCCGAGCAGACTCCTGCCAAAAGCGCCAACGTAGGCGACGGTCAGGGATTGCGCGGCGCCCAGCTTTTGTTCCAGCGTCAAATTCGTCTCATGGACATAGGGCAATGTGAAGTGGGGGTCGATGAGGACGTCAAAGCCGCCCTGGCTGACCGGTAGCGTGAGGTTCGCTACGGGCGGCGTGACGTAGGCGGAATCGGCGGTGGAGATGGGAAATTGGACGAACGTGGAGGTTGCGCCACCCCCCAAATTGTTGAAACGCGCGTTCCATGGGGTTGAAGCGCGGATCCCGCTCTGGGCGCCGGTATCGTAGAAGATCCCGTAGCCAGCACGGAGCACGCTTCCCCATTTCGGGTCGGTGGAAAGCTGGTAGGCAACGCCAATCCGCGGCGAAATCTTGTCCCATGATGTCCGGTAAGGGGCTGTGCCGAACGGGTTGATGGTGAGGTTGGACAGATCGGCGAGGTTGAAACTGGCGGCGTTTAACGAGAAACCGGGATGGCCGTTCGTCCATTGGAATGGTGGGTTTATTTCCCATCGCAACCCGTAGGTAACAGTCAGACGCGGTTTTACGCGCCAGGTGTCCTGGCCGAAAAAGGAGTACTGCTCGATGCGATAGGTCTCGCCATAATTGTGTTGAAGATTCGACGAAGACGCCTGGCCGCAGATAAATCCCGGTACTGTGTTGCCGGATCCCGCCGGCAACGACGCCGAGGGGCAGTCGTTGGCGGGATTCCCGTTGATCGAGGCCCGGATGGCAAATGTATTGTTCCAGTTGAAGGCGGATTGCACCGCGGTCGGCAGCAGCACCCGAACGTCCGCGCCAAACTTTAGCTGGTGATTGTCACGAAGCCAGCTAAACGTATCGGTGCCGTCGTATTGATAATTGGTACTGTCGCCGTTGTCCGGCGCGTCGATGAACCCGTCGGTAGCGAAGCGGATCTGGACCGCCATATCCGGCGGAATCTGCGAACTGGTGGCCCCGCCGATGAAGGCCGCCGGAGGCTGAGCGTAGCCTGACGGAAAAACAGTGCCCAGGCCGCCCTGGTAGTTGAACGGAGTAACTCCAAGAATAACGGATGTGTTAGTAACATTGAACCGAGCGTCGTTTGCCATACTGTCGTTGATCGTGTCGATCAGTCCCGCCGTGAAGGCGTCTGTACCGTCAGTAAACGCCGTGGTGGTCACGCTGTTGGTGAAACTCAAGTCGGAGGGAGCATGGCTGTAGCGGCCAAATACGCTCATTCGATTGTTGATGGCATAGTCGAGGCGGAAGCTGGTGTTATTGAGGGACGACTTGCCCGGAAAACTGGAGGTGTAGCTGGCCAGACAGGTGGCAAATGATGTGCATGACGTGGACGGGTTGCCGTCGGGCAGTGGAAACGCATTCAGAAACTGAGCCATATACCCAGTTACCCCGTTGTCGTTTGCGGCGGCCGCCAGGGTGCGCGCGGCCTGAGTGGGGACGAGCTTGACCGAGGGGGTAGGAGCGCTCAGTCGCAACCCCTCGTACGAGAAGAAAAAGAAAAGCTTGTTTTTGAGAATCGGACCGCCGAACACACCTCCGAAATCGTTTTGCTGCACCACGCCGCGCGGTTTTCCGGCGGCATTGAGGAACCAGTCATTCGCGTCCAGAACGGTATTGCGCAGGTAATCGAAGGCGTCGCCGTGAAACCTATTCGTTCCTCCCCGGGAAACGATGGAAACCTGGCCCCCGGGCGTGCGGCCGAATTCGGGCGCAAAACTCGAAGTGGAAATACGGAACTCTTCAACCGAATCGAGCGAAATCAGGTTGTTGTACCCGCCGGTCGCCGAATTGGTGGGTGCGGAGCCGCTGCCGCTTACTCCCAGGCTCCCTCCCCCTGGGCTTGCTCCCACATTCGCGCTGACGCCATCCACGGAAAAATAACTGGTGTCAGGGCGCTGGCCGTTCACCACGAACTGGCCTGGATTCGTGCCGCTGGCCGCGATCGATGCCACCCCTGGCGCCAGTGTGATCAAACCCTGAAAGCTGCGACCGTTGAGGGGCATGTTTTCGATCATCTGTCGTCCGACCACGGTTCCGACAGTGGCGTCCTGAGTGTTGAGCGGTTGCGTCTGCCCACTGACCACCACTGTTTGCTGCGCGGACCCGATCTGCAAGCGGAAATTGAGGGAGACGCGGTCGAGAACGTGCAGGACAAGATTATTCCTCAGATTCTTCTTAAAGCCCTCTGCGCGAACGGTGATCTGGTAATGACCGGGCTGGAGCGCGACGAACACGTAATCACCCGATCCATTGCTCCGAATCGTGCGCGAAACGTTTGTTTGGATGTTTGTGGCAGTGATCGTTGCACCCGCAACCACCGCTCCGGATGGATCTAGAATTCGTCCCGACAGCGAAGCGGTTTCGGTCTGTGCCGCGGCCGACCCGCAGCCGACCATGATCAACAGCGCGAACACGATTAGACGGCGCATGCTTACCTCCCTGATGCAGACCGTTCTTTTGCTCCCGAGCGAGCTTCAGGTCAAATGGATAATTTCAGACGGAAAAAATCGGTTTATTCGATGAGCGGAGCGGGACGAGCTTCCCCGTGCTTCACCCCAGCAGTTTCTGCATTTCCCAATGAGGGATGGCGTCGAACAACAGTTCGGATTTCTGAACGACGGTGTAACCATGTTGCCGGTAGAATTGTACGGCGCGATCCCGGGCGTTTAGGAAGATTCGCCGCGCGCCCGCGGCCTCCGCCCGTTCCTCCAACCCTGCCAGGATGCGCCCTCCGATGCCCCGACCTTGTAGCGTGGTTTCAACCGCCATGTAGCGGATCTGCGCCTGCCCCGGAGCCACAAAATGTGCGCGCCCGACACCGACGATGCGACCGTCCGCCCACGCCGCCAGATGAATGGCTTCTGGTTCATGCTGATCCCGCTCCTGTCCGCGCTCTTGAGACCACGGCTCGCGGAGAATTCGCCAGCGGAGATCGTAATACGCTTCTATTTCCTCCGCAGTCGAGGGCTCGCGGACCTGGACTTGGGAGGGATCGGCCAAGGTCGCCGCGCCGGCTTTTTTCTTGCCGTGTCTACCGGGCATGGTTGCCGGGCTCCTTTCGGCCATCGCCGGGCAGAATTTGCCGGAGGTGCTTCTGCAGCAAATCCACAATCGCCAAAGCCGGGGATCGCAGCGGCCTGGATCTGGGATAGATTACCGCCAGGGAACGCTTCAGCTCTGCTTTCGGAATCGGGAAGGTCTTCAGACCTTCCGGCTGCCGCCCCTTCTCGAACGCGCTAGCCGGCAGTACGGAGATGCCCATGCGATGCGCCACCATCACTTTGATGGTTTCGGTATCCGCGATTTCGATCGGCACGTGAGGGGCGACGTGGTGGCGGAAAAGATAGCGGTCAACGAGTTTGCGCGTGTTCTGTCCGTGGATATGCAAGATGAACCGGTCGCTCTTTACTTGTTCAATGGCGACATGGCGCTGGCGGGCCAAGCGATGCTTTCTCGGAAGAACCAACACGAAAGATTCGTCCCGCAAATGAATCTTCCGGACATGAGTGAGATGCAGCGGAAGCACGACGAGGGCGATGTCGAGAGCGTCGGCGTCCATTTGCGTCAGGATGTCGGCGACCGTTCCGCCGACGATCTTCAATTCGACTTTGGGGAAGCGCTTTGCGTATTCCGTCAGCAAGGGAGGAAGTTGGTAGAGCAGCGTCGAGGAAGCGCAGCCAAACGACAAGCGCCCAGAATAGGGGTCGTGAGTGCTGAGAACGGCGCCTTCGGCTTCATTGAGAAGCTGGAAGATCTGTTTGCAATACTGAAGCAGGGATCCGCCAGCCGGGGTCAGAGAGACATGGCGCCGGTTGCGATCGAAAAGCTTCGCTTTCAGTTCGGTTTCGAGCTCGTGGATATGCTGGCTGACGGTCGACTGGGTAATGAAGAGCGACTGGCAGGCGCGCGTGAAGCTGCCGGTGATTGCGACCGCTCGGAAGGCTTCCAGTTGCCGAAGTCCTATGCTCATTGCCGAAATTGTGTGCGCCGCGGATTTTCCATCGCAGGATTATGACCAGTAGGCAAAAAAAAAGACATCGGTTTTTTCGATGAAGACGTGATGCGAATATGAATTTGACTCAGGATGGGCCTTCACGCCAAATAGGCGCCGGCTCGCGGGTCAGCTCACAAGAATCCTCCAGCGGACTTCGCCGGGCCGGCCGGAGCCGCTCGATGAAAGAAAACCTTCGTGGCACTCTCTTGCTCGATCGGCGGCAAATTTCCGAGCTGGCCGGCTTCCGCGATTACTTTGAGGCAGCCGAGGATGCCTTTCGGGCTCAGGCGAACGGGCAAGCCTTGGCCCAGGGACTGCTGCACCTGGACGCACCGGGCGGCGAATTTCACGTCAAAGCCGGGGGCCTCGACCTCGGACAGGCCTACTTCGCCTTCAAGATCAACGGCGGATTCTACGCAAACGCGCGCGATCATCGCCTGCCGAACATTCTGGGGGCGATTGTCTTATGCTGCGGCGAGACCGGGTTCCCGCTGGCGGTTATGGAATCGGGGGAAATCACACGCCAGCGGACTGCCGCAGCCGCGGCGCTGGCCGCCACCTATCTCGCTCGTAAGAATTCCTGCACGATTACGATCTGCGGCTGCGGGACGCAGGGACAGGCGCAGCTGCTGGCCATGAAGCAAACCCTGCCGCTCGCCAAGGCCTTTGTATTCGATGCTGATGCGTCACAGCGGCAAAAGTTTGTGGAGCGGAATGCTTGCCCGGGAATGACGGTCGTCCCCGTCGATGATCTGGGCGCGGCGGTTCGCCAGAGCGATGTGTGCGTCACATGCACACCGTCGCGCCGGCCGTTCCTCCAGCGCGAGTACGTTGCCCCAGGAACCTTTATCGCCGCCATCGGAGCCGATAGCCCGGAAAAACAGGAACTCGATCCCGCTCTGCTCGCCAGCAACACCGTGGTCGTCGACCGGCTGGAGCAGTGCAAAAAGGTGGGTGAACTGCATCACGCCATCGAATCCGGGCTGCTCACTCGCGAGTCCGTGCATGCGGAGCTTGCAGAGATCGTAAGCGGCAAAAAACCGGGGCGCATTTCCGGCGACGAAATCATCATCTTTGATTCTACGGGAACAGCGGTGCAGGACGTGGCCGCGGCGGTTGCGGTGTATCACAAAGCGCTCGCGCAAAACGTGGGCGTACATTTCCATTTTTGGGGATGATCACCATGTCTTCAATTCCATCAAGTGAAATCGGTTTGTCCCAGGCAGTTCGACGCACCACTTTCCTCGGCCCACGTTCACTGTCGGATTATCTGGGTCTCGAGTTAACGATCGCCAGCGAAGCGTTTCAACACACCGGAAGCTTCAAATTCCGCGCCGCTTACAATGTCGCACTCAGGGTTCCTCAGGAGGAAATAATTGCCGCATCCTCCGGTAATTTCGGCCAAGCGCTCGCTTATGCATGTCAGCTGCTGAAAAAACGGTGCATCGTGGTCATGCCGTCGACCTCGGCCGCCGTAAAAATCGCGGCGGTGCGCCGGTATGGTGCCACCGTCGACCTGATCGATACGCGAGTGAAGAGCCGTGCGGCGCGCGTGGCCGAGCTTGCGGCCGGGCACCCCGGCGCTTACTTGGCCAGCGCGTACGATGACCCTCTCGTGATCGAAGGAAATGCCACGCTTGGTGGCGAGCTCGCCGCGGTAGGAGGCGGTTGGGATGCTATTATCGCGCCGGTGGGAGGCGGAGGTCTTATCTCCGGGATCGCCAGCGGCCTGCGACAAGCGGGAAACGCGAACAAACTTCTTGGCGCCGAACCCGCGCTTGCCAACGATGCGGCGCGGTCTTTGAAGGCAGGACAGATCCTTGCCAACCAGACCGAGCCGAACACAATCGCCGATGGCGCCCGCACCGTCAGCCTTGGCCTGCTCAACTGGCCAATTATTCGCCGGGAAGTCTCCGATATTATCGAGGTCTCGGAAAGAAATATTGCCGAGGCGCTGCGGCTGCTGTTTATGTTCGCGAATCTGAAAGCTGAGCCCACGGGCGCGCTTGCCGTGGGCGCAATCCTGGAGCAGCCACAACAGTTCGCCGGAAAGGCGATTTGTTGCGTGGTCAGCGGAGGGAATGTCGATCCACTCAATTACGCGCAATTGCTCAGCTCCTGCGAGCAGGACAGAGCAGAAAGGGGGAAGGCATGAAGCACGTGGCGTCACTCCTGGCCGCGGCTCTTCTCCTGGCCGTCGCCGCCTCAGCGGCGCATGCGCCGCGCCCGCTCACTCCCGGAGACGTGTACCGCCTGGAAACAGTGAACGATCCCGAACTTACACCAGGGGGCAAGCTGGTTGTCTATGAGGTGACCACCGTCGATGCCTACAAGGATAAACGGGTTTCTCACCTGTGGATGGTACCGGCCGACGGCAAGGCCGAAGCAAAACCGTTTCTTGGGGACCTCCCCGCGCGGTTTCCGCGCTGGAGTCCCGATGGCCGGTGGTTGGCCTTCATTTCTACCGGAAGCGGCGGGCAAGCGATTAAAGAGAGTCTCCCCCTGGCGTCGACCGCCAAGCCGCAGATCTGGGTGGTCGCTCGCGACGGTCAAGCGAGGCGACGAATCACCGATTTTCCCAACGGAGTTCTGAGCTATTCGTGGTCTCCCGACGGCAGGCAGCTGGCGGTTGCGGCCCGGCCCGATTATGGTGTGAATCCCGAGCCCGGCGTGCGCGATTATATTTCGCTTGTTTACAAGCTGGACGGATATGGCTGGTATCACCGCGGCAGCCAAAGCCATCTCTGGCTGGTGGACGTGAGCAACGGCGATGCGCGCCAATTGACCTTCGGAAAAACCCGCAACGATAGCGATCCGGAGTGGTCGCCTGACCGAAAATGGATTGCGTACGTCTCTCAGAACATCGGGCCCGATCTTCGGGAGTACAGCGATAGCTCCGAGATTTTTATCGTTCCTGCTTCTGGCGGCGCGCCGCACGCCGTTACCGCACCGCTCGCCAGTCTATCCTCACCGCGCTGGTCGCCCGATAGCCAGATGCTCGCCTACGCTGCCGCGCCGATAGCAAGCGACCAACCTCTGCTTTTCCTGACCTCAATTTCTGGTGCCGGGAAGCCTGTGCTGGCGTCGGATATCGATCGCTTTCCCACGCAGATTGTTTGGGGCCGTTCCGGCGATCTTTGGTTTGGAGCGGCTGACCATGGCTCAGCCGTTTACTACCGGGTGGACGTTAAAACGCACCATGGCTTGCGGATGCTGGCAGGCCACAGGGCCATCCATGAACTGCAAGCGAGCGAGAGCGGGAACCGCCTGGTTTATCTGGCGAACGACGCGACTCATCCGCCTGAGGTGTATTCCGCGGCGCTCGATGGCAGGGGCGAACTCCAGCTCACGTCGCAAAATCGAAGTCTGTTGAGCCAGGTGCAAACCGCTCCAACCGAGTCCGTCACCTGGCAAAGCTCCGCTGAGGGCCTCACCATCCAAGGGTTTTTCATGCGGCCTCTCGATTGGCAGCCCGGCAGGAAATGCCCCATGATCCTCGACATTCATGGCGGGCCAAACGGAATGTGGGGCTTCCATTGGAGCTTCGACGCCCAGCTGTACGCGGCCAACGGATATGCCGTTTTCATGGCCAACCCCCGCGGCTCCTCCGGTTATGGGATGAAATTTCAGCGCGCCGTTGCGGGAGAATGGGGCGGCAATGCCTACGAGGACATCATCAGCGGCGTGAAAGCGATCACGGCGCGCTATCCCTGGATTGACAGCAGCCGCCTGGGTGTCGTCGGCCACAGCTACGGTGGATTCATGACCGATTGGATTGTCGGACATACGGATATGTTCAGGGCGGCGATCAGCATTGCCGGAATCAGCGATTTCGTAAGCGTGGAGGGTACTCGCGACGCCGCTTTCGGACACACGCGGGATTTCGGCGCAGACCTATTCAGCCAGTTCGACACCTACTGGAAAACCTCTCCGCTGCGATACGCTGCGAATGTGAAGACACCCCTTCTCTTCCTGCATGGCGAGGAGGACCAACGGGTGCCAGCGAGCCAATCAGAGGAATATTTCCGCGCCATCAAGCATTTTGGCGGCACCGCGGAGATGGTGATGTTTCCAGGCGAGAGCCACATGCTGCCGGTTTCCGGAAAACCAAAGCACCTGATGGAGACCTACCAGTGGCGGATCTATTGGTTCGAGCGATACGTCAAAGGCCACACCGCAGCCATCGCTCCCGACGCCCCGAGCACGGCAAATCGCACTCACCATGAGCAAAATTGAAGCACCGCGCCCCTTTTGAGGAGCACGATTTTCGATGGAGGTCCAGCGTGACCCGAATCAAACTCCTGTTTGTCCTGCTGTTGAGCGCAGCGGCGGCCCAGGCATCCGCTGCCGCGACGGCTCGGCTCGATCCCTTCCAGAACCTGCATTTCCGAAATCTGGGTCCGGCGGTGGCCGGCGGTCGGGTCACTGCAGTTATCGGCATTCCGGGCAATCCACACATTTATTATGTCGGCACGGCTGCGGGCGGGATCTTCAAGAGCGCAGACGGAGGAGTGAGCTGGCAGCCGATTTTCCAGTACGCCGCAGTGAGTTCCGTTGGAGCGCTGGCGGTTGCTCCTTCCAATCCCAACCTGGTCTGGGCCGGAACGGGCGAAGGCAACCTGCGCAATGACGTCGTCACCGGGCGCGGCGTTTATTTCTCGCCCAACGGCGGACGGACCTGGCAAGATGCGGGCCTCGACGATGCCGGGCAGATTTCGTCGATCATCATAAACCCTACCAATCCGGAGGTCGTCCTGGTGGGCGTGGTCGGTGATGCCTGGGGCCCGAGCGCCGTACGCGGAGTCTTCCGCACTGCCGACGGAGGCAAGACATGGCAAAAGGTGTTGTATGTCAACGACACGACTGGCGTGAGCGATATGGCTATCGATCCCCAAAACCCGCGGATCGTCTATGCCGGAATGTGGCAGATCAGGCGTTACCCGTGGGAAATGATTAGTGGTGGTCAAGGAAGCGGCATTTACAAATCGCTCGATGGCGGCGTCACCTGGAACAAATTGACGGACGGATTGCCGGGTCCGCCGATCGGCCGCATCGGTCTGGCGATTGCGGCCAGCAATCCGCAGCACCTCTACGCTCTGGTGGGATCCAAAGCGGGCCGGCTTTGGGAATCACGCGACGGCGGGGATCACTGGAACAAAGTCAGTGACAATTGGCTCATCGACGCCCGGCCGTGGTATTTCGGCCGCCTGGCGGTCTCCCCAACGAACGAAAACAAGATCTATTTTATGTCCTATGACCTGCTCGCTTCCGAGGATGCCGGCCGCACGGTTCACAATATCGGCCGAGGAGTTCATCCAGATCACCATGCCATGTGGATCGATCCTCGCGATCCCACGCGCATTATCGAAGGAAACGACGGCGGAGTGTATCTGAGTTCGAATGGAGGCGACACTTGGCGGTTCGCCGACGGCCTGCCCATTGAACAGTTTTACAGCGTGGCGCTCGATGACCGTACGCCGTACACCATTTGCGGAGGCCTGCAGGACAACAGCGCCTGGTGCGGTCCTTCGGAAACTCTGGCGCCTGGAAACATTCCGAACCAGGAGTGGTGGGTGGTGCTAGGAGGCGATGGGCAATACGCCGTCCCTGCTCCCAAGACCAACCTGGTATACGCCGACTCGCAGAATGGGGTGATCGAGGTGCGCGACCGCAGTACCGGCCGCGGCGGCCGGATCCGCCCCTACTTGCTGAGCGTCGAGGAACTGAAGCAGTCGGATCTTCGCTACCGGTTCAATTGGACGTCGCCGATCGCCGTCGCACCCAACAACGCCAGGCAGGTATACCTGGGCGGAAATGTGCTGTTTCGCTCCGATGACGCAGGCGCCATTTGGCGTGTAATCAGCCCGGACCTGACGCGAAACGACAAGTCCAAGCAGGTCGTGAGCGGCGGCCCGGTCGAGAACGATCTATCCGGTGCCGAAACTTACGATACTATTCTGTCCATCGCTATTTCCCGCCAAAATTCCAAGGTGATCTGCGTGGGAACCGATGACGGCATGGTGCAGAGGACAAGCGATGGCGGCCAGCACTGGAGCAACGTCACTCCCAAAGGCGTGCCCGAGTGGGGCCGAATCGAACAGATCGATGTTTCGCCATTTGATCCCAACAGTGCCTATGTGGCGATCGATTACCACGAAACCGACAACAATCACCCGTACGTATTGAAAACGCACGACGGCGGAGCGAGCTGGCAAAGCATTTCCACCGGTCTGCCGGACAATACGCCGGCGCACGTGGTCCGTGAAGATCCGGATCGCAGAGGTTTGCTCGTGCTTGGCACCGACGCCGGGCTCTTCTACTCAACGAACGACGGCGCCGCCTGGGAAGCTCTGGGAGCGGGCCTGCCCACAGTCCCGGTTTACGATCTCAAGTTTCAGCCCGCGATGCATGACCTGGTCATCGCCACTCACGGGCGCGGCATTTTCGTGCTTGACGATATGAGTCCTATCGAGGAGCTTACGCCGGAAATCCTGGCGTCGAACCTGTTCCTATTCAAGCCCGAGCCGGCATTCCGCAGTTCAGTTTTCAACCGCTATGGGCGCATCCAAACCCACGGCGCGCAATGGTCGGCGGCCAACCGGCCTTTGGGAGCGTTCATTGACTACTACCTCAAGCAGAGTTCCTCAAGCGGCGTGCAAATTACGATTACCGGCCCGCATGGAGAAATTGTCCGCAAGCTCACGGGGCCGGGGAAAATCGGCGTCGACCGCGTGGCGTGGGATCTGACCTACGACGCAGCTCCACGCCCTGAATTTTTGTCGCAAAGCGTCGGATCGTGGATTCCGGCGACCGCGGTCGGACCGCCCGTCGTTCCCGGAATTTATACCATCACCGTTCATGCCGGTACCGAAACGGACACAAAAACCATTCGCGTTGGCGCGGACCCGCGATTCCCGGCCGAGAGCGAAGCCATGAAGGCGCAAACCGCCGCTGGTCTTGAGGTGCGCGCGATGGTTACGCACCTGGTGCACTTGCTCGATCAAGACAATCGCATCGAGGAGCAGCTTGGCTTCATCGAGAAGATGACTTCGCCCTCCGCGCCAAACCGTTCTGCGATGCTCGAGCAAAGCCAGGCGCTTCAATCAAAGCTGGTTGCCTGGCGCGAGCCGCTGTTCAACCCCGCCATCCAGACCGACCCCAAATATTATTTGCATTATCTCGGCCGCCTTTATGACCGGCTACAGCGGGTAATGAACGACATCGACGCGAATTACGCGACTGCACCATCTGCTGCGGATGAACAGGAAATCGCGACGCTTCGCCAGCGCACCGATGAAGCGCAGCGAGATTGGAGTGCCATCGTGCGCTCGGATGTGGCCGCGTTCAACCGTGTTGCGCGCGCTGCGGGGAGCATGACCATCCATCCCGATGCGGAAACGGGGGGCGCCGCGCCGGCTGGCAAAGTCTCGCCGCACCCATGATTATCTTGTGCGCTACCGCACCCGACTGCGGTTAACGCCACGCATCAAGTAACAAGCCGGGTACCGCCAAGCGGACAAGGAGGTCCTTCATGCGCAAGCGCATTCGCCTTTTCCGGCCCGGAGCGGCTGCTGCCGTCTCTCTCGCCATGACCGTCCTTGGCACGCTCTGCGCCAGCGCGGTTCCCCATCACGGCAATTTGTCCCAGCAGCCGGTTTCTCCGTCCCTGCGCTGCAGCATTGCTGATGGATTCACGCTCGCGGCGGTAGGCGACATCATCATGGCCAACCCTGAATCGGCGAACGCCGATCCTGGGTTCCAGGCACAACTGAAGATCCTGCGCGGCGCTGACGCGGCTTTTGGAAACTTTGAAGATACTGCTATCGACATCCGGCACTTTAGAGGCTCTCCGCAGGCGGAAAATGGCGGAGCCTGGCCGGTTGCTTCACCGCTCGTCCCTGGCGATCTGAAGAAAATGGGATTCTCGATGGTGAACCGGGCCAATAATCACGCCACCGACTGGGGCGTTCGAGGAATGGCGGAGACCGATCACCTGCTCGACCAAGCCGGAATCGTCCATGCGGGGACGGGCGACAACATGGCAACAGCACGAGCGCCGCAGTATCTCGAAACTCCGGAGGGACGAGTCGCGCTGGTGGGAATGGCCTCGACGTTTACACCGATGTCCGTCGCCGCCGATCCGGCCGGCATGATACCCGGCCGTGGTGGAGTTGACGCGTTGCGCACGACTCGCTCGGTCCTAGTCACCCGGGACATCATGCAGTCGCTTGTGAAGCTCCACAGCCTTCTGCCCTTGCCTCCCGAAGGCCCCGTCAGCGGCACGCCACATCGACTGTCGCTGTTGGGTACCCGTTTCGAGCTCAGCGATCATGTTCGTTTGCGTTATGAAATGAACCAGGCGGACCTCACGGATATCCTGCGCAACATCCGAGAGGGCAAAGAGAGTTCCGACTTCCTGATCGCGACGATTCACTGCCACGAGTCTGGTCAGAGGCTCGCGGACCCGCCCAAGTTCCTGGTGAAACTCGCCCACGGGGCGATCGATAACGGGGCCGATGCTTTCATCAGCCAGGGGCCACACCTGCTTCGCGGCATCGAGATCTACCGGGGCAAACCCATCTTTTACAGTTTGGGGGACTATTTTTTCGAGTTGCACGAGCAGCAGGTCATACTGCCGTCGGTCTACGCCGCGTTCCACTTCGATCCGAGGGCGGTGACGCCAGCTGAACTTGAAAGCTTGCGAATATCCCGATTGCTTGGCAGACCGGGATTCTGGATCAGCGTCATTGCCGTCAGCACGTTCCGCCGCGGGCAGGCTTCGGAAATCCGCCTTTATCCTATCGATCTCGGCCGTCACCGCCGCCCAAGCCAGAGCGGAGTTCCCCGGCTTGCCTCCGCCGATGCTGCCCGGTCGATTCTGGAGCAACTCTCCCTAGAATCGGAGTCTTTTGGAACCGACATCCGAATCGAGGGTAATGTCGGAATCATCCGAGTTCCGCCGCTACAATAACCTGAAGATTTCCGGCTTTGTCACCCTCGCCCCACCACGATTGTAGTGGATGGTCTCTGCGCACTCGCTGTTCCGGGGAAATGTAGCGGAACACGTGACTCTGCTGCTGATCGGTTCCTCGCATGCGCTATATGGGACGCGCTCGGCGCTCCTTCGTTGCGCAATTTTTGATTTTTTCAGCGGCCTGCTAGAAGAACACTGCTGGAGAAACATTGGCATCCATCAACGTGCGAAGGACTTCCACCGGGGAAGCATCGGGAAGGGAATGATACTTTTCTTCGTACGCTTTGATCAAGGCCGTACGTGCCGAGGCTGACGTAAAGACTGTTCTGATAACGAGTCCAGGTCCCAGGGAAGGGAAGTCGACTCTGGCGCTGAACCTCGCCGCTGCTCTCTCCGAAAAGAAAAATCAATCGGTCCTGCTGCTCGAAGGTGATCTGCGATGCCCCACGCTGGCTGGTGAGCTCGGATTGCATCTGCCTTCCGGCTTGACGCAATGCACACGCAGCGATGCGGGGTTGCAGTCAGCCATATGGAAGATTGAGCCGCTTGGTTTCTACTTGTTGCCGTGCGGAAAATCGATAAAGAATCCGGTCGAGATTCTCAATTCGGAATGGCTCGCTGAAGCGACGGAGAAGCTCGCAGCTTCGTTCGACTGGATACTGATCGATTCGCCGCCAGCCATTCCCGTAGTCGATACCCTTTCGCTTAAGGCACGCGCAGACGCCACACTCGTAGTCGCGCGCGCGGGACGTACCCAGCAGAGCGCGATTGACGACACGATTCGCATCCTTGGCCAGGATCACATCCTCGGCGTCGTCCTGAACGCCGTCGAGAAATTCGACCGTGGCTATTACGAGTACTACCGCCGCTACGCCCCCCAAAACGGCAACGACGCAAAACCAAAGTCCTAACCGTGAGTTCAATGCGTCATTCAGGGAATTCATTCCTTGTTAGTTCGGTACCCTCTGGCAGGGACTTAGTACTGAGTGCCTCGTCCGAACCCAGTAATTTTCTCCGTAAGCAGGGAATTTGGCCTGCGCGCGAACTGGCCATCCCCCGTCACGCTGAATTCTGCAAAACGAACTCGATTAAACATCTAGGATTCAATAGGTTTTGAATTTCGGAAAACAGTCTCTCCGCGGTGCACAACGAGCAAATCGGACTGGCACGGGCTCTTCGGTTCATCGGAGGGGATGCGAGGAGCAACGATCCGGCTACAAGCTTGTCACAAACCCTTGCAAATCGTCCTCCGCGCGGGTAGGAGTGCGGCAGCGGTTTGACATCGATGTCTCAGAGACCTTACGAACTTTACGGCATGGTTCACAAACTCCGGCAGTACAAATCGCGGCGGCGACGGCAATCTTTTCTTTGGCGATCGTGATCACTTTTTGCAAAATCCTCTGGTCAGCGCTTCGCTCCGACGACTGATCACCTTCAACTACCTGCAGGGCTTTTTTGACTGGTTTTGTTCCCCAATCTTCCCAAATTGGGTGGAGTTAGATTTCGGTCCTCGGGTTATAATTCATCAAAGGAGTTACTCTGTGCTTGAAAAAGAAATCATCTTTGCCGTTGAGGAATCGCCCGAGGGCGGCTATGAAGCCCGCGCTCTGGGGCATTCCATTTTCACGCAAGCCGAAACGCTCGAAGACCTCAGAAAGATGGTACGCGACGCCGTAAGTTGCCACTTCGAAGCCGGAGGAAAACCTTCGGTCATCCGTTTACATTGGGTCAAAGATGAGGTCATCTCCGCTTGAAGCTTCCGCGGGATACCAGCGGGGAAGAACTGGCGAAATTGCTTCGAAAAGTTGGCTACGAATTTGTTCGCCAGACAGGGAGCCACATGCGCCTGCGCTCAGTTGTAAAGGGCACCGAGCACCACGTCACAATTCCTGCCCACCAGCAGCTTAAGATCGGGACTCTGAGCGCCATCCTTACCGATGTTGCTGCGTACCTCGAAATGGATCGTACCGAGCTCCTTCGTAGGCTTTTCTGAGGCCAGCTCGACGCGCGCGAGGCGACGAACCTTTTGCATATCTCTGAATAGCGAGATGAGGAGGTTGTTGCGTTCGTTCAACCGTTGCCGAACTCGTCTCTCACAGTAGCGGAATTGGCTGAGCATGCCGCGCGCGTCCTTGCGTCATACAAACGGCCGTCGCAGATTGT
>Ga0307373_10004746_pt1 | contig 22708 bp, 25 predicted proteins | sample OX2MG_FD_202534 | JGI IMG/M metagenome (GOLD analysis project Ga0307373, IMG submission 202534) | Soil microbial communities from Risofladan, Vaasa, Finland - OX-2 | ecosystem: Environmental > Terrestrial > Soil > Coastal area > Acid sulfate soil | place: Finland: Risofladan, Vaasa | collected... | reverse complement strand
CCGGAAGGGGCCCACCAATCTCACTCCCCCAGCCTGCGGAGCACCAGCATCGCACGGAATGTTATCATCTTGCTCGGCCTCGCCGCCTTCTCCAGCGCGAACGGAGTCGGCGCCTGGTTCGCGTGCTTGGCATACCAGTCGGACATCCCCCCCTCCACGTCCGGGTGGACGGCGTCTAGGTTCCACCTGCCGTCGGGGGTCATCTTCTCCTTCAGCAGCTTGACCGCCCCGGCGAGCCTCTTGTCCTCGCCGTATCCCAAAGCGGTCATAAAGTCCAGCCCTACGAGCAGGTCGTAGTAGTAGTGGACAGGGTAGTGGAACCTGTACCAGGGCTCGTACCGCGCCCCCTGCTGGTCCATCGATTTGCGCAGGTAGAACTCCGCCCCCTTCTCCACTGCGCCCTTGATCCCCTTGGTCCACGACCGCTTCGGTAGCGCGGCGAACGCGCTCATCGCCTCCCACGAGTCGAGGTTGCCCCCCGACCCGAAGCACGACCATCCCCCGTTGCTCGCCTGGGCCTTGACCAGCCATTCGAACGCGCTCTTGACCTTCGGGTCCTGCGCGTACCCCAACTTGACCAAGGCTCTCGCCGTGTTCCCTGCGATGCAGAGGTGGCTCCTGCTCGCCCCGTCGGAGCCGAACCCGCCGTCAGCCTTCGAGAACCTGTCCCTCCAGAGGTCCGCGGCCCTCCTGATCCTCGGGTCTTCCTTGGTGAGCCCGAGGTCCGAGAGTATCAGGAGCATCCAGTTCGTCGAGAGGTACTTGGGGCGGTAGAGGTTCTCCTGGTGTACCCACCACCCGCCCGGCTTCTGTTTGGCGAGGATCCCTGCCGCCCATCCCTCAAAGCCTACCTTCTTCTTGGTCGCCTTGACATCGGGGTCTTTCCCCGCCCTGCCGAGCAGTTGAGTGAGAGTCATGTACCTGACGGAGGGCTCGTCCTCCTCCAGGAGCCAGTCGATGGCGCCTCCGCGTTCTCCCGTCGTCTCCCCTACACGCTCTGGGCCGGGCACCCTCGGTGGAGCCGGGAGAGGGTGGAGTAGACAAAGCGGACAACCGGCCTTCCCCCCGGGACGGTCGCGACGGCTCGCGAAACTCGGCGCCCCCACGGGGAGAGGCTGCACATCAGCGGGAGCACCGCCTCGGAGCCGCTCCGCACTTCGGCTCCTTGGGACGTGCCGGCACACCGGATCAAGTGAAACGAGGCATAGCGCGAATCGGGGTCGACGCTGTCCAGCATGCCAGATCTATCGGCCGTCTCCAGGGAAACAAAGCCGATCCTTCTCCGCACGTCGAGGAGCTCCACAAATGCTTTGAAGCGGCAGCAAGGCCCGCAACCATCGTCGTAGGCAACGATGAATTCTGCTGAGGCTGAGTACAAATGTCCGTCTTTGGTTCGGGCTCAGAGGCGATATAAGGACTCATGGGTCAAGGGCCTTCGCTCGCTGCTCTTCGAGCCGAGGCGGACCAGGCGCTGGGTCGAGCTTGAGTCCGTGCGCATGTTACGCCGAGGGTAACAACATCGATATTAGATTTCTGCCTCCATGGGTGCTTTGAATGAGCAGGATGAGTCGGTCAATCGGCACTCTAAGGGCGGCCGGAGGGGCGTCGGGCATCAGGCGGTGCGGCCTTCGAGCCGACGTCCTACACAATAGATTAAAGAAAGATTCCTCGGGGGGCGGCTGATTTGTCCGCGATCGAGGTCGACTCCCTGAAGAAGGCGTACGGGTCCCTGAACGCGGTCGACTCGATTTCCTTCAGCGTCAACAAAGGCGAGGTCTTCTCGCTTCTCGGGCCGAACGGGGCCGGGAAGACGACTACCATCGAGATCCTCGAGGGGCTCAGGGTGAGAGACGCAGGCGAGGTCAAGGTTCTGGGACTAGACCCGTGGAAGAGCGGCAGCGACCTCCACAAGAAGATAGGCGTGATCCCGCAGGGATTCAAGTTCGTGGACTACGCGACCCCGAGGGAGGCGATCATGTACTATGCCGCGCTATTCGGAGTCAATGCCGACGCTGACGCCATATTGCGTAAGGTCATCTTGGAGGACTCTGCCAACGTCTACTTCTCTAAGCTCTCAGGGGGCCAGAAGCAGAAGGTGGGGCTCGCCTTGGCCCTCGTGAACGACCCGGAGCTCTTCTTTCTCGACGAGCCCACCACCGGCCTCGACCCGCAGGCGAGGAGGGCGGTCTGGGATGTCATCAGGAACCTGAAGAGCGAAGGGAGGAGCGTCCTGCTCACCACGCACTACCTAGAGGAGGCGGAGGAGCTCGCCGACAGGGTGGCGATAATGAACAAGGGCAAGATAATAACTTCGGGCACGCCCGCCGAGATCATCGAACGCTACGGCTCGGGAGAGACGATCATGGTCCCCAAGCGAGACAGCCTGGAGGACGTCTTCGTGAAGCTCATCGGCAGAGGGGATGCGGGCGTGGGCGTAAGCATCAGCGGCGCGAGCAGCGGGTGAAAGACGACATGGTAAGCTTCAAGCGCATCAAGGCCGACCTGAACATCTTCGGGCGCGGCTACATGAGGAGCCGCGTCGGCCTCTTCTTCTCTTTGATCTTCCCCGTGATACTCATCCTCATGTTCGGCGCGATCTTCTCCGGGAACGGCACGGCGGCGATACCGGTGTACGTCCAGAACAACGACGCTTCGAGCCCGGTCAGCATGGGCTTCATCAGCGCGCTCAACTCCACACACGCGATGCAGATCACCCTCGTCGACAGCTCTGTGAACTTCACCCAGTATCTCACATCGCACTCCTCGAGCGACGGCATAGTCATCCCCTCGGGGTTCGCCGCTGACTTCGCGACGGGGAAGCAGGTCAACGTCACGGTCTACGGCAACCCCACGACCAGCACCAGCGGCATTCTCATCGGGATCACGGGGGCAGTCGTGGACGGCTTCAACCTCCACCGCGTCAATGGCACGCAGGTGATCGGGATGCAGCAGGAGGCCGTCGTGTCCAAGTCCTACAAGTACATCGACTTCCTCGTGCCAGGCCTCATCGGGTTCTCCGTGCTGACGAGCCCGATGTTCGCGCTGGTCAACATCAGCTCCCAGTACAAGCGGGACAAGGTCTTCAAGCAGCTCTCGCTGACGCCTCTGACAAAGACCGAATGGCTGCTCTCCAAGATAACGTGGTACATCGCCCTCACGATAATCTCCTTCTTCCTGATGACCACCTTGGGCGTCGGGCTGCTCGGGGCGCACGTCACGTACTCGCTGTGGATAGTCCCGTTTCTCTTGCTAGGGCCGTTCCTCTTCGTCTCCCTAGGCATGCTCGTGGGGACAGTCTCGAAGAGCGTGGAGTCGGCCGCGGTCGTGGGGAACCTCGTCACCTTCCCGATGATGTTCCTCTCGGGGACGTTCTTCCCGGTGTCCACCATGCCGCAATACCTCCAGAGCATAGCACACGTGCTGCCGCTCTTCTACGTGATCGACGGCCTGAACAACGTCATGCTGTACGGTAACTACGGTGCCGCCCTCGTCGACCTCGCGGTGCTGGCGGTCCTCTCCGCGGTGGTCTTCGCTCTCGCTGTGAGGTTCTTCAAGTGGCGCGAAGACTAGGCAATCTGACAAACCGAGCAGATATATCGGCGTGAGAAGCCGGTCCATCGGCATGGATCTGGGGCTGAAGGGAAAGGTGGCGCTGGTGACCGCTTCGAGCAAGGGTATCGGGCTGGGGACGGCGAAGGTCCTAGCCAGCGAGGGCATGAAGGTCGCGATCTCTTCCAGGGACGCCTCCAACCTGAAGAAGGCCCGAGACCAGATCGCCGCGGCTACGGGGGCGGAGGTCCTCGCGGTCGCCGCCGACATGACCGTGCGAGATGACCTCGAGAGGCTCGTCGAGACCACGGCAGAGAAGCTCGGCGGAGTCGACGTCCTCGTCTACAACACGGGCCCCCCCAAGCCCGGGACCTTCGGCGAGCTGACCTACGCTGACTGGGAGGAGGCCACGAAGCTGCTGCTGCTCAGCGCGGTGACCCTCACCCAGGCTGTGCTCCCGCACATGAAGGGCAACGGTTGGGGCAGGCTAATCTACATCACGTCGTTGACGCTAAGACAACCGATCGGGAACCTCGTCCTCTCCAACACCGTGAGGCTCGGGATAGCGGGTCTCTCAAAGTCGCTCTCGAGGGAGCTCGCCCCGCACGGGATAACCTCCAACGGGATCATCCAGGGATACGTCCGGACAGACCGGACCCTCCACCTCGCGGAGGAGAAGGCCTCCAAGGCGGGGGTGAGCGTCGACGAGGCGTTCAAGGAGATGGCCAAGAGCATCCCGCTCGGAAGGTACGCCGAGCCAGAGGAGGTGGGCGCCCTCGCGGCGTTCATCGCGAGCGATAAAGGGGGCTACCTGAACGGGGCGATGCTCACGATCGACGGCGGGTTCATCGGCTCCGTCTTCTGAGCGCTGCCCTAGCCTCCGAGGTTGTTCGGCTCTTTCGCGGTAAGGTCCACGGCAATCTCTGCGATGTCCGAGCCGTACTCGGCGACCCTCCTCACGCTCTCTAGGACGAGCCTGAACCAACCGACGTTGCTCGCCTCCATCCCCGGCCTCAGCAGCTCAGCAGCCATCTTCTCGTCCATCTCGATGACCTTCTTGGTCAGGTTGATCGACTCGTTGGCCTTCTTCGTGTCGAGCTCGACCAGGGCGCTGACCGCCTGCCCCAGGACCTTCTGCGACAGGTCGCTCATCTTCATGATCTCCTTGGCGATCTTTCCAATCGCGTCGGCGCGGAGGCTGGGGACGAGCCTTGCTATCCCTGCGGCGTGGTCAGCGACCCTCTCGATGCTCTTCACGGCGAGCCTGTAACCCAGGCAGTCCCGCGCTGCCCGGAGTCCGACCTCCTCGATGATGGCGCGGTTCCGGACCGCCATGTTGAGCTGCCTCACGATGAAGTGGTAGAACCTGTCGACCTCGTCGTCCCGCTCGCTGACCTCCTCGGCCAGCACGAGGTCGCCGCTCTGGAGCGAGGCGACGGCGTCCTGGACCATCCCAGAGGCGATTATGGCCATCCGCTCTATCGCCTTCTTCAAAGGCAGGTCGGAGTAGCCGGAGAGGCACTGGGTCGTTATCCCGTTCGAGGTCTCCTCGACGATCTCGATGCCTATGAGCTTCCTCCTTATGGCCTCCTTGAGGTGGGACCTTAGCCCTGTGCTCGAGCCCGAGATCCTCATCCTGATGACGTCGTAACCGGCGAGGTAGTAGGAGATGAACGTCCTGAGCGCCGTGTCCCTGTCGGAGCTCTCCTGAATCTCGAGAAGGACCTCGCTCTTCGTCTCCTTCCTTAGGTCGTTCTTAGGAATGACGAGGAGGGACATGTCTGCCTGGGGCATGACCAGGACGGCGTCCTTCGCCTTCAGGCCAGCGTCGTTGACCCAGGACTTTGGAAGGGAGACGACGTAGCTGTTCCCCCCCGTGATCTGTATCTTCCTGATTTCCATTCCGACGAGAGTGCATATAGTGGCTCTATATATCTTGTGCCATATACGAGAAAACGCAGCCAAAACCGCATCCCTCCGCGCGGAGCGGTTCCCTTGGGTTCGACCTTCCAGTCAGATTCGGCACGGCAATGAAGGCGAGGGCCTTGCGCTTGGGCGCAAGGGGCATCGCGGGCCTAGAGTCAAGCAGACGGCGGGCTTCCGCACAGTTGACTATAGAGCAACCATATATTATGTGAGCCACTATATTGAGCAATAGAATAATTCGGCGAGCCATAAATCGGCTGCGAATCGCTTGCGAAGCGAAGATGAAATTCGAAAGAACAGGAATAAGCACAACAGCAATCGCAGCGATTGTGGTAGTAGTGATCGTAGTCGCGGGCGCCGGGGCGTACATAGCTACGTCCGGGGGCGCAAAGACCACGACCGTCACGTCGACGTCCGTGTCGACAACCACATCCGTCTCTACCACGACTTCTACGACTACCTCGGTATCGTCCACTACCTCTGTCTCGACGGCGACTCTAACGACCAAGCCCCCTCCGACCCTCCCATCCAGCCTCCCGTCGGAGACGATCTCTGAAACGGGCTCTACACTGCTCTATCCGCTCTTTAACCTCTGGGTACCCAACTTCACCGCCTCCTACTCCACGGTCAAGGTCAACACCGCTGGCACGGGTAGCGGGACGGGGATCTCCAGCGCCGCCGCAGGGACTGTCCAGATAGGTGCCTCCGACGCCTATCTCACGAGCGCACAGGCTGCAGAGTATCCCAAGCTTCTCAACATACCCCTGGCCATATCAGCGCAGCAGATCAACTACAACCTCCCCATGATTCCGCAGACGACCCACCTCAACATGAGCGGGGAAGTCCTCGCGGGGATCTACAACGGGACCATAACGTACTGGAACGACCCGCTCATAACGGCTGTCAACCCAGGCGTCGCAAGCCTTCTCCCGCACCAGACCATCATCCCCATCCACCGCTCTGACGGAAGCGGAGACACGTTCATATTCACGACCTACCTCTCAGACACCTCGGCATCGTGGAGCAAGAACGTAGGATTCGCGACCTCGGTCAGCTGGCCTTCGGTCCCGACAGCGCAGGGTGCCAATGGCAACGGCGGGATGGTCCAGGCTGCCTCTCAGACCGAGTACTCGATAGCATACGTCGGCATCAGCTTCTTCAACAACGCAAAGACCGCCGGCCTCGGGTATGCCTACCTTGAGAACAGGGCAGGCAACTTCGTCGACATCTCACAGACGAACATAGAAGCCGCCGCGGCAGCTATGACGACTTCCACGCCTCCAGATGAGACTCTCTCGATGGTCTATGCTCCTGGAGCCAACTCCTACCCAATCATCAACTACGAGTACGCGATCGTCTCGAACACCCAGGCCGATGCGAACACTGCGCTGGTGGTCAGAACGCTCCTTAACTGGGCTGTCCTCTCAACCGGCGGCAACTCTCCCTACTTCCTGAACCAAGTCGGCTTCATTGCATTGCCTCCGCCGATCCAGTCGCTCAGCTGGGCTCAGATCGCACAGATAGGTCCATAAGAGCGCGGGAGGAAGCGACCGGGCGTGTCAAGAAAGGCTTCCTCAAACACAACAGACCGTGTCTACAAGGTGGTGTCGGCACTGCTCGGAAGCAGTGCCTTCCTCTTCCTTTTTTTAACGATCGTAGTGCTGGTGATTTTCAGCTATCCTTCCTTCATAGTCAACGGCCTCGGGTTCTTCACCTCCATCACGTGGAACCCCAGCCTGTCGGGCAGCGTGGTGACCGTCAACGGAATACGCTCCATGAGCGGCGCGTCTTTTGGGATGCTCGTCTTCTTCTCAGGGACGCTCCTCTCGTCTGGCCTGGCGCTGCTCATCGGGGTACCGCTCAGCCTGGGGATCGCGATATTCCTCTCGGAGGTGGCCCCGCAGCGCATCTCAAACATCATGTCCTTCTTCGTTGAGCTCCTCGCCGGGATACCCAGCATAGTGTTCGGGTTCTGGGGGTTCCTCGTACTAGGCCCCTTTCTGATACACTCTGTCGAGCCCGTCATGGCGAAGTACCTCTACTTCATCCCCTACTTCGGTGGTAAGGTCTACAGCTATGGCCTCCCCGCCTCCGGACTGATACTCGCCCTCATGACCGTCCCCATAATCGCGTCGATAAGCCGCGACGCGATGGCGCAGACCCCGATTGAGCTCAGGGAGGCGGGGAGGGCACTCGGATTGACCGACTGGGAGGTGACTCGAAAGATCGTCCTTCCCTCCGCGAGGACTGCGATAGCCGGCTCGATCGTCCTCGGACTGGGAAGGGCCCTGGGGGAGACCATGGCAGTCGTGATGGTCTCCGAGTCCGCGGTGAACATCCTCCCCAAGACCTTCTATTACCCGATCAATAGCATCGCAGCGTTCATGGCGCAGACGCTTGACAGCGCCTTTACCGACCCGACGAAGATGGAGATATACGCGCTCGTAGAGCTGGCAGTGGTCCTTCTCCTCATAACGACCACGGTGAACGTCATCGCTAGGTTGTTGGTGAGGCGGGGCTTCATCACCAGCGCGGAGCACGTCGTGCAGGTGTAGAGCCGATGGATCACTCGAACGTCCGGTCACCCGAAGGTGCGGGCGACAATGCCTCGCCGACTCTGAGCGTGACCGTTCCCGCATGGAAGCAACCTGGAGTGATCTCAAACCACAGAAGGCGGGTGATGAAGGGCAGAATCGTGGAGGTCCTCGCGGTGCTCTGCATCCTCGCCGTGCTCCTCCCGCTCGGCGACATGATCTACATGTTCGCGTACAGAGGGTTGCAGGTCATATCCATCCCTAAGCTCACGACCATCACGGTGGGCTCGGCCTCGTTCGTCAGCGGAGGCCTGGCGAACGCCATCGCAGGCACCGCGCTTTTGATCTCGCTCGCGGCCGCCATCACGATCCCCATCGGGGTCTTGGGAGGGGTGTACATGTCGGAGTTCTCCAACGACAGTCGGCTCTCTGAGGGCCTGAGGTTTGCGGCCGACATAATGGCGGGGAACTCCTCGATAGTCCTCGGCTACGTTGGCTATCTTGTCTTCGTCCTCTATTTCGGGTGGGGGTACTCTGCCGCCGCCGGCGCCCTCACGCTTTCGATCCTGATGTTCCCCTACGTCTTCCGGACGACGGAGCTGGCCTTGAGGAAGGTGCCGGCTAGTATCAGAGAGGCCGCGATCGCGCTCGGAAGCACCAAGACCACGATGATCAACCGGCTGGTGCTGAGGTTCGCGCTGCCTGGAATACTGACGGGCATCATTCTCGCCGTGGGTATAGGTCTGAGCGAGACCGCCCCGCTTCTCTATACCGCGCTCTTCTCGAACTATCTGCCCTCCGGCGCCCTGTTCCACGAGCCGATAGGGTACCTTACCTATGTCGTCTACGTCTATTCGCAGCTTCCGTCGAACGGAGCGCACGACCTGGCATACCTGTCCTCTTTCCTGCTCATCTCCGCGGTCTTGGTCATAAACGTGGTCGCGCGCGTGGGCCTGCGGAAACTCTCGAAGGTATAAATGAAAGGGGTTTGTCCGAAATTTGTTGGAGGAAGAAGTCTTGATGAACGAAGAGAACGACGCGCTGAGGGGCGAACGGCAGCCGTTGAAACGCGGTGAGCCGTCGGACCAGTCGGCTCCGCTGATCCAACTGACAGACTTCAGCGCCTTCTACGGCGACGTCGAGGTCCTGAAGAACATCAATCTCTCGATAGAGAGCAACAAGATCACCGTCGTCATGGGTCCGTCGGGGTGCGGCAAGAGCACCCTGGTCAGGACGCTGAATCGGATGAACGACGAGGTGCCGGGGTTCAGGATCAAGGGCAAGATACTCCTCGACGGGGAAGACATCTACGCTCCCGGGGTGGACCCTGTCCTTCTAAAGACCAGAGTCGGCATGGTCTTCCAGAAGCCAAACCCCTTCCCGATCTCAATCTATGACAACGTCGCCTTCGGCCCGAGAATTCACAAGCTCGCGAAAAACAAGGAGCAGCTCAACGCCATAGTCCGGGAGAGCTTGCAGTACGCTGCCCTCTGGGAGGAGGTCAAGGACAGGCTCGAGAAGAACGCTCTGGGGCTGTCTGGTGGCCAACAGCAGCGGCTCTGCATCGCGAGGGCGCTTGCCGTCAAGCCCGAAGTGATCTTGATGGACGAGCCCGCGTCGGCGCTCGACCCTGGCGCGACCTACAAGGTCGAGGAGCTGATGGTCGAGCTCAAGGAGAAATACACGGTCGTCTTGGTCACCCACAACATGCAACAGGCCGCGAGGGTGGGAACCAGCGTCGCCTTCCTGTACAGAGGGGAGCTTGTGGAGTTCGGCGCTGCGTCCGACGTCTTCGAGAACCCGAAGAACCCTCTCACCGAGAAGTACATCAGAGGGATCCTTTGACTAGAGTGATGCCGAAGCGACGGGCCTGAAAAGACGGGTCGAGTGAAAACAGATGCCCAGACTCATGGACCTCGGGATGGAGAAGCTGACAAACCTCCTCCTCGAGATGGGGGAGCTCTCCGTACAGACCGTGGAGACCGCGATGGAGTCATACCGGACTGGAAAGAGCCTCGAGGAGGTCAACAAGTGGTCAAACAGGCTCAAGCAGCTCGACGACCAGGTCAGCGAACTGGCGATCGAGCTGATCGCAAGGTTCCAGCCGGTGGCCTCCGACCTGCGCTACATCAAAGCCTGCATCGAGATCTCGTACGGGTTCTACAGGTACGGGCGGTACGCGCACGACATCGTCGAGGTCCTCGACATGTTCGGAGACCCCGCAAAGTGCGATCACGCGGTCGTCGAGGCCGCCGCCGAGAAGACCAAAGAGATGATCAAGCTCAGCGTGGAGGCTTTCGCGAAGAAGGAGATGGATCTCGCGAAGAAGATAACGTACATGGATGACTACGTCGACAACGCCTATCGTGACTACATCAAGAAGCTCATGAAGTCGAGGCAGGTCGAACTTCGTTGCGCCCTCTCATCTACGCTGGTGCTGCGCTACCTCGAGAGGATAGCCGACCACGCGACATACATCGGCAACTCCGTGGTCTTCATCGTCAGTGGCGAAGAGCCCGCAATCCGCGAAAAAAGCTAGACTCTCCTCGACCTGATCACGAAGAGGGCCACGGCCCCGATCAGCACGAACTGCAGGGCCGCCCCTCCGGTGAAGATGAGGAACGCCACCACCTGGCCGCTCTCCGCAAAGGAGTAGTGCGTGGGCTGGGGGAGCGAGACGGCCAGGGTTATCACCGCGAGGACAACGGCCATGTAGGGCGCCCATCTGGCCTTGCGCGAGACGGCCACGGCGCAGACGATCCATATGAGCTCCCCCACGAGTATCGAGGGGAAGAGGAAGCTGGGGGTGCCAGGGGTCCCGGATAGGACGTAGAGGAAGAGCACGCCGAGCACCACCGAGGCGTAGACGAGCCAGGCTATGGCCCTCTCGAGACGCGTCACGCGCGAGCGGGACCGGCGTTCGTATTTCAAGGATACGGCGCCCGGAATTCTTTATACGCTCTAGCGACGAGTGAGACCGTCGCCGGATGGCCATCGACCTCGGATCCTTCGTAGCCTTCGACGTATCCTCCTTCGTGGCGTCATTCGTCCTCCTCTTCTCCGTGTTCGACGTCATCGGGACCGTCCCCCTGTTCCTTGCCCTCACACAGGACTTCCAAGAACACCGCGTCCGGATAGTGAGGGACTCTGTGATAATCGCGACCGTGATCCTTCTCGTCTTCGCCTCGGTGGGTCAGCTGATCTTCCAGGTCCTGGGGATCACCATCAACGACTTCAAGATCGCCGGCGGGATAATCCTCTTCATCATAGCCGTCGACAACCTCAGGGGCAAGATCTCCCAGACGAGGACCATCGCCGCCACCGAGATCGCCGCTTTCCCCCTGGCGACGCCGCTCCTCGCCGGGCCGGGGGCGATCTCCACGGTCATGATCTACGCGAACCCGCCGTACGGGCTCCTCGAGATCTTCCTGGTCATCCTGCTCAACTCCTTCATCGCCCTCGTGATCCTCGAGAGGGCGTCCTGGGTGCAGAAGGCGCTCGGCAACAACGGGACGCAGGTCTTCACCAGGATAGTCGGGCTCCTCATCGCCGCGATAGGGATCGCATTCATCAGGGAGGGCGTGGTAGCGATCATCCAGTCGGCGGGCGGCGCGGGCTAGATTGCCGAGGGTCACCTACAAGGTCGTGATCTCGGGCCTCGTCCAGGGCGTCTCGTTCAGGGCCTCGATGAGGGACTCCGCCCTGCGCCACGGCGTCCGGGGCTGGGTGAGGAACAGGGAGGACGGGGCGGTCGAGGCCATTCTCCAGGGAGAGGAGGCGCAGGTGGCCACGCTGCTCGAGTGGGCTCGGGAGGGCCCGCAGGGGGCGAAGGTCGCCTCGGTCGAGAAGCGCGAGCTGCAGGATTTTCCCCAGCAGGCGGGGTTCCGCGTCCTGGTCAAGGGTTAGCCAGCGCGCGGCCAACCATTAAATCCGGTGACGGGCAGGGACGGGCCACCCTTGAAGACGGTAGCGCTGATCAGAGGCGACGGCACGGGCCCCGAGCTCGTCGACGCGATGCTCCTCGTCCTGAAGGCGGGCGGCGCGAGGGCGGAGTTCGTGACGTGCGACGCGGGGGCGGAGTGGTGGGAGAAGCACGGAGGCCCCAGCATGGTCCCTGAGGAGACCTGGCGCGCTCTCGAGGACGCCGACTGCTGCTTCAAGGGGCCGACGACAACCCTGACTGCCCCGGGGACGCCTAGGAGCGTGGCCGTCAGCATAAGGCAGAGGTTCGACCTCTACGCCAACGTGAGGCCGATCAAGACGTTCCCGAACCAGGTGGGCCCCCTCGGGAAGGTCGACTTCGTGATGGTCAGGGAGGGGACGGAGGGGCTCTACTCCGGGATCGAATACAAGCTGAGCGACGACGCGGCCGTCGCGATACGGCTGATCACGAGGAACAAGTCGACCAAGGTGACGAGGTTCGCGCTGGAGGAGGCCAAGAAGCGCGGCTGGAAGAAGGTCGTGGTCATCTCCAAGGCGAACATCCTGAAGCTTACCGACGGGATCTTCTTGGACGCGGCCAGGCAGAACGCAAGGGCGTACCCGGGGATTGAGCTCGAAGAGGTGTTCATCGACAACTTCTCCCAGCAGCTTGTGAAGAACCCGCAGCGATTCGACCGCAACGTCATCGTCGGGACCAACCTGTTCATGGACATACTCTCCGAGGAGGCGTCAGGCCTGGTGGGGAGCATCGGCATGATCTACTCCGCGAACTTCGGAGACGGGTACGCGATGTTCGAACCCGCCCATGGGAGCACGCCGAAGTACGCGGGGAAGGACAAGGTGAACCCGACCGCGACCATACTCTCCGCCGCGTGGATGCTGGACTACATCGGCGAGAAGCGGGCTGGGAAGGCGATCTTCGACGCGACCATGAGGGTAGTGTCCTCGAAGAGGCATGTGACCTACGACCTCGGGGGAAAGTCGGGGACCAGCGCGATGGCAGAGGCCATCGCCAAGCTGGTCCGATGACCCGAGATCGGGCGGACTCGCTCGGGACCGCGGGTCTCACAAACTTTATCTAGATTCCGAGAAAGTCGGACCTCGTATGAGTCATCTCGTCAGGAACCTTGACGCCGAGATCGAGAGGAGCAGCCTGCTGAAGCACTCGTTTTACAAGATGTGGTCCGAAGGGAAGCTGAGCCGAGAGCACCTGGCGGGCTACTCTCGGGAGTACTTCCAACTCGTGAGGGCCGTCCCCGAGCTGGTCGAAAGCATCGGGGTGTTCGTGAACGACGCGCCCACGAAGGCGGTCGTCTCGGGCATAATGGAGGAGGAGACGGAGCACGTCGAGCTTTGGGCGAAATTCGCGGCCGCCCTAGGGGTGCCGCGGACGGCGCTCATGGGCTACCACGGGACGCCAAAGACGAAGGGCGCGCTCTCCGGCCTGAGATCGGCGACGGAAGAGTCGCTGTGCCAGGGTGCGGCGGCGATGTATGCGATAGAGAGCGAGCAACCAAAGATAAGCCGAACCAAGCTCGACGGCCTGAAGGCGTTCTACGGCATGAGCGGCGACGAGGACGGGACGATCTACTTCAGGGAGCACGAGGTCGCGGACGTGAGGCACGCCGCGGTGTGGAGGAGCATACTCCAGAGAGAGGTGGCCGGCGGCGACGAACGCGCCTCTCTCGAGGCGGCCGCCCTTTCATCGAGCGCTCAAAACACGATCCTGGACTCCGTCATGGAGACCTACGTCACCCCGACCATCTCGTGAGACGCCACGGGTGCGCGTGCCGCGCCGCACGCTCGGCGCCCCGCCCAGCTCCACAGCCTAAGACTTATCATTCGGCAAGGCCGGGTATTCTTTCGGTCCCCGAGTGATGGACACCGTCTTCATCGAGAATCTGCGCCTTGACTGTCGGGTCGGCGTGACCGACGAGGAGAGGCGTCTGCCCCAGAAGGTCCTGGTGGACGTGACGCTAACGCTCGACCTCAGCCGTGCGGCCTCGAGCAAGAAGATAGGGGACACCGTCGACTACCGTGAGGCGAAGCGACAGTTCTCGCAGTTCGTCTCCAGCGGCGAGTTCGTCCTGCTCGAGACCCTCGCAGAGGGGGTGGCTGCGCTCGCGTTGGGCCGGTTCGAGGTCGAGCGGGTGGCCGTCAGGGTGCGCAAGGAAAAGTACTCGGTCGAACCCTCCATCGGCATAAGGATCGAAAGGGCCAGGGGGCCTGGGTCTCGGTAGAGTGCGTGATAGGGCTCGGCTCCAACGTGGGTGACAGAGAGGGCAACCTCCGACGCGCCGTCTCGGCCATAAAGGCCCTGTCGAGGCTCGTCGCGGTGTCTTCGGTCTACGAGACGGAGCCCATGTATCGTGAGGACCAGGCCTGGTTCCTAAACTGCGTCGTCGTGGTGGAGACCGACCTGGAACCGCGTGCGTTGCTGGCGTGGCTGAAGGACACGGAGACGGAGATGGGGAGGGACCGGCACGCGGCCAGAAACGCCCCACGGGTCATCGACATGGACATCCTGTTCTACGGAGAGAGGGTCGTCTCGGAGCCTTCCCTCAGGGTCCCTCATCCCGGGGTCGCGGAGAGGGCCTTCGTGCTGGTTCCGCTCAACGAGGTCAGGCCTCTGCTCGTCCATCCCGTCTTGAGGAAGAGCGTGGGCGAGCTGCTGCGGGAGCTTCCCGCGCGCAAGGGGGTCGTCAAGAGGCCCGGCCTCCTCTCGGGCCTCTCGCCCTCACAGCCTCGGCTGCCCGGACAGCCTGCAGAGTCTCCCTGACGTCGTGGGTCCTCACGAGCTGGGCGCCGTTGGACACCGCGATCGCGGTCACCGCGAGCGAGCCTGCGAGCCTCTCCTCGGGCGTCTCCAGCCCCAGGATCTTCCCCAGGAACGACTTCCGCGACAGCCCCACCCCCAGAGGCCTTCCCAACGGCCTGAGCCTCCTCAGGTTTGCGATGACCTCGCAGTCCCATTCGTACCAGGGCATCAGGGTCTGCCGAGAGGACGTCCTGCTACCAGGGTCGTTCCTGAAGAAGCCGATCCCGGGGTCGAGCACGACCAGGCGCTCATCTATCCCCGCCCTCTCGGCTATCCTGAGGGTCTGCCTCAACGAGCGACTGACCAGCGGGATCGGTCGCATCCTGGAGCTCCCGGCGGAGTGTGCCATCGCCAGAAGCGAGGCCCCCCTCTCCCTCACAACCTTGGCCATCGCGGGGTCGCCCTTCAACCCCGAGACGTCGTTGACCACCGAAGCCCCTCTCCTCAGCGCGACTTCGGCGACCGAGGCACGGACCGTGTCGACCGATATGGGGGTCCTTCCCGCTCCGGCCTCCAGAGCCGCGCCCAGCCCGGCCAGCACGCGCGACTTCTCGACCTCTTCGGTGACTCCCACGTCGAGGTAGGGGGCCGTCGAAGCACCCCCGATGTCTATCAGGTCGGCGCCCTCTTCGACGGCCTGCCTTACGCGCACCGCGACCGAGCTCGCGGATCCCGCGACGGAGCCCTTGTAGAACGACTCGGGGCTGACGTTGATCGCCGCCATCATCCGGACCGGAAACCTGTCGCCCACCAAAACCGACCCGAGACGCGCGCTGGCGGTCAACTGCACTCATACGTCCCTCCTCGCCGAGATAAATGCTTGAGTCATCGCGCGTGAGGCCAGAAGGGCGCACCGCCGCCGCTCCGCGACAGGGCCTCGGCGCTGCTAAATTTTTAAGGCCCCTCCCCTGGCCGGGACGACGGGATGGCGACGAGCGACGACGAGCTCAGGCGCAACGCTGACCTGAAGCTTTGGATGGAGACGAGGATAGGCGAACTTCAGGAAGAGGTCGACAGGCTGAAGGAAGCGCTCGCCGTGATAGACTCCGTGCTCCGCGCCTCGAGCTTCAAGCCTGCCGCAGCGTTGGCATCGGCCGGGCCTCGCGCCCCGGCCGGCGAGCCGACGGAGCTGACGGGCGAGCCCATCCCGGAGATCCGCGAGCTCAAGAAAGACAGAGGCGGCGAGACCATCGCCGTCGCGCAGGTCACGAGGCAGAGGCTGAAGATAGAACCCGTCGCGGAGGCCACGCTCAGGGCGGAGACCCCTCCCTTCAAGTCGTTCCTCCTCGGCAAGATACTCTCCGGGATGAAGTCGGCGGACGAAGACTCCATCGCGAAGGGCCGCCTCAAGAAGGGGGAGGAGTTGAGATACACGCTCACCGAGAAGGGCGGGAAGATCACCGCCCTGGTGATCGAGAACTACCGCGAGAAGGAGAGGATGACGGAGATACTCAACACCGTCGCTTGGACGTTCTCGAGGATGCTCGAGAAGTAGCCACCGTCACTTCCTCACCGTGATGCCGCGCACCATCTCGAGCCCCTCTAGCTCCCCGATCACGTCGCCTCCGACCGCCCCCTCGACGATGAGGGTCAGGTTCGCGTCCCTGACCATGTCAGGGTCGTCCGCGAGCGCCTGCCTTACGACTATCCCGTGCCTTGCGAGGACCCCCGTCACCTCGGAGATGACGCCCGCCGCCCTCGGGTCCGCCTCTATGATGATGGCCGAGCAGCCTATGCTAGAGACGACGTGGAGGAGGCTCGCCCCGACCGGGGTCACCCCGGAGAAGATGGAGAAGAGGAACGGGTCGGCCCCTATCTTTTCAGCCGTCTGCTTGACCACGCGCCTGTCGGTGCCCGCGTCCCTCGCCAGCGCCGAGTAGTCGACCTCGAGGCCGCCGACGAAGAGCCTCCCCTCCTTGGAGACCCTGATCCCATACTCGAGCATCTTTCTCACGACCTTCAGCCTCGAGCCCTGCCTCGGGAACTCGCGCTCGATGGAGGGCCAGAGCCCCTTCAGCTGGTTCCTCTTGGCGGTCGTCTCTGCGCCGGCCCCCCGTTCTTCCGCTCTAGCCGGCCCGCGGGGGGCTCTCCCCGTACGCCTTGGTCACCGTGACCCCGTCCACCAGCACCCACGGGCAGAGCGTGGGGTTATCCACCTCCCACCACTGCACCCACTCCCTATCCTTGGAAAGCAGGCGGATCGAGGAGAACATCCTCTCGAGGCTGTCGCTTATCCTGATGCCCTTTATCGGGGCCCGAACCTCGCCTGACTCGACGAGGTAGGTCCCGTCGCGGGGGACGGTGGAGAACTCGCCCGTCCTGTAGTTCTTGAATCGTGTATACCAGTTGCTAGTGAGCACAAGGCCGTGCTTCATCTCCCTCACCATCTCGTCGTAATCGGAGTCCCCGCGTGCGACCTCCAGGTTCCAGGGGCCAGGCTCGATCAGCCCGGCGTTCCCGGTGGTCTTCGTCTTGAACCTCTTTGCCGTCGAGAGGTTGTGCAGGTAGCTCTTCAGGACTCCCCCCTCGATCAGCTTCGTCGTCTGGGTGGGCTGGCCCTCGTCGTCGAAGGTCCTCGCCGCTAAGCACCCGTCCCCCTTCCCTAGGTCGGTCAGATCCAGGGACTCCGAGGCCACCTTCTTGCCCAGCTTGTCGGCCAGGTACGACGTCCCCGCCTCCACGCTGAAGGCTGAGGAGAACTCGCCCACGAGCTGGAGCAGGTTCGAGGCGACCGTGGGGCTCATCAGGACCTCGTACTTCCTGGCCTCCCCGCTGAGCCCCCTGGCGTCCCTCATCCTCTTCGAATGAGACCCTGCCGTGGCTCCCGCCCTCCCGGGATGGAAACCGCGGACGTCAGCCGAGCAGGAGAGGCCGTGCCCGCTCGCGTCCTTGTCGGTGAACGCCCTGATGTTCAGGAGTATCTTTGAGCTGGCGTCTCTCCCGACCGCTCCGTTCGAGGCCGCTATGTGGTGCGACGTGACCCCTGCCTCGAGGCTCCCCGCGGTCCTCCTCGCGCCCGCCGACTCGGCGGAGCCTATCGCCTCCTCGACGTACCCTGCGAGCAACCCCTCGGCGCTCTCCAGCCTCTTGTCGTGGCTCGCCTTGGGCCTGAACTCGCGCCCGCGCGGGGGCAGAGGGACGTAGCCGGGGTCCTTCGGAAGGCTCATCATGCTCTTGTAGAGCAGGCCGATGAATCGCTCGAGGCTCGCCTTCTCGGGATTCGACGAGCTCCCTATGATCCGCCTGCCGCCCTTCGCGAGGTACACCATCTGCCCGCTCTCGGTCACGCTCTTCGTCACGGTGACGGAGCTGTTGGCGAACCTCGACATCCGCTCGTTCGAGATCGCCGTGAGGAGTATCGCCTCGTCGGCGCCGAGCTTCTTGGCGACGCCCACGCCGAACTCGTTCGACTCTTCGGGGCCCATCATCTTCGCCATCTCCCTAACTACCTCCGGCTATCCTGACACCCGCGAGGAGAGTGTCAGGCCCCCCCGTCCAGACGGGGATCCCCTGCATCGGGTCTCCCTTCCCGCAGTTCGCCGCCTCGAACTCGAGCCGCTTGCTCCTCCCCTTCACGCTCCCCCACAGGGCTGGCGTGGTTATCTCCAAGACGGGGGCTCTCACGAGCTTGGTCGTCTCGCCGTTCTTTATCAGATACGCCTCGAGCCCCGTGTACCTCTGGTTCAGGCGCTTGTCGTCGATGTTCCACTCCGTGAACGACTTCAGGTAAATCCCGTCCTTCACCTCCTTGAGGAGCTCCTCCGTCGTGGCGTAGTCGCCGGGCTCGACGAACGTGTTGGACATCCTGATTATGGGCTCCCTGTCGAAGGCCGCCGACCTCGAGGAGCCGTTGTTCCGGACCCCGAGGAGCGAGGAGGTGGCCCTGTTCTGCAAGAACTCGGTCACCTTCCCATTCACGATGAGGTGCCTCTTCTTGGCCACGACCCCCTCGTCGTCGACGGGGGCGTAGCCGTTCGAGTGGGCGAGCGTGGGGTCGTCGCTCACGTTCGCCTCTTCGCTCCCGACCTTCATCCCCAGGCTGTCTTTGGAGAGGTAGGACTCGCCCGCCTGCGCCCCTTCCCTGCCCAGGATCCTGTCGGCCTCCTGCGGGTGTCCCACGGACTCGTGCGCGGCTATCCCAGAGAGCTCTGGCGAAAGGACGACGTCCATTATCCCAGTGGGGGCCTTCTCCGCCTCCATCAGGACTTCGGTGAGCGTCCGCGCCTCGGCCTCGACGAGCTCGAGCAGCCTTATCCTTCTGACTATCTCCAGCCCACCCGTCTCGCCTTGCTGGAGCGTCCTCTGGGCGGCGTCCCCGCCCTTCATGGCTGTGAATATCCCGAAGAAGTTGAAACGGGGGACCCTGCTCTCGACCCTTGCGCCGTCGCTCGTGACGATGTACTTTTCCTCGACGCCGGCCGAGGCGACCATGATCCTGTTGGGGATCTTGACGCCCGCCCCTGCCTGGAGCGCCACCACCCTCTTGTCGATCTCCAGGAGCACCGACTTCAACCAGTTGGGGTCCGCCCCCTCCACGGGCTCCTTCTCCTCGACCCTCACCTTGCGCGCCGAGGACTTTGAGTCGCCCATCGCGATCGGCTCCTTTACGACGCGCGCGGAGGACTTCGCCATCCTGACGGTCTTTGCGGGGATGTCCCTGACCTTCTCCTTCGAGAGGAGGTTCGTGGCGCTGAAGCCCATCGCCCCGCCCGCGATGACCCGCACGGCGATGCCGAAGCTGTCCTCGATCATCGATGGCTGGGGCTCGCCGTTCTTGAGCAGGAAGCCTGTTCCTGTCCCGCCGTGAACCCTCGCCTCGGCGTATTCTGCGCCGAGCCTCCGCGCCTCCTTGACGCAGTAGTCGGCTAGGTCTCTGTATTCTTCAAGCAGCATTCGGCGCCCTCCATTCTCCCTAGGGGCGAGCCCCTGCGTTCGTTATTTCTACCTTGCTGTGTCTCCTACCTCACCTCGATCCACTCGTTCCTGACCGGAAGCATCCCGACCTCCGGTTTCTCGAGGGCGAACTTCAGGAAGAGCTCCGGGTGCTCGGTGTGGATGGGTGCCACCTTCTTCGCCCCAATGCCGCTGACCAGGCTCCGGAGCTGCTGGGGCATGATGTGCCCCGAGACGTGGATGTGATACAGGGGCATCCCGTAAAAGTCGAGCCACTCGATCAGCCTCTGCATGTCGAGTTCCATCTCCTCGTTGTAGGGCTCGGAAGACGAGAGGATGTAGACGCTCCCCGGGCTGGGCTTCACCCCCACCATCCCCTCCATGTCCGAGAGGGAGGTGGCCACCACGTAGGTCTTGGGAGAAGAGGTCAGGTCTTCAGACGTTATGACGTCCGCCTTCTTCGAGACCTGCTCCTCCCACTTCTCGTACCTCTTCTTGTTCCTCCTGTAGATCACTACGTCCCCCTTGCCGAGCCTCGGCAGCCCGTCGATGGGCTCGCCGTCGAGCTTGGAGATGAGGTAGGCCTGGCGCATCGAGATGGCGAGCTTCCGATCCGCCGCCTCGGCGGCCCTGTGGAAGGAGGTTAGCCTGTCTGTGTCCATGCCCGAGAAGCTCGTCATCACAAGCCCCTTCGCCTCGCGGGTCACGCCGGCGAGCTTCTGGGCTACCTCTTCCTCGCTGGAGACCGCCCCGCCGACCATGTTCGTCGCTTCCGTGAGCAGGAGGCTGGCGTCGCTCTCGGCCGCCACCCGGGCGAAGTCGTGAGTCAGGTGAGATGCCCTCCCGTGCGCCCTGAGGTCCCCCGTGTAGACGAAGGAACCGGTCGAGGTCTCGACCACGAGGCCGTAGGCACCTGGGATGCTGTGGTCCACGTGGACGGGCCGGACTGTGATGCTCCCGACCTTCACCGAGGCTCCGCTCCTGAAGGTCTTGTACACGAGGCCCTTGTAGTCGGTCTCGAAAGATGCCCGCTTGGTCTCTGTGATCGCGGCCATCAGCCTCTCCGTAGTCTCCCCGCAGTGGACAGGCACGTCCCTGTGCACCATCGAGAGGTAGCCGTAGTGGTCAAGGTGGGCGTGACTGAGGAAGATGGCGTCGAGCTTCCTCTCCCCGGTGTCCCAACTGTAGACGCCTTCGATGCTCGGAATTATTCCGAGGGTCAGGAGGCTCTCGGGCCGCCTTGGCGACACGTATGGGTCGGAGAAGAACCTCGCGCGCTGGGCTATCGACATCCCAAAGTCCAGCATCACCCGCGCGTCCTTGTCCTCGACGAGTATCTTGTTCCCGCCTATCTCGCCGACGCCGCCGAGGAGCGAAACGCGCGCCATGGGCCGACGAAAGCCCGCAAATATTTAAGTGGCCCATGCCGGCCTTCCTCAGGATAAGACGCATGCCCTCGCTCCGGCTCATAGCCGCCCTCAGCACGCAGTCGGACCTCTCGCAACCGGTCGTAATACTCGCCATAGCCCTCGGTCTGGCGGGCCTTGCGATCCTGTTGCTCTTCGCGAAGGGCAAGATCTGAGGAAAGCTTACCTAACGACCCCGTCGGCATGCGGTGCTGGATTTGCTCAAGGGGATAATCTTCGACCTGGACGGGACGCTCATCTCGCTCCACGCCGACGGCTCGGCGTTCAGGAGAGAGATCGTGCAGGAGCTCTCGCAGGGGGGGTTCAGGATGGACCTGATCCAGGCCGACTCGAAGGGCGTCTACGTCCAGGACATCCTCGACCGCGCGAGATCGCAGATAGACGACGGGCTCGTGAAGGCGGACTACGAGGACGTGAAGAGAAGGACCTTCAAGGCGCTGGACGCCCTAGAGGTGGAATGGATCCGGCACTCGCAGCTCCTCCCGGGCGCCGAAGTCATCCTCTCGAGGCTGAGCGGAGAGGGCAAGGTGCCCATCACCCTCGCGCTGCTCACGAACAGCGGCCGGGCGGCCACGCGGTATGCGCTAGAGGAACTCCACCTCGCCAGATACTTCCACAGGTCGTTCACCAGAGACGACCTCCCGGCCATGAAGCCCCGCCCAGCGGGCATCACGGCCGCTCTCGCGGAACTCGGATTGCAAAAGAGAGAGGTCCTATACGTGGGCGACAGCCCTACGGACATACTGGCATCGAAGGGAGCAGGCATCCGCGTGGCCTCTGTCGCGACCCACAGATACGACGAGGACGCGCTCCGCAAGCTAGGGCCCGACTACACCATAGGCTCGCTGGTCGAGCTCGAGCAGCTCCTTCCCCGACTGGCCTGAGCGCGCCTCTCACGAGAGCTTCATGCTGGAGAACCTCTCCCTGAACTCCTTGCTCTCCATCCTGACCCGCTCCAAGTCGTCCTTCACCTCGCTAAGGGCCTTCTCCGTGGACGACGCGTCCGCGAGCCGCAACGCCACCTCCATCGCCCTCCTCCTCGCCCGTGGGTCGATGTCCTTCACGGAAGCCTCCCTCACCGCGGAGAGCAGCCTCTTGTCGAGGAGCTCGGATGTCACGTCCAAGACCTGGGACCGTACCGCGTACTCCTTGTCCTCCAGAAGGAGCTCCTTCAGGGTGGCCACGTCCAGCTCCTCGAGCCATCCGAGCCTGGAGAGCCCCTTCAACGCGCCCACGCGGACCCGCGTCGGCTTACCGTAGGGGAGGTGCTTCCTGAGGAACTCCCTCGTCCTGGCGTCCTTGACGTAACCCAGCGCCTCCAGGCAGGCCTCGGTGACCGCCTCCTCCGGCGAGGGCGTCCCGACCGCCGAGGTGATCACGTCGAACGCGTCAGGGAGCCGCGCCTTCCCGTAGGAGACCGCCGCCTGGCATTGGACGTACGGGCTCTCGTCCTTGCGGAGCGCGGCGAGGAGCGGCTTCGCCACCCTCGCGTCCTTGAACTCCCCGAGAGCCGCCACGACCGCGCGCCTCACCCTCCTGTTGCTCAAGCCCGAAAGGCCGATGAGCGCCTCGAGGGCGTCCTTGGTCCCGATCCTGCCCAGGGTCTTCGCGGCCTCAGA
>Ga0307373_10004743_pt1 | contig 22712 bp, 18 predicted proteins | sample OX2MG_FD_202534 | JGI IMG/M metagenome (GOLD analysis project Ga0307373, IMG submission 202534) | Soil microbial communities from Risofladan, Vaasa, Finland - OX-2 | ecosystem: Environmental > Terrestrial > Soil > Coastal area > Acid sulfate soil | place: Finland: Risofladan, Vaasa | collected... | reverse complement strand
CTTCTTCCGTATGTCAAAGCCGAACTGCAGCGCGCTGGCCTGTGGCGCGACGAATGGGATGGCGTCGAGCGCGAGTGGTTCGCGCATACGGTAGACATTCTTCGACCGCGCACGCGCCTGCTTCTGGATTTTGCCACGTGGTCGCGCGCTTTTTTCTCCGACGATTTCGATTACGATCCGGAAGCGCGTAAAAAATTCTGGAAGGATCCGAAGCTGCCGGATTTGCTTGGTAAGTTAGCCGATGCGCTGGACGCACTGGATGATTGGAATCACGATGCCTGCGACCACGCGCTTCGCGCATTGGCCGAAGCGGAAGGAGTCAAGGCCGGCCTGCTTATTAACGCCACTCGCGTCGCCATTGTCGGACGCGCTGTGGCCCCGCCGCTCTTTGAAACCATGCTCGTGCTCGGCAAACCGCGCGTCATCGCGCGTCTCCGCCGCGCGCTGCCTTTTGTCTCTCCCGAGTAAATGCAATGCAGCTTCGGAGAGTTTTTGCGGTGTCGGTTTGCGGGGCGGGAAGATTTACGCATTGCGGTGCCGTGCGAGAGGAATTTTCCAGTGAGAGTTTTCGTTTGCGCTTCGCAGACGGCTACTCTTGCTTGCCGCTGAAAATATTAGGAGACATGGCGCGCGCCTTCGTTCCCGCCGTCGCGATATCGATTTTCGCGATCACCGGAATTTTTACCGGTGGCAGGCAGGCGCTGTCGTTGCAGGCCTGATATTGCAGCGTAAAGGGCAGACTCATCTTTCCGAGCGGCGCAGTTGCGCTCGCGGAAAATTTCGCGCGCACGATAAATTGTTTTGTGTAAACCAAAAGAGGCTTGTCCGAAAACGAAAGCTTCAAATTTGTTCCTTCCGGATACAGCGTATCTACTTCCTTGATTCCTGCGGGCAGCTTCGCCGTCAAATTCGTCGGGATCAAATAATCTTCCGAAACTTTGTGCGCGTTCATATGAAATCCCGGCATGATTCCCACCACCACGCCGATTTCAAATGTGCTGCCGCGCGGAATCGGCTGAAGCGATACATACGTTTTTGGACTGGCGACCGCAGAAGCTGCGGGCAGCGAACTTTGCGCGAGCGCGAGCGGCGCGCACGCGAAACACGCACAGCAAATCAGCGCCGTTGCGAAAACTGAGCCACGCGAGATTTTAAGATTTGTTTTTTTCATTTTTCACACTGTCACGGACGCGCCCAATTGCTGAGTCAAAATGCGGCTCATCACTTCATCCAGCGTCTCGCCCGTTTTCTCCAGCACGAACGCGTTTTTTTCTTCGGACCATCCGAGCTTGAAACTGGTGGTCAGCGCGGAAATCCATATCTGGCGCACCGGCGAATTGGGGCTGATCACGAAGCGCGTCTCGTCGTCGTCTTCGAATAGGATTTCAATTTTGCCGCTGCCGCCTTCCACTTCGAATCCACGTTCGTCGCCGACTTCGAGGAGTCTCTTCTGGAGACGCTCGAAAGCTTCTTCGCATTTTCTCTGAAAGTCGCGTTCGTCCATCATAAAATTGTGCGGTGCCTGTTTTCCGGCCAAACAAATATTACGAATGCGACGCGATTTGCTTCTCGATTTCCGATTGCAACTGATCGTGATCCACCAGGCCGATGAAACGTTTCACGATTTTCCCGTCGCGCGAAATCAGCACGCTGGTGGGCAAGCCGATCAGGCCGCCGAATTTTTCGGCAATATCATCGTTGCCCAGCATGATGGGATAGCTCATGGTCATTTTCGCGCCATTCACATCAAATTGAGTTGTGTGCACGAATGGATCGACGACTTTCTTGCCGCTGTCGTCCATGGCCACGCCCAAAATCGTGAAACCCTGGCTGGCGTACTTTTGCTGGAAACCGATCATCCACGGAATTTCAATCCGGCAGGGCTCGCACCACGTGGCCCAGAAATTTACCAGGACCACTTTGCCTTTCAAGCTTGCGAGCGGCAAATCACCGCCTTGCAATTCCGGGAATGTCACATCCGGCTCGCTCGGCGGGCCGGGTTTCGACACGATTTTCGTCTTCGAGCCATCCGCCACCGTGGTGCCCATGCCCTTGCATCCAGCGAATCCGATTGAAATTGCCGCAAGCGAGATTGCCGCAGCGCCCCATCGCGTAAGAGTCCGATTCACCAAAAAGTTCCCCTTATCGTGAAAAACGATTCAGAAATGTCAGTTTACCCGAAAGCCACGTCAGCCGGTTCATAAAAATCAGCACACCAATGGCGAGCAGGAGCACGCCGCTAAAAATTTCCACCATGTGAATGTGGCGGCGGAAGCGTTTGTAGAATTTGAGAAATTGCCCGATGCCCACCGCCGTCAGTAAAAAGGGAATCGCGAGTCCGGCGGAGTAAGCGGCGAGCAAGAAAACCCCTTTCAAGACCGTATCCTGCGTCGCGGCCATTGCAAGCACCGTCGCGAGAATGGGCCCGATGCACGGCGTCCATCCAAACGCGAAAGCGAATCCCATCAAGAATCCGCTGACGACGCCCGGCTGCCCGCCCATGTTCCGGAAGTGCGCGTCGCGATTCAGCCAGCGCGTCAGAGATGGACCCAACAGGAGAATCAGCGCGATGGCGAACAGGTGGATCGGGCGAAAATCGTGGGAAAAATTGGGCATCAGAAACGCCATCGCAATTCCCGACGCCACAAGCAAACCGCCGATCACCAACCCGATGCGAATCGAAATCTTCGCCAGAGCTCCGATCAAATGCAGACCGAAAAGAAGAATGAATGCGCCCGCGAAGGGCGCGAGCTCGTTGCGATTGCTCAGCAGAAACGTGCCGACCGCGGTCGCCGAAGCGCCAAAGCTGATGAACACAATCGAAAATCCGACGACGAACGCAAACGCGGAGCGCAATAATTCGCCGCGAGAGCCTTTTCCCTGTTGAAGTTGATCGACGCCGATGCCTGAAAGCATGGAGATGTATCCGGGCACGAGAGGCAAAACGCACGGAGACAAAAACGAGATCAGACCAGCGAGCAGCGCCGTAAATACGGTGACGTTCATCCGATGTAATTACGCTCCTGATTCCGGTATTGGATGTTTCGCGCGCCGATACGACGCACGCGAGCTGCGATTTTCGCACACCGCCGCGCAAAGCGCACGCGTGCGCTTGTCAAACTTTCCACGGCGGCGGCGCAAACTCGCGACGCAGGTGGGCGCACCGCTGGACATTCTGGGCGACCGCGTGGTCGAGAATCTTTTCGATGGCGGAATCAGATTAGATTTGGCCGGCGCAGGTGCCACCGCGTCGCGTGTTCGTAGGTGGCGGCAATTTGCAGCAACTTCGATTCTCCCCATTGTGGGCCGTGCAAGGCCATGCCGATGGGCAGGCCGCCCGGCGTAAATCCGCAGGGCAGGGAAATCACGGGGAAGCCCGTGAAATTCGCGGGGCGATTCATCCGGACCAGCGCGCCGCGGACCGATTGCGATTCGCCGCCGATCGTCACGGCGTCTTCTCCGATGCGCGACGCAGCAATCGGCACAGTGGGCGCCAGGATGGCGTCGACGCTCTTAAACGCGTTGCGAAAATCGGCGCGCACCTGCTCGCGCGCTTGTTGGGCCTTTAAATAATCGACCGCGCGCACGGCGCTGCCCATCTCGAGCCGCTTGCGCACGTCTTCGCCATAATCCGCGGCGCGCGCCGGAAAATATCCCTGGCTTTCGTGATATTCGAGCGCCTCGGCGAGGGCGATTTGCGTGCTCGGGTCAACTGATTCCGCAATGTGCGGCAGGGAGACTTCTTCAAGGCGCGCTCCGAGGTGCTCGAGAACTTTCGCAGCCGCTTCGATGGCACGCTTGATTTCAGAGTCTACGCGGTCGAAGAAATATTCCCGCGGCCAGCCGAGGCGCAATTGAATTCTTTTTCCGCGCTTTGACAGGCTTGCGCGCGCGGCTTTATAAAAAGTTTGTTGCGGCTTTTCGCATTCGCAAATTGCGTCGAGCATGATCGCTGCATCGGCGACCGTTCTCGCGAGCGGGCCAGCGTGATCGAGAGTGACCGCCAGAGGCACGATTCCTTTGCAGCTCACGCGACCGAAATTCGGTTTCAGCCCCACGATGCCGCAGAGCGACGACGGAATTCGTATCGAGCCGCCCGTGTCCGTTCCAACGGAAGCGAATCCCATTCCTGTTGCGACGGCTGCTGCGGAACCGCCGCTCGAGCCGCCGGGGATGCATTCGAGATTCCACGGGTTTCGCGCAGGGCCGTAATGGGGATTCTCGGTGGTGATTCCGTAGGCGAACTCGTGGAGATTTGTTTTACCGAGCAGCACGGCGCCGGCGCGCGAAAGTTTCTGGGCCGCTACAGCGTCCGCCAGCGGAATAAAGTTTTCGAGGATCCTTGAACCGGCCGTGGTTCGCACGCCTTCGGTGCAGATGTTGTCCTTCAGCGTGATGGGAATTCCGTGCAGAGGGCCGCGATATTTCCCGCGCATAATTTCCCGCTCGGCGGCGCGAGCTTCACGCAGCGCGCGCTCGGCAGTGACGGTGATGAACGCGTTCAGCTGTGGATTCAGCGTTTCTATGCGCCGGAGAGCAGCTTTGGTAAGTTCGACAGGCGAAATCTTCTTTTTACGGAGCAACGCTGCTGCTTCGGCGATCGTCAGGTAGTGCAGCTCGTCTTTCACCGTCACCCCTCTAAAAAATGCTTTCTTGCCGCCGCAAGTTTCCAAAGGATCCAAGATTGGCAATCAGGAAAACAACGCGAAATTGATTTTCGTTTCGCACGGCACCAAGCGAAAGCCTTCTATATTCGAAGCCAATGCCGCAGCACGAGCCGTTGTAGGAGAGCTGTGCCACCTGGCTCTGAAAGAGACTCTGACTCACGTCATAACTGAAGCCAAGGGCGGTGTTCCATCCGCGGCGGTTCAGGCTGCCGTAGCCGACGAGCGCACGAACCTGATTTGACCGGGGCAAAAGGATTCCCGGAGTGGTTGAAGATGTTGTTGGAATGCTGACGGTCGAAAAATCCGCGAGTGTCAAAAAAGATTCGCGGTAAGGGCGGATTTTCACAAGCGAGCCGATCGCCGTCAGGCGGTTTCGCTCGGGGTCGAAGTCCACGCGAAACTGCGTGTCGAAACGGCCTCCCGGCTCGATTCGCAAGTCGCTGATGATGGGCGAAAAATGGTGCAAGCTGTCGGCGAATGCGAAGGGCGTGAGCGAATCGAGGGCCTGAAAAACGTTGCGCGCGCCCGGAAGCAGAGCGCCGCCGAACGTGGGATTAAAATAATATTTCTGCGTCAGGTCCCAGCTTGCCACTTCCTGAGCGTCGCCGTCGCCATCGCGCCGGTAAAGCCGCTGCGTGACGCCGTACTGGACCTCGTTGGTATCGGTCAGTGAGTCGTCTTCATCGAAGTGCAAGAATCTGCCAAAATCGTTGACGCCGTTCACATAGTGATACGCGACCCTGGGTTCGACCACATGCTTCCATTTGATCGCGCCGTCGGTCCACACGCGGTCAAAAGACGGCGGCTGCAAATCGAGCGAAAATTCCTCCGTGGTGCGCACGAACGGCTGATTGACGAACACTCCATTCTGCAATTGCCCGCCGTAGCGCAGCGAACGCAACGTAAAGCTGGGCGTCACGCCCAGCCAGGGCCCCCAGTGCAACGGGAGGGTCACGTTGGGGGCAAATTCCGTCCGCGACACGAAGGAAGGCGTTTCGAATCCCGGGGGCACGTTCGTTTCGCGATGCACCGCGTCGGCAAAAAAATCGAAGCCCACATATATGGGAAGTTTTTGCCACGGCGCGCGATCCACGGAGCTCACTCGAACTTCTGGCGCGGTCCGCAAATCGATCGCGGTGTCTGGCTGCGCGCTCAAGAAGTTTTTATAGCTCATTGAGGCAAGGCTGACGTTGAAACCGTCAAAATTCTTTGTCAGAAATGCGGTGTTTCGCACCTCTGAGTTAACGGCTTGCTCGAATGTTTCCGAAAACGCGAGGCGGAACGTGAGGGACGACAGTTGATCAATATCCGCAACCGCGCGCCAGCCGCCAGGCAGTAACGCGTCGAAAAAAACATGGTCCTCGTGGCCGCCCTGCTTGGTGACGATTCCGCCGGGCACGGCGATGCCGCGATCGAGGACGCCGAAGTAGCTCGCTGTCAGTGTAGCGTCCTGCCACGGCTTCATGCGAATGTCGGCTGTTTGGCTCCAGCCGCGACGGCTTAAGTATTCCGCTCCCAGGGTTGCGTCCATCCATTCGGTGGGCGCCCAGTAAAATGAATCTCCAAAGACAAATCCCTTTGCCGTGGTGTTACCGACTTCTGGAATCAGGAACCCTGACTGGCGGAGCTTTCTGGCGATGGGCACTGAAGCGTAGGGAAGATAAATAATCGGCACGTAAAAAAGGCGGAAGGAGGCGTTGTCCAGCGCGACGGATTTCTGCAAATGAATCACGGCCTTGGGAGCATAGAATTTCCACTGCGGGCTGTCCGGCTTGCACACCGTCACCCACGCATGGGTGACCACAAACGTGTCGTCGTCCGTGCGTTCGACCGTGGCTGCAGCGAAGGTGAGCGGGTTCGGGCTGACCAGCACGCTGGGATTGGAAAGGTGCTGCGCGGTGACTGTGCCGCGCACGTTGCGAAATGAACCGCGGCCGGTTTTCATGTTGAATGTTCCTTCATCCGCGTCCATGTGCTGCATCTGATAATCGAACTGGACGTGGCCGCGCGCGGCCGCCATCTTTGTGTCTTCATTGTATTGGACATGGTCCGCGCGCAAACGAACGCTGCCATACAAAATGTCAACGTGACCGTCCGCGTAAAAAATCTTTCCGGCTTGCTTCTGGGTGTCCGCTTCGAGGGTCATTTCGCTGCCTTGGGTTCGCAGCCGCGCCTGCGCGCGAGCGGGAGTTTGCCCGTTTGCGCAGCGGAGTAGGAGCAGCAGCGATATCAACACCAATAGCGCCGTCATCGTTCGTTTACCTGGGTTGGTCAGGAAGCGGTTTTCGGTACAATCGCGCATCGTTCAGGAAGAATCTAGGAGCCTAACACGCCGCGCCAATTTTGTAGCGCCGGGTTTTGTTGTTCCGTTGCACGTTCATGATCCTTTAGATGGGCCGGGCATGGGTCCGCGGGGCGGCGTTGTCTGATTCGCGACACGAGGTGGTTGATTTCTGTGCATCTCCGCGGCGTCAATCTGCTACGATGCCTTCGTTCCTCATGGGATTCCGGTCCGCAGCGCAAAACGAACCGGTGATTCAAGTCTGCTCGCAATGTGGCGCGGTAAGCAATCAAGCGGTTGAGGTGTGCCCGTTTTGTGAGTCTGCTTTTGCGGCTGCCCAGCCCTCTCCCGCTCCGACTCGCGCTTCCGTCCCTTCTGAAGAACCTGAATGGCGCCGTGAGGTTGCCCGACGCCTGGAAGTCTACCGCTCTCGGCGGCATCCATCGCAAGAGGAAGAGGAATCGCAGCCTGCTCTGCCTTTTAGCCGCGGTAATTCTCCCGACGTGATCACCACGGCGACGGCCCCGCGCACGCTCGCGCGCCTTCGTCCGACGCAGCGCGTGGAAATTCACGTCTCGCAACCGCAGCTGGATTTCTCCGTGGTCGAAAATTACCGGTTGCATCCTGACGGCTCGACTTTACCGGTTGCCGAGCTGGCGAACCGCCGCCTCGCGGGCGGGGTCGACGCGGCCATCGTGTCCAGCGTGTTTATAGGCTTCCTCGGACTTTTTCGTTCGATGGGCGGCCAGCTCGGATTCTTGCGCATGGATTTGGCGGTGTACGCGGCCACTTTCTTCTTGATCTATGCGATTTATTTCTGCCTGTTCACTCTTTTTTCGGGGGCGACACCCGGGATGCGCGCAGGCAAACTTGAGGTTGTCGCCCTCGACGGCACTTTCCCCGAGACGCGGCAGCTCCTGTGGCGGAGTTTCGGCTATTTGCTGTCCGGCGCAACATTGCTGCTCGGTTTCCTCTGGGCGCTGTGGGACGAAGATCGCATGACGTGGCACGACCGCATCTCGCAGACTTACATCGCCTCCGCCCACGAAGATGATTCCGATCCCACGGACAGGGACGGTGAGTAGCCAGGGGAAGGGAATCAATTGGCCCGGAAGTTCCTGAACCAAAAACTGGGGAAGCACAACACGCGGCGTGCCAGCCTGCTCAAAGGGAAGGCCTACTCCCAGCCATCCGCAGCCAAGCCCCGAGCATCGAAAGATGCTGGCACCAACCCCACCAAGGGGCGCACTTATGGGCGCTGAGAAAGACAGCCCAGGGATGCTATAATCCAAGTTCGCTCGAGTTGGCTATTTGCCGGCGGAACGGCAAAGCACCGGGCATGGGAAAAACACACATGAGTCCATTTTGGAAAAAGGTTGTGATTGTCCTGTCGGTGCTGATTTTCGCATACGTGGCGGTCGGCTACGTGAAGGGCAAGACTGGCGGCGACAAATCGTACATTTCGCTTAGCGTCTACAGCGAAGTACTGCAGCGCATCCAGGACAACTACGTCGACCAGCCGGATATTCACAAAGTCACTTCCGGGGCGCTTCATGGACTGCTTGATTCGCTGGATCCGCAATCGAGTTATTTGAGCCCGCTCGAGTACACCGATTACAAACAGAAAGTTGATGACAAATCCAAGGGCGGGATCGGCGTGTTCATTTCGAAGCGCTTCGGTTACGTGATCGCTGTTTCCGTTCTGCCTGATAGTCCCGCACAGAAGGCCGGCCTTCGCGACGGCGACCTATTCGATTCCATCGCGGGCTTTTCGACCACGGAAATGTCCATTGGGCAGGCGCAGGTTTTGTTGACTGGCGAGCCCGGGCAAACCGTGAAAGTTGATGTGATTCGCCGGGGCACGCAGCAACCGTTCAGCGTGACCATGACTTACACCAAACTTCAGTCCCCGCGCATTCTTCAGGAAGAAATGGAAAACGGCATTGCTTACATTCGCATTCCGGCGTTTGAGCCCGGGACGACGAAACAGATTCGCGAGAAGCTCGTGGAATTCCAGCGCCAGGGCGCCAAAAAGCTGATTCTCGATTTGCGTGATTGCGCTTCGGGTCCCGTCAACGAAGGGATCGATGCCGCGCAGCTTTTCCTGACCTCCGGCACCGTTGCGACGCTGCGTGGCCAAACGGTCGCGACGCAGACTTTTTCGGCAGACGCTTCCAAGGCTGTCTGGAAAGGACCGATGACCGTGCTGATTTCGAATGGCACGGCGGGTCCCGCCGAGATTCTAGCCGCGGCGGTCGCGGACAATCATCGCGGCGATACCGTCGGCGAAACAACATTCGGCACGGCTTCGCAGCAAAAGATAATCACTTTGGATGATGGCGCGGCGCTGATTCTTACGGTTGCCAATTATTTCACGCCCAACGGCAAATCCATTCCCAAGGAAGGCGTTGAGCCCACAGTACAAGTGAATCCGCAAGCTGTGAACGACGTCGCACAGCTCAATCAGGACCAACTCGCCCCGCCCGCTCCAGGACAACTGCCGTCCGCGAATGATCCGGTCGTAAAGCGAGCCATCGAGATTCTCCAAGCCCCTGCCTCTGCGCCGAAGGCCGCCTGATTCGCGCGTGGCGGTGAAAAGCGCGCAGATTCAAACTCGCAGAACCGATTCTTCCTTTCCTTCCTTACGCATGGCCTTTTTGTTATTGGCGCTTGCGTTTCTTGCCGCTGGTTGCCAGAAAAAATCGTCCAGCAGATCTGAGCTTCGTTCCATCACGCGCGACCTGGTGGCCGCTGCGCAAAAGGCCGGGGGACGCGACGCTGAGATCGTGATTCGTCCTGAAATGGGCGCGCGCAAGGGTGAACGCGCACGACTTGTCGCCGATGATATTTTTGTCAATTTGCCGGATGCCGTAAAAGCTCCCGCGGTCGAAGGTGCGCTCGACCGCGCGGCGGCACGTTACCATTTAGCTCACGTCCCGCGCTCCAGTCCTTCCGGTGTGATTCGCTTTGATTACTTGCTAAACGGCCGCCGCACACAATCGATTCACATCAGCGTGTCGAATGCAACGAATGCGAATCGAACGGAAGCAGAGCCTGGGAGCGGGCCGCGTCTCGCCATCATCATCGACGATCTGGGCGGCGATCTCGCGCCCGCTGAAGCTCTCTTGAAGCTTCGTTATCCGCTAACGCTTTCCATTTTGCCGAGCCAGCCGCACTCAGCGGAAATTGCGGACGAAGCATTCCGCCGCGGCGATCAAGTGATGCTTCATCTCCCGATGGAATTCGAAGGCAACACTGCGAAGCCGGAAGCTGTTGAGCTGCGCGTGGGCATGGGCACCAGCGAAGTGGATCGTTTGCTCGCGCAAATGCTGGAGGACGTTCCGCACGCCGCGGGGATAAATAATCACGAAGGGTCGCGTGCGACGACCGACCCTGCACTGATGGCCGACGTGATGGCCGTTCTTCGGGAGCGGAATCTTTTTTTCATCGACAGCCGCACAACTGCGGCGACAGTTGCGTATGACGCTGCGCGACAGGCTGGCGTCCGGGCCGCATCGCGCAAAGTCTTTCTCGACGACGTCGAGACTCGCGAAGCGATTCTGGGGCAGATCGAGCTTGCCGAGAGCGACGCCAGAAGAGAAGGCTCCGCGATTGCGATCGGGCACCCGCATCCCGCGACAATCGCCGCGCTGGAGCAGGCGCTGCCGCAACTCAAGGCTCGGGGCGTGCGTCTCGTGTTTGCTTCAGCTCTGGTTCACTGAGGCTGGTTTCGTTGTTGCTGCGCGACGATTTTTCTTTTCAATTGAGAATTTCTGAAAGCAATCCCATCACGTGCTCGGCGATCGCGCCCGCCGACGTGAGCGCGGGCGACTCCAAGCCAATCAGCTGCACGACGTTTGGGAATTGCGGATCGCGCTCAATAATAAAATCGGTTGGGTGATGGCTGCCGGGCGGCGCGAGTTTGGCGCGAATACCTGTGTAGGCGAGCATCAAATCTTCGGCGCGAATTTCCGGCAACATGGGCCGCGCCATGCGCACAAAATCCTCGACGGGCGGCGGATTGCTTTCATAATCATTTTTGTCCGCGATGTAATGCGCCGTGGGCCCGACGAGCACGCTGCCCCACAGTGTTTTGGTCAAATGAACGCCGAGGCTCAAGCCCTCGGGATGCGGCAGCGGGTACACCAGGCCGCGCACCAGGTCGCTGCGAGCGCGCACAATCTCGCAATACTCGCCGCGCACGGGATAAATGCGATGCCTCGCCATCGGCGAGCCCATCAGTGCGGCAATTTCATCGGCAAACAATCCGGCGCTGTTCACCAGGCAGCGCATTTCGATTTCGCCCGCGGAACTTGTGATGCGAACCAGTTCAGCTTTCATGTCGATTTTCTCGACCTTTGTATGCGTGACAATGTCCGCGCCTTGCTCGACGGCAATTCGCGCGTACGCCTTCACTAATTCCTCGCTCGCCACAATGCCAGTCGACGGCACTTCGATTGCCGCGGTTCCCGCAATGTGCGGCTCGCGCGCGCGAATCGCAGCGGCATCAATGACGTGCAGTCCTTCGACGCCGTTTGCATGGCCGCGCTCGACCAGTTCAGCTAGTTTTGGTTCTTGTTCAAGCGACGTGGCGACAACGAGCTTGCCCGTATTGCGGTGCGGGACGCCGTGGGCGGCACAAAATTCGTATGTGAGTTTATTGCCGCGAACACACAGCAATGCCTTGAGCGAGCCAGGGGTGTAATACAGTCCCGAATGAATTACGCCGCTGTTTCGGGAACTCGCGCCCATGCCGAGCTTCGGCATTTGCTCGAGAAGAAAGACGTCTGTCCACTTTGCGGAAGCGGCGCGCGCGATCGCGCATCCCACCACGCCGCCTCCGATGATTACGATGTTGGCCCGATCCATGTCAATGAGCCGTCAAGCGCGAGTCCCGCGCTTTGACTCTTTCGTGATTTCGCGGCTAGTAATCTCCACCTGTTCCTTGAAATAGCGGCGTGAACGGCACCGATTTTGCTTCCGTTCCGTCATGCACTGCGTAGGTCATGGGCTGGCCATTGCCGTAGGAAGACCACAGCGAGGCCGCGCCGTACACGCCATCTTTATTCAGCGCGTAAAACTGGAGATCGAACATCTTCAGGCGCGACTTGTCGAAATCGTAGTTGTGCACCACGCGATGCAGCGCCTCCAGGCACGCATCAGTCGGCAACATCCCTTTGCGCATCATTTCGACGACCGTGTGGCCGCCCGCGATTTTAATATCTTCCTCACCGCGTCCAGTCGAGCCCGCGCCGCCGACGTCCTGATCGAGAAAAAGTCCCGCGCCAATGATGCACGAATCGCCGACGCGCCCTGAAATTTTCCAGGCGAGGCCGGAAGTCGTGGTCGTGCCCGACATTTCCCCTTTCTCATTCACGGCTAGGCAATTGATTGTTCCTGTGGGCGGATGCGCCACCACTTGCTTGATCCACGGCGCCCAGGCTTGGCGTTCCGGCGTGTCGAGCAACTCCGCGAGCTGCTTGTTGAAGTCTGGCGCGTCCAATCCCGGCCGCCAATCTTTCGAACTCGACGCTTTCCATGCCAGCCACGCAAGGCGCGACTTGTCCGTGAGCAAATTCATCGGCTCAAATCCCTGATCGATGGCGAACTGCGTGGCGCCGCGGCCGACGATGAAGGTGTGATTCGTGCGCTCCATGATGGCGCGGGCGACTTTCGCGGGATTCTTGATTCTCTCGATTGCCCCGACAGCGCCGCAGCGCCGCGTCGGACCGTGCATCACGCAGGCGTCGAGTTGCACCACGCCGTCTTCATTCGGCAATCCGCCGTAGCCGACCGAGTTGTCGTTCGGATCGTCTTCGACAGGCGTGACGACGGCGAGCACGGCGTCCATGGTGTCGCCGGTGGAGCGCAGCACGGCCATTCCAGCGTCGAGGTGACGTAGCCCATTGTGGGCGGAAATAATCGTTGGGCGCTTGCCCGTTGTCGGACCCGGTTGCCGCTTTGCTAATTCCTGCGGCTGGGCCACTTCGTTGACGCTTGCGGGCAGAGTCGCGCCAAAGACTTTGCCGGCGCTCGCGGCTACTCCTCCCGCCAATGCTCCCACACAAAATTTTCTTCGCGTTATATTTTTCATTTCATTCCTCGCGGCGAAATTCCAGTTTCGCGCGCAGCATATTCTTTCGGCGTATTACGTTCAAGCGAAGACTTTCACGGGTAATGGGTCAGTTTGAATTTTGGCTCTTTGTGTCACGATCAAGAAAATTCGAGATGACCTACTACCCAGTCGCGTTGCGTATTGACAGTTGTGCTAATCGCGTACACAATCCGGCGCATTCGCAGCTGATCACTATGGTTCGCCTGGAAAATCTGACCAAAGAGTACGACCTGCCGCCGGTGAAGGGAAATCCGGCGCAAGTGGTTGCCGCGGACCGATTGAACCTTACGATTGGCGACGGGGAGGTTTTCGGCTTCGTCGGCCCGAATGGCGCGGGCAAAACCACTACGCTGAAAATGATCTGCGGATTACTGACGCCCACTTCCGGCAATGTGGAAGTGAATGGCATCGACGTGGAGCGCCGCCCGGAAGATGCGCAGCGATTTCTTGGCTACCTCTCCGATTTTTTCTCGCTCTACGACGATCTGAAAGTCTGGGAATATCTCGACTATTTTGCGCACGCCTACAAAATGCCCGCCGCGCAGATTCCCGCGCGCATCACGGAAGTGATCGGGTGGGTTGGGCTGGAAACCAAACGCGACGCTTTTATTCAAGGGCTTTCGCGCGGGATGAAGCAGCGTTTGGGGATTGCGCGCGCGGTGCTGCACGATCCGCCGGTGATTGTGCTGGATGAGCCAGCTTCGGGTCTGGACCCAAAGGCGCGCGTGGAGCTGAAGGACCTGCTGAAGAATTTGAATCGCAAGGGCAAAACGATTCTCATCAGCTCGCATGTTCTTGCGGACCTCGAAGAAATCTGCACCTCCGTCGCAATTCTGGAGAAGGGTCATCTCCTCCGCTCTGGAAAGCTCGCAGACGTGATGCACGAAGCCGCGGCGCCCGCGCATCGGCGGCTCCGCATCCGCGTGGCGGCGCCGGGCGACGAGTTATTGGCCTGGCTATCAACGCGGGACGGCGTGTTGGATGCGCATCCGTCGGCGAGCGTGATTGCGGGATCGTCGAGCGTGGACTTTCATTTTGCGGGAAGCGACGGCGACCTTGCGGCGCTGGTGCGCGATTTGGTGATGAGCGGAGCGCCGGTGTGCGCCGTGGAAGGGTCGTCGGAGTCGTTCGAGCAGATTTACGCGCGGCTCTCCGACGGGGAAGTGATGTGAGCGCTTCGCGATGAGCCTGTTCACAAATCCGGAGATTGTGCGGAATGCGCGGATACAGTTGCGACCGCGCAAACTGCTCATCGCCGCGGGCGTTTGCGCTGCGATTGAAGTCGCCTTGTACTACGCCTTCTTCCACGGCGGCGTCGCCCCGCCACCTGCGTTTATCGTGGCAACCCGCGGCCAGGAATTGCTTCGTACAATTCTTACCATCCAGGCGGTTGTGCTCGTTATTGGCGGCGGCATCGCCTGTCTTCACGCCATTCAGCGCGAGAAGGACCAAAACACGTTCGACTTCCAGCGTCTGACTCGCCTTTCTCCATTCGAGCTGACTATCGGCAAACTTTTTGGCGCGCCGCTCATGGCTTTCTTCGTATTTCTTTGCTTTCTTCCCGCGGCCATTGTCGGTGCCATCGCTGCCCGCGCTCCGTGGACGATTGTGCTCGTGGCCTACGCCCTGCTGATTCTCGGCTCCATTGTCTACGACGCCTTCGCGCTCGTCATCTCGCTCTTCCTCCGCCGCGGCGCGGTTACCTGGGCCATCCTCTCCTTCCTAGCCGTTGTGCTGGTGTCCTCGACCGGAAGCTACGACATGCCGTCAACATTCGTCTTCGGCCCAGTTAGCCCCTTTGCGGCAGTTTCGCTTGCCCGGCAAAATTCCTGGTTAATTTCGTCGGGAACGAAATTCGACGGCGTGCCATTCAACATGTTCCGCGATTTATTTTTTGGCGTACCCGTCCATCACGCGCTCGTGCTTTTCGTTTTTTATCTGACGATCCTTGCCTGGCTCATTCCCGCCGTATCCCGCAACATCAAGCGCGATCCCACAAGTTACGAACTTTATACGCCCGCTCAGGCTCTTGGCTTTATCTGCTATCTGAATTTCATTCTGCTTGCATTCTGCCAATTCACCCATCCGAACATGTCTTGGAACGGCAAATCATGGAACTTCAATATCCCGCCGACGCCGCCGTTTGACGTGCAATCGGCGCTAATTATGATCAACATCCTTCTCTTTTTCATTTTTGGTTTCGTTTTGCTGCGCAATCGCGTGCGGATGCGGCGGCGGTTGCATGGCATCGAGGCCGGTCCTGTCGCGCTCGAATCCGTTTGGCCGGCGCCGTATATTTTACTTGGCGCGATTCTTGTGGGCGCGGCGATGATTCTGGTCATCCAATGGAAGCGCGACCCATCACTCGAATGGAGCCTAGCCGTCGCCATCTTCCGCGTGATTTTCTTTGCCGTATGGCTCTCGCGCGATTTGCTTTTCCTGCAATGGATGAACCTCCGCCGTGGCCGCCATCCGCTTCCCCTCGGCGTTCTCTATCTCATCGCGTTCTACGTTTGCGCAGGAATCATCGTTGCGCCGCTGCACCTGACGCAAAATCCGTTCACAGCGATTTTCTTGCCCACGCCGCTGTGGGAGTTGAACACGGCGCTGTGGACCACTCACCCTGCTGAATGGCTTGTCGCTCTGATTGGGCAAGCCGCCATTGCGCTAGTCTTCATTTTCCTGCAGCGTCAGCAAATCGAGGAATTGCAGCCGCGCCCCGTCGAAACTCACGTCAACGCTCCAGTCTCCGCCGCTTAGTCAATAAGGGTAGTCGTTACGGGACGCTTGCGCACGGCACTGCGCACAGGTATCGTCTCTCTGCTTTCGAGCCAAGGAGAAGCCATGCTCAACAAACGAATCTCGAGTCTGTCTCGCGTCGCCATTATCTTCGGAGTGTGGTGTCTCGCGTGCGCTCCCGCGCTCGCCGGCGGCGCACCGGCACATTCAGCGACAAAGTCTTCCGTGGTGGGTCCGCAGGCGTCGCGACACGCAACTCCGCCCGCCATGCAAGAGGCGCTGCGCGATATGTTCAACGTTCATGCGATTTCCGAAGCGGTGATTTCGCCGGACGGGCGGCGAGTGGCGTGGGTGGAATCGCTCAGCGGCAAAAATGGCGCGCCGTCGGCCAATTCGGCGATTCGCGTCGCGGACTGGAAATCCCATGCAGCGCCGCAGCGAATCACTGCCGCATCGGGAGGTGCAGCAGCGGCAGAGAGCGACGTCGCTTGGTCGCCGGACAGCAAGCAGCTTGCATTTCTCTCCGACGCGGCGCATGCCGGTCAATTGCAGCTTTACGTCGCGGCTCCCGGCGGAGCGGCACGCCAACTCACGCATGTGAAAGGCGACCTGTCGAATCCCGTGTGGTCGCCGGACGGAAAATCCATCGCATTTCTCTTCATCGAGAATGCGCCGCGGGCCGCCGGTCCGCTGGCCGCGGAAGCGCCCGACGAAGGCGTGGTGGGCGCGAAGATTTACGAGCAGCGCCTCGCGATTGCGGATTTGGCAACCGGCCGCGTGCGGCAAATCACGCCAGCGGATATGTACGTCTACGAATACGACTGGTCGCCGGATAGCAAAAAGGTGGTCGCGACCGCGGCGCACGGCAACGGTGACGACAACTGGTACGTGGCGCAAATTTACATTTTCGACGCGGCCAACTTGGCCGAGCCGCAGTCCATTTACAAATCCGACATGCAAATCGGGACACCGAAATGGTCACCCGATGGTGCGAAGATCGCATTCATCGCCGGTCTGATGAGCGACGAGCCAGTCGTCGGCGGCGACATTTACATTCTGCCAATTACGGGCGCCGAAGAGATGGGGCCAAACAGCCACATCGCTCACGGCGATGCGCGCAACATCACGCGCGATATGAAAGCCACGGCCAGCTCGATTAACTGGTCGTCGGACTCGAAATCCATCGTGTTCGGCGAAATTGTCGACGGCCAAAGCGGGGTCGCTTCCGTCAGCCTTGACTCTGGTGCGGTCACTCCGCTTTGGACCGGCGCCGAGCATATCGGCCAAAATCAATTCACCGTGGGTGTTTCGCTTTCACGCGATGGCAAAACTTCCGCCGCAGTGCGCGAATCGTTCAACGCGCCGCCGGAAGTGTGGGCCGGGCCGACCGGCAATTGGAAGCAGGTGACGCAGCTTAATCGCGGGCTGCATCCGGCATGGGGCAAGGCCGAGAGCCTGCATTGGAACACGGACATCGGATCGGTGCAGGGCTGGATCGTGTATCCGCAGAATTACAACCCCTCGAAAAAATATCCGATGGTGGTCGAAGTTCACGGAGGCCCTGCTTGGGCAAATCTGCCGCACTGGCCGAGCCGCTGGGACTATTCCGCCGCGCTTCCCGCCAACGGATATTTCCTGCTGTTGCCGAATCCGCGCGGCAGCTACGGCGCGGGGGAAGCCTTCACCAAAGCCAACGTGAAGGATTTCGGCTACGGTGATTTTAAGGACATTATGGGCGGCGTGGACGCGGCGATTGCGTCGTTGCCGATTGATCCGCAACGGCTGGGCATCACGGGATGGAGCTACGGCGGTTACATGACCATGTGGGCCGTGACGCAAACGCATCGCTTCAAAGCGGCGGTTGCGGGAGCGGGCCTCTCCGACTGGCTGAGCTACTACGGGGAAAACCAAATCGACAAATGGATGACGTTCTATTTCGGCGATACCGTTTACAACGACCCTGCCGTTTACGCGAAAAGCGCGCCCATTACGTTCATCAAGAATGTGAAGACACCGACGCTGATCCTGGTGGGGGACAGCGACGGTGAATGCCCGCCGCCGCAGTCCTACGAATTCTGGCACGCGCTCGTCACGCTGGGCGTGCCGACGCAATTCGTCATTTACCCGCACGAAGGTCACATGTTTGCAAACCCCGCGCACAGCCGCGACGTGGTAGAGCGGGCCGTGGCGTGGTTCAACGCCCACCTTTAATAGCGGGAACCGAGGGTCAGCTCTGCCTATGAAGGGGTCGAGTCAAGACCAGAGGGCAATCCGCCGGCATAAACCCCGCAAAATCTGCATAAAACTGCGCCTTCCAGCGCGGTGACACTTTTTTGCCTGTCCCATCGGGCTAACCCGCGCCCGTGTCCCAAAACTGTCCTGTTGTACGGTAGCCACAAAGGCGGAGCGGCGCTACGCTCACAGCACTGTTGCACCCAATGTTTCAGGAAAATGTTTCGAGCAAGTGAGGCAAAGAGCAGGACTCGCAGGGCACCGCGAGAAAGGAAGGCCCGATGGCAATGTCGCATGTGGAGGTGATGGTGGGAACACCATCGTCAGTCGATGCAGGGATGGTGGAATTCAAGGAATGCCTGAAGCGCATGCGTGATGGACACCCGGAAGACGCTCTGAGTCACGCGCGACGCGCATTAGGCGCGGCTCCGAAGAACCCGTTTTACCTCTCTTACACAGGGCTGCTGGCGGCGATGGCGGACCGGAGATTCGGCGATGCGGAAACGCTCTGCCGCGAAGCGCTCAACCTGAAATGCAACCACGCGCAGCTCTACCTGAATTTGGCGGAAGTCTACAACCAGGCCGGCAGAACTCCCGACGCGATTGAAACACTCGAAAAAGGAATGGTGTCCGCGGGGCGTGATTTCCGCATCCGGCGTGCCCTGGAACGGATTGGAGTGCGGCGCGCTCCGCTGCTGAATTTCCTGCATCGGAATCACCCGATCAATCGGATGCTGGGACGCTTGCGCCACAGATTCGCAGGCCCTGCGCGTCCGTACTAAAAGTTCCCCCAAGCAGCCAACCCACAAGGGAAGCCCGGGGCGAGTTCCCCCCTCGTCCCGGGTGCTTTACTTCTACCCAGCCGGCCACATCAAAAAAAAATCAGTATTTACGGAGGACGCCGATGACGCGGCCCTGGATTTTTACGTCGGCGGCGGGAAGAATGATGGGAGCCATTTGCGAATTAGCGGGCTGGAGGCGAATCTTGCCGGCGGGCTCGCGGTAGAAGCGTTTGAGCGTGGCTTCGTCGTTGCCGACAAGGGCGACGACGATTTCACCCGCGTTGGCGACTTGCGATTGTTCGACGACGACGTAATCGCCATCAAGAATGTGATCCTCGTGCATCGAGTCACCCTTCACTTGCAGGACGAATGTGTTTTGTCCGCGACTGAAATCGGCGAGCGAGATTGTCTCGCGATCCTCGACGGCTTCGAGCGGGCGGCCGGCGGCGATGCGGCCAACGAGAGGCAGGCCTACGGAGTGGCGTTCGATGACCTGGTCGCGAACGGGTTTCGGGAGCTGCGTGATTTCGATGGAGCGGCTCTGATTGTAGCCGCGGCGGACGAAGCCCTTTTTCTCGAGGGTTGATAAATGTTTGTGCACGGTGGCAAGGGAAGTGAGTTTGAGGGCGCGCGCAATTTCTTCGAAGCTGGGCGAATAACCGTGCTTGTTGAGAAAGCTGACCAGGTAATCAAGGACTTCTTTTTGCCGCTTCGTCAGGGCCATCGCTTTCCTCCTCAGGCGTACAGCTGGCGAAAGTATAGGCGAAGTAAAAGCGAAAAACAAGCAAAGCTTTTCGGAGGGTGTTACGTCGCCGCCACTGTGCAAATTCGGGCGGTTTTAGCGTCATGCTTTGCGTGTAACTAAAGCGCATCGCCGGGATGCCTTCTAGGGTAGACTGGGCTTGTTAGAACTCGCGGTGCGTAGGACGGCGGGGACGAAGTGATTGCGCAAAAGTCCATTCTTGTAGCCGACGATCGGGAATGCATCCGCGGTGTGTTGCGACGACTCCTCTCCGCGCGGACGGATTGGCGGATTTGCGCGGAAGCAGAAGATGGCGTGGAGGCTGTCGCGAAGGCCAAGGCTCTTTCGCCCGACATAGCCATCCTGGACATCTCGATGCCCCGAATGGACGGCTTCGAGGCGGCGCGTCAAATCTCCTGTGCGTGTCACGGCACGGTGGTGCTGAGTATCAGCCTGTACGATCCCAAAAACATCATCGACAAGCTCATTATGTCCGGGGTGCGAGGCTTTGTGGCAAAGATGTCGATGTATTCAAACCTGATTCCGGCGATCGATGCGCTGCTCAGCGGCGAGACCTACTTCAATCTCGAAGACCCGTTGGAAGAAACGCCGCCTCTCTTTATCTGATCCGAAACAATAAAAAAAGCGCAGCTATTCGTAACGCAGGGAGACCATTGGGTCGACACGCGAAGCGCGGCGCGCGGGCATATACGCGGCGAACCACGAAACTGCGCTCAGCAGCACCGCGACGGAAATGAAGACAATAGGGTCCCACGTCTTCACGCCGTAGACTAAACCAGCCATCAGCCGCGTGAGCGCCAGCGCAGCGGCAACACCGACGATCACTCCGATGGACGCGAGGCGCATGCCTTGCATGACCACCATTTTGCGCACGTTCTGGAGAGTCGCGCCCAGAGCCATGCGAATGCCGATCTCGCGGGTGCGTTGCGATACGGAATATGCAATCACGCCGTAGAGTCCGACGCTTCCCAAGAGCAACGCCATGGCGCCGGCGATGCCGAGCATCACCAGAGTGAAGGAAGTCCTGGCCATTGAGCGCTGGTAGTAATAATCGACGGTGTGGGCGTTCGCGAGGGGAAGATTGGCATTGACCGACCATACGGCCTGGCGAACCTCGTTCATGAAGGTTTGGGAACCAGCGCGAGGAGTGCGCATAGCGAAGGCCACACTGCGGCGTACCTGGACGGGATCGCTTTCAAACTTCGCGGTCAAAATGGGCCAATACACGGATGTCGGCGCTGGCTGGTTAATGCCGTCGTTGCGAACGTCGCCCACAACGCCGATGATTTCCCGCCAGTCGTCTTTGGTGGACACGCGAATTCGTTTGCCGAGTGCGTTGGCAGGATCATGCCAATACTCGCGCGCAAAATTTTCGGAAACGAGAGCGACAGGAGTTTTGTTGTAGGTGTCGGTCCAAGTGAGGTTGCGGCCGGCAACCAACGGAATGCCCATAGTTTGTAAATACTCGGGCGACATGAATTCGAAAGTGCGGATCGCGGGAAGCTCCCCCTGTGCGTACATCCGATCTTGCGCGAAGACGACATCGTGCCAACCGTTTCCGTCCATCGGGAGACCATTCGAGAAACCTACGGAGGAAACGCCGGGAATCGCTGCGAGCTTTTCGGAAATCTGTTGCTCCATGCGGAGCACCATCTCGGGGGAAGAAGCTTGAGTATCCGGAATATCAAGACGGAACGTCTGGACTTGTGCGGGACGAACGAATCCAGGATTAACTTGAGACAAGGCACGGAAAGTGCGGATCATGAGACCGGAACAGATCAACAGAACGAAAGCAAGCGCCACCTGCACAGTGACCAGAATGTTTCGGGCGCGATGCCGCTCGCGGCCCTGACTCAGTGTGCGTCCCCCTTCGCGGAGGCCCGTGGCCGCTTGGGCTCGGGCGTATTTGAAAACTGGAACAAGACCGAACAGCAAACTGGTGAACATCGCGATGGCCAGGGTGAACAACAGCACGGGACCATCGATGCCAATTTCACCCAGGCGAGGAAGGCCCGTGGGCGCCATCGCAACAAGCAGGCGCAAAGCGGCATAAGCAAGTCCGAGCCCGAGGATGCTGCCGATCAGTCCGATGATCAGGCTTTCGAACAACAACTCCGCGGCGATGCGAGTTTGGCTGGCGCCGAGCGCGGCGCGGATGGCCAGCTCTTGCTGGCGTCCTTCGGTACGAACGAGAAGGAGGTTCGCAACATTCGCGCAGGCGATCAGCAGAACCATGCCGATGCCGCCCATCAGGATCCACAGGAGCTTTCCGACGTCCCCGACTACGTCTTGTTTCAGGGGCCGCACCTTGGGTCCAATACGGGCTTTCTTGAAGAGGTCAAGGCTGAAACCCGGGGGCGGCGGAAAACTTCCCATAACGATGGGCAGCATGCGCGCCACATCGGTATTGGCTTCCGCGAGTGTGGCTCCGGGCTTAAGCCTGGCCAGGCCTTCGTAGCTGAACTGGCCGAGAAAGGTTTTGCCGCGGTCGAGCTGCAAGGGCAGAATCAACGCCACGTCTGGCTGATCCAGAAACTGAAATTTCTGAGGCAAGACGCCGATGATCTGCCGCGGCGTGCCGTCCACCAAAATCGTTCGGCCGATGGTGGATGGCGCAGCGCCGAACTTGCTCTGCCAATAGCCATAAGTTACGAGCACAGTCTTGGTTGCGCTCGGAGAATCGTCCTGGCGCGTGAACAGGCGGCCCAGCACGGGCGAGACGCCCAGAATTGGTAATGTGCCGTCGGTGACGTCCAATGCGCGCACCTGCTCCGGTTGAGCTACGCCGGTGACGCTCACAGAGTCGTTCTGGTAGATGCCAATATCCTGAAAGGTGCGACTTTGGTCGCGATAGACGAAATAGTTTGAAGGCGCCATATTCAGTTCGGCGATGTTGAGGCCCGGGGCGTTGTGCCACACGCCGACAAGCTGCTCGGGATGGGGATACGGAAGAGGCTTGAGCAGGGTACCTTCGAGAACACTGAACACGGCAATGTTCGCTCCGATGCCTGCGGCGAGCGTGAAAAGCGTGATGAATGTGAACATTGGCGCACGACGCAGCCGACGAAAAACTTGCTTAAGCTGGCTCGCAAACGAATCCATCGCTCACCCCTTGTGACTCTACATTTGACTT
>Ga0307373_10004742_pt1 | contig 22713 bp, 19 predicted proteins | sample OX2MG_FD_202534 | JGI IMG/M metagenome (GOLD analysis project Ga0307373, IMG submission 202534) | Soil microbial communities from Risofladan, Vaasa, Finland - OX-2 | ecosystem: Environmental > Terrestrial > Soil > Coastal area > Acid sulfate soil | place: Finland: Risofladan, Vaasa | collected... | reverse complement strand
GCTGTTGGTCAAGCGCCGTATCGTGTCGGCGATATCGCGTGAAGCGATTCCATAGCCCTGTGCCAGGACCCAAACGAGTTCGCACAGCACGGGAAGCGGCACTACGATAAGCTCGGCCCCGGCCAGCTCCGCCTGCGCGATTTTACTGTGGCGTTCGTCGTCGCCGGTGATCGCGCGCACGAGGACATTGGTATCGACGGCGATCTTCATGCCTTAGCGTCGGCCGGCCCAACCCCGTGCGGCGATCTCCTTGATTTCGTCGATCGACAAGGCGCGAGCGTTCTTTCCCTTGAGAAGACCGAATACATCCGAAATCTTTCCGGTTGAGTGCTCGGCCCTCATCTCGACCCGCCCATCGGCCAGCATGTCGACGGCGACCTTCTCGCCTGGATGCACGCCGAGATGCTCCAGCACTTCCTTGCGCAGCGTAATCTGGCCTTTGGCAGTGACCGTCAGTGTGGTCATAGCAACCTCGTCGCCGAAATATGTAAGGTAAAATAGCCTTACTTTCAAGGGCGGGCTTGACGGAGTGTACGCTAAATCCTACGATTTGTACGTTAATGTGAATGGATCGAAGAAACAGCAGCATTCAAATATGAAAATTTCCGAACAAAGCCAATTTATTATGAAAAATCAAAGACCCCCGGTCGGATTTGGCCTTCTGTACGCTAGCTCCGGGCGAACAGATCCGGCGGGTCGGCGCGCTGGCCCGGCACGAGATCATGCGCGGTCACGCCGACGAGGCGATAACGCGTGCCGTCGAGCGTCTTGCGGAGGATCGGCGTCACCGCGGCGAGGATGGTCGCGGCGCGCATCGTCGGATCGTGCAGGCGGCAGGCATGGGTGGTGGTGAGGCGATCGTGCCGCCGCAGTTTCAAGGTGAGCGCGGTGGCGGCGAGATCGGCGCGCGCCAGCCGCTCGGCGACGCGGGCGCTGAGACGCTCGAGCTCGGCAACGATCTCGTCATAGCCGGCGAGGTCCTTGGCGAAGGTGCGCTCGGCCCCGACCGTCACGTTGCGGCCGCGGCCCATGCCGACGCGCCGCGCATCCTCGCCATGGGCGCGCGCAAGCAGGCTGCGCCCCCCGCTCCCAAAGCGATGGATCAGCTCGTCGCGCTTGGCCGCGCGCAGATCGGCAATCGTGACGAAGCCCAGCTCTTCGAGCTTCCGCGTCATCACCGGCCCGATGCCGGGCAGGGCCGAGACCTTCATCGGCCCCAGCACGGCGAGCCGATCGCTCTCGCCGATCACATAAAAGCCGCGCGGCTTGCCGAAATCGCTGGCGATCTTCGCCAGCATTTTGTTGGGCGCGAGGCCGACCGAGATCGTCAACCCGACGCGCTTTTCGACCTGCAGCGCCAGCCGCGCCAGCGACCGCGCCGGCGGCTCGTCGACCGCACTCTCGCTGAGGTCGAGATAGGCTTCGTCGATAGAAACGCTTTCGACGCGCGGGCTCAACGCCTCCATCAGCGCGCGGATGCGGCGGCTCTCGCGGCGGTATTTCTCCAGGTCGGGCCGCACCACCGCGGCGCCCGGGCAGAGTTGCAGCGCCCGGCCCATCGGCATCGCCGAGCGCACGCCGAAGCGCCGCGCGATGTAGCAGGCGGTCAGGACCACGCCGCGGACGCTGCCGCCGACGATCACGGGCTCCTCGGCCAGCTCCGGCCGGTCGCGCTTTTCGACCGCGGCGTAGAACGCGTCGCAATCGACATGGGCGATGGCGAGGTGGGCGAGCTCGGTATGGGAAACGAGCCGGGGCGAGCCGCAGTGGGTGCAGGCCGCAGGGACGGGGCCAAGCAAATGGGCAAGGACGCCGCAATCCCGGCACAACGTATTGGGGCTGGATTCCGTGGATTCCATCTCGCGCGGCCTCGCCCTTCGAGACGCCGCCTGCGGCGGCTCCTCAGGGTGAGGCCGTTATATAAGATTTGCTCGTCCTGAGGAGGCCGCGCAGCGGCCGTCTCGAAGGACGGTCGGTTGCGTAAAATCCTCCCGGCTGATAGGATTTTTCGCAATATCGGCCGTATCGCACAATGAATCAACCAAAGGGGCGGCCCTCGGGCCGAGAAACGCCATGGCAGTCGACATGCATTTCCATTGGGGTCCCAAGGGTTTCGCCGACACGCTGCGCCGGCGCACAGCCAAGCCGATGATTCGGCGCGGCGACGACGGCGCCGAATATTTCGACAGCAATTTCTCGTCCAACAAGCTGCCGTCCGATTTCGACGACGTGAACGCGCGGCTTGCCGAGATGGACAAGCACGGCGTGAAGCATGCCGTGCTGTCGATGAGCCCGGTCACGGGCATCGAGGCGCTGCCGCTGCAGGACGCGCTGCCGCTGGCGCGCGCCTACAATGATTCCGTGGCCGAGACCTGCGCAGCGCATCCGGAGCGCTTCTCGGGCTTCGCCATCCTGCCGGTCGGCAACATGTCGGCGGCGGTGGCGGAGTTCGAGCGTGTCATGGACATGCCGGGGATGATCGGTGCGGTGCTGCCGGGCGACGGCTTCTTGTCGCTGAAGCGCGCCGAGCGCTTTGCGCCGCTGATGGAATCGGCCAATGCGCATCACGCGGTGTTCCTCGTCCATTACGGCAAGCTGCCCGACGATCCCGAGGCGCCGAAGCCGGACGTGACCGACAACAATCGCAATCGTTATGGCACCCTCGACATGCAGTCGCGGCTGTCGTCGAACATGATCACCTTTTGCATGACCGACTTCTTGAAGCCCTATCCGAACGTCACCGTGATGAGCCACAATCTTGGCGGCAACATACCGTTCGAGATCGACCGCATGGACCATCGCACGATGTGCGATACGCCCGAACTCGAGCTTCCGTCGAAGAAGGTCAAGGCGGCGCCGATCATCGTCGATTGCAACTCGCTGAGCAGCCGCTCGATCGAGCTTGCGGTGCATGTCTATGGCGCCGACAAGATCGTGTTCGGCTCCGACGGCACCGATTTCGGCATGGACTGGACGCAAAAGGCGATCAGCGAGGCGCGCATCAGCGATGCCGAAAAGGCCCTGATCCGCGATGGCAATGCCAAGCGGCTTCTCGCCCGGGTAAACAGCCGCTTCGCCGCCGCTGCCGAATAGGGCTTAGCCGAGAAGATAGGGCTTTAGCCGAGAAGACGGGGAGCCACGGCCGCGAGCTCGGCAAAGCGCGTGGCGACGGCGCTGGCGCCCGCGGCCATGCTCGGCGCGCCATAGCCCCAGGCGGCGAAAATCGTCGGGATGCCGAGGGCCGTGCCGGCGGCGATGTCGTTGGCATGATCGCCGACCATGACTGCGTGCTCGCGCGTCCCCCCGGCGAGCGCGATCGTTCCGCCGAGATGGGCCGGATCGGGCTTGCGCGCGGCAAAGCTGTCGCCGCAACCCAGCGCATCGAACCAATGCACGAGGTCCAGCGCCGCGAGGAGTTGCTGCGTCGCCGTGGTCGATTTGTTGGTGCAGACGGCGAAGTGCCAGCCCGCATCCCGCAGCAGGCCGAGGGTCGCGTTCAGCCCGGGGAACGGCCGGCTTTCGACCGCGACATGCGCGGTGTAATCGGCGACGAACGCCTCATCCGCCCCGGCTTCGGGCGCACTGCCGCGCGCGCCCAGCGCGCGCTCGATCAGCTTCGGGGTCCCGTCGCCGATCATGGGCCGGATTTCGGCCGGCGTCAGCGCCGCCAGGCCGCGCGCCGCCAGCATGCGGTTGAGCGCGGCGGCGAGGTCGGGCAAAGTGTCGACCAGGGTGCCGTCGAGGTCGCAGACCAGAAGCGGGAACGACGCCATGCGCGGCGATGCTCAAGCGTCAAAGCGGCGGACGCGCATGCGTGCCGGGCCCGCAGGCGATGTCACCGCGCCCGGCGCCGCGCGGCCGCTGTTTGACGAACGGGCGACGCTTTGGCGCGGCGCTTGCCGCGCGCGGGCGCTTTGAGCTTTACGACCTTGCCGGCGGCTTTCTTTGCCGGCTGTTTTTTTGCGGGTGCCGGGGCTGGCTTGCGCGGCGCGCTCCACAGCGTCTTGGTGGCGAGCCGCGCGCCGGCGGCCAGCGCCTCGAGCTTTGCCCACATGATGCTGGGATGGACCCGGCGCATGAACGGTCCTTGGGCGAAGCCGCAATCGGTGCTGGCGACGACATTCTCGCGACCCACCACCTGGGCATAGCGCACCAGGCGCTGGGCGATCAGCTCGGGATGCTCGACCACATTGGTCGCATGGCTGATGACCCCGGGGATCAGGATGCGGCCTTTCGGCAGCTTCACGTTCTTCCACACTTCCCATTCATGCTCGTGGCGCGGATTGGCGCCTTCGATGACATAGGCGCCGGCCTTGACGCGCAGGATGAGGTCGACGATGTCTTTGAGCGGCACGTCGGTCGTGTGCGGCCCCGGCCAGCTTCCCCAGCAGACGTGATAGCGGATGCGGTCTTCGGGAATGCCGTCGAGCGCGTGGTTGAGCGCGTCCATATGCATCGCCACCCAATCGCGATACTGCTTGAAGGTCTTGGGCGGCACCTGGCGGTCATAGGTCACGGCGGCGCGGGCGTCGTCGACCTGCACGAGGAGGCCGGCATCGACGATCATCTTGTATTCGCTCCGCATCGCCTCGGCGATGGCGTGAACCAGGTCTTCTTCGCTCCGATAGTATTCGTTCTTGCGGTCGGGGATGGCGCTCGCCGGCGCGGCCACGGGCAGGAAGCCTTCCTCGACCTTCACCGCGGCGAGCGCGGCCTTGAAATTGGCGATGTCGCGCTGCAGCTCCGCTTGGCCGGTATAGGCGACCGGACCGATGCAGACGACATCGCCGCCGCGGGCGCCGCCGTCGCGCGCATCGAGCTCCTCGTAGAATTCCTTGAAGCGCGCGCGGTCGGCGCCGTAAGCGTAAGGGTCCTGGCCGCCGGAGCTCGGCCGCGATTCGAAGCCCGATAACCGCTCCAGCACGTATTGCGACCAACTGATCGATTTGCCGAACTCGCCGTCGCTGACGACGTCGACGCCGGTCTCCGCCTGCTGGCGGACCACCGCGGCGACGGTATCGCGCAGGCAGCGCTGATAGGCCGCCTCGTCATAGGCCTCGCGATTCTGCTTCGCCCGCAGGAACGCAATCAGCTCTGGCGGCCGGATCAGGCTACCGACATGCGTCGTCAGGATTCGTTTGTCACTACGCTTCAAACATCGTCTCCATTGGCTGAACGCTACGCGCGGGGGCTGGGCGCTATGCGCGGGCGCATTCGAGCGGACGGCATTCAGGCAATCAACCATAAAGCGCCCGCTGCCGGGTGGGCAAGGAACGCGCGTTGTAGCCCAAGCCGGCGCAAAAGGAAAAGCGCGTCCGCGGGGCGGATGCGGACGCGCTTGCCGGCTGGTCGCAGCGGCGACGCGCTTGCGCCCGTCTTATTTCGCTGCTTTGGCGCCGATATGCAGCGTGTGCCACGGGTCTTTGAGCGCCGGATAGGTCTTCAGCACGACGTTCGCCAATTGGCCGTTCACCTTCTCGACACGGGTGACATAGACGTTTTGGGTCAGCTCCCTTGTGTCGGCGTCGACCGTGACCGGCCCCCGCGGGCTGTTCCACGAATAGCCCTTGATCGCGGCCATCATCTTGGCGCCGTCGGGTTGGCCGTTGGTCGCTTTCAGCATGTGGAAAATCATCGTCATGCCGTCCCAGGCTTCGACATCCATGAAGCTCGGCAAGCCGCTCACCATTTTATTGCCGTATTTGGCGAGCATCGCCTTGACGAAGGCGTGGTTCTCGGGATTGTCGAGCGTCGGGACGTAAATCGTCGAGGCGATCGTGCCGATCGCCGCATCGCCCACGGCCGGGAAATCGAACTGAGTTCCGACCGAGCCCGCCAGCACCATGCCTTGCTTGGCGAAGCCGCCATCGACAAATCCCTTGATCGTGCTGGCCGACATCGGACCGCCGGGCATGAAATCGACCAGACAATTCGGCTTGTTGTCGTGGACGCGCTGGAAATAGCTCGAGAAATCCGTCGTATTCATGGGCACGCGGATGTCCGGCAGCATCTTGCCGCCGCCGTGCGTGAAAGCGTGGGTGAACGCTTCGATTGCATCCTGGCCCGGTGCGTAATCGGCGATGAACATCTCGCAGGTCTTGTCGTGGTGCTCCAGCGCCCATTCCGCCAACGGCACATAGGTTTGCCAGCTCGTGAAGCTGGCGCGCACGAAATAGGGCGATTTATCGGTGACCACCGAGGTCGCCGAATTGAAGAACACGAAGGGCATCTTCGCTTGGTTGATCACGTCCGTGACGCCGAGGACGGTCGGGGTGAATTCGAGCCCACCCATGATCGCGACGTGGTCGTTGACGATCATTTCCTGGGCCAATTGCCGGGCGCGGGGCGGGTTGTCGCCGCCGACATCGCGAAAAATGACCCGGACGGTCGGATTGCCGTCCTTGCCGTTGTAGGTGTCGAGAAACGTGTTGATCGCTTGCTCGAAACTGTTGCCCCAGATTGCATAGGGGCCGGAGGTCGTGCCCAGGATGCCGATCTTGATGGGGTCGGCCGCTCGGGCGTGGGGAATAATGCCCATCGCCAGCGTTGCCGCGACTACGACGGTAAAGTGGGAAAAGCGTGCCATCGGACTTCATCTCCCTCGGGGCGCGGCGTTGGTTTTTGGTTGCCGCTTCGTCAGCCACGCTATATCAGGGTGACGCGCTTTGCAATTTCGTTGCGCCATGAGAGCGTCGGCGACCGGCAAAGGCGGAGGGAGGCTCGATCGCCATGCTGAAGCTGGCGGCAACATTGCTCGCGTTGCTGGTCGACGGCGTCGCCTATGGAATGGTGCTCTTCCTCATGTCGGTCGGCCTTACCATCACGCTCGGCGTGATGCGCATCGCCAATCTCGCGCATTGCGGCTTCGCGATGCTCGGCGGCTACATCGCCTTGTGGCTGGTGGCGTCGGGGCATTTCAGCCTGTTCACGGCGCTGCCGCTCGCGATCCTCGGAACCATGCTGTTCGGCGCCGCGCTCGAGCGCAGCGTCTATCGCTGGGTCTATACCACCGGCCAGCTCGGGCAGATTCTGATGACGCTCGGCCTCGTCTTCATCTTTGTCGCCAGCGGCAATCTGTTCTTCGGCTCGGATCTCCACGCGATCGCGCTGCCGGAGTGGCTGTCGGGCCGTTGGACCTGGGGGACGATCGCGATCTCCAGCTATCGCGGCTTCATTATCCTGGTCAGTGTCGCGATCGCGGCCGCGTGCTGGGCGATTCTCGAATTCACCGATTTCGGCGCGCGGCTGCGTGCCGCGGTCGACAACCCGCGCATGGCGCGCTGCATCGGCATCGACGTGCCGGGCGTGTTCTCGATCACCTTCTCGGTCGGCTGCGGCCTGGCCGCCGCCGCCGGGGTTCTGGGCACGCAAATCATGCCGCTCGAGCCGTGGTATCCCTTCGAATATCTCGTGCCGCTGCTCATGGTGGTCGCGGTCGGCGGGCTTGGCAGCCTTAAGGGCTCGTTCTACGCCGCGCTGATGCTCGGCGTGATCGACACGTTGGGGCGGTATTACGTTCCGGCGGCCGGCGCCTTCGTCATCTATCTCGCCGTGGTCGGCCTGCTGCTGTGGCGGCCGCAAGGCGTGTTCGCGCGCGCGTCGGCATGAGCGCGCGCGTCGATCAGCAAGCGATCGCGACCGCGCGCGCCGGCTTCGCGCGGCACGGCCTCTCGTGGCTCGATTTGCTGCCGTTTCTTTGCGCCCTGCTGGTCTATCTCTTCGGCGGCCGCTATCTCGCACTCGGCACGCAGGTGATGATCCAGATCATCTTCGCGCTGTCGCTCGATCTGGCGCTCGGCTATGGCGGCATCGATTCGCTTGGCCATGTCGCATTCTTCGGCATGGGCGCCTATGCCGCCGGACTGTTCGCCATGCATGTCTCGAGCGAGCCGATCACCGGCCTGCTCGCCGCCGCCTGCATCGGCGCGATCACCGGCCTTGTCACCGGGCCGCTGGTGCTGCGGACGCGCGGGCTGACGCTGGTGATGCTGACGCTCGCGGTGGCGACCATGCTGCAGGAGCTGGCGAATGCCAGCGCCATGAAGCCGATCACCGGCGGCGCCGACGGGCTCTTTGGCTTCGAGATCGCGCCGCTGTTCGGCGTCTTCCAGTTCGATCTCTACGGCCACACGGCGTATTGGTATGCGCTCGGCGTGGTCGCCGTCGTTTTCTTCATCTGCAAGGCGGTCGTCAATTCGCCCTTCGGTCTCGCGATCCGCGGCATCCGCGACAATCCCGTGCGCATGCGCATGCTCGGCGTGAACGTGACCGCGCGCCTCGTTACGCTTTACTGCATCTCGGGTGCGCTGGCGGCGATCGCGGGCGGTCTATCCGCACAAATCACCAAGTTGGTCGGCCTCGACAGCCTCGCTTTCCTGCTTTCGGGCAATGCGCTGGTGATGCTGATCCTGGGCGGCACCGGCAGTCTTTACGGCGCGATCGTCGGCGCGACGATCTTCGTCGTGTTGTCGGACCGCGCCGCCGCGATCGATCCGTTCAATTGGCTGTTCGCGATCGGCGCGGTGCTGATCCTCGCGGTGCGGTTCGCGCCGCAAGGCGTGGTGGGCCTTATCGCCGATGCGTGGCGGCGGCAGCGCGCGCGGCGGAAAGCATGACGGACGCGCTGGCGATCGACAACGTCTCGAAAAGCTTCGGCGGCTTGCGCGTGTCGCGCGACGTAACGCTGTCGCTGCCGGTCGGCGCGCGCCATGCGCTGATCGGCCCGAACGGTGCCGGCAAAACCACGCTCGTCCATATGGTCAGCGGCTTGCTGCGGCCGTCGGCGGGCACGATCCGCCTTGCCGGCGTGGACATCACCCAGATGGCGCCCGAGCGGCGGGTCGGCCTCGGCCTTGCGCGCACCTTCCAGATCAGCTCGCTCTTCCCCAGTCTTACCGTGGTCGAGAATGTCGGCCTTGCTTTCGAGGCCCGGTACGGGCTCGACCGGCAAATCTGGGGCAACACCCGCAACCGGGCCGAGATCGTCGACGGCGCCGCCGCATTGCTGCAAAAGCTGGCGCTGCTCCCTCTGGCCGGCCGCCGCGTCGCCGATCTGCCCTACGGCCAGCGGCGGCTGGTCGAGATCGCCCTGGTCCTGGCGCTCGAGCCGAACACCCTGCTACTCGACGAGCCGGCGGCGGGCTTGGCCGCGACCGAGCGCGGCGCGCTGCTCGATCTCTTGCTGCGCATGCCCGAGGCCTTGAGCATTTTGGTGATCGAGCACGATATGAGCCTGGTCTTTCGCTTGGCGCAGCGGATTACCGTGCTGGTGGAAGGGCAGATTTTGACCGAAGGCACGGTCGCCGAAATCCGCGCCGATCCGCGCGTGCGCGACATCTATCTCGGGACCCGCAATCATGGCTGAGCTGCTGCGCTTGGATGCCGTGACCGCCGGCTATCGCGACACGGTCGTGCTCGAGGGCGTATCGGCGGCGATCGACGCGCAGGAAAGCTGGGCGGTGCTCGGCCGCAACGGCGTCGGCAAGACGACGTTGCTGATGACCGTGATGGGGCTGACCGCGATGCGCGGCGGCAGCATCACGCTCGAAGGGCAGGATATCACCGCGCTGGCGACGCATCGCCGCGTGCGCGCCGGCATCGGCTATGTGCCGCAAGAGCGCGAGATTTTCCCGTCGCTCACGGTCGACGAGAATCTACGCGTCGCCACCCGGCCCGGGGAATGGACGCGCGAGCGGGCCTACGATCTGTTCCCGCGGCTGGCCGAGCGCAAGCGGAATTACGGCAATCAGCTCTCGGGCGGCGAGCAGCAGATGCTGGCGGTCGGGCGCGCGCTGGTCGGCAATCCGAAGCTGTTGCTGCTCGACGAGCCGTTCGAGGGCCTGGCACCGGTGATCATCGACACGCTGGCCGAGGCGCTGATGCGGTTGCGGCGCGAAAGCGCGATCGCGACGGCGCTGGTCGAGCAGCAGGTCGATATCGCGCTCGAGCTGACCGAGCATGCGCTGGTGCTCGACAAGGGCCAGATCGTGTGGCGCGGCGTCAGCGCCGCGCTCGCCGCCGACCGCGAGCAATTGGCCACGCTCGTCGGCTTGCAGGAAGCGAGCGCGAGCGGTTAATTCCCCGGCGAGCCGTCGGGGCGCACTTTCCGCCCGATGCCTGACAGCGCATCCGACAATGCGTAATCGCCGTCCATCTTGAGGCCCATCGCCTCTTCATAGGCGCGTTTCACCGCCTCGGGCTGGCCCTCCTGGAAGACGAATCGCGTCGGCGACACGTTGTCGAAGACACTGGCGCTCAAAAGCTGCTCGCGGGTGAACCCTTCGATGAATTGCTTGCGACCGACGATCGGCAGCGGCACTGACCGGTTCAGCGCCGCATCGCGGATCACGGCTTTAGGATCGCCGCCCTTGGCCACGGTCTCCATATCCTCGAAAAAGCGATTGCGGATCATGACGATGCCGCGATCGCTGCGGGCCAAATGCTCTTGGCTGCGATCGGCGATCGGCCCTTGGCCGACCCAGGCGGCAAAATCCTGATTCATCACGCCGCCGGTCAGCCATTCGCCGGTGCGGTCGTTGGTGACCGGCCCGTACCAATGCGGGATCGAATTCTGCACGTAGGGCTCGCGGTCCTTTGGGACGCGGTTGAAGAACCAGCCGACCGACAGCGTGGTCTCGTCGTCGACCGGCACGCGCCATTCGAAATGGCCGCCGGTGAAGAGGCAGTTCGGCCACAGGCAGACGCGCCCGACCGACCACAGCGGATTGTGTTCGTCGGTGTCCTCGCGAATGCGGCGATAGACAAAGCCGTGCTCGAATTCGTCGAAGCCGACTTTCAAGTGCTTGGCGCCGTAGGGGCCGCGCTTGCCCTTGAGGCGCACGCCCCCCCAGTTCGCATGCATCCATTCGAAATGTACCGGGTCGATCGAGTTCTCCTGGCACTGGAACCAGTTGCAGGGAATGGGCGAGAACACGATCTGGACAAAGCCGTTCTTCCAATTGAACGGCTCCCAATCCGGCAGTAGCGGCGCCGGCGTGGGACCGAGATAGGCCCAGAGCAGCCCGGCCTTGGCCTCGACCGGATAAGCCTTGATCGGCGTCTTGTCCTTGTAGTGAGAAGTCGGATCGACCGTGTCGTCGAAGGGCTGCTCGACGCAGCGTCCTTCCTCGTCGAACAGCCAGCCGTGATAGTGGCAACGCAAGCCGCATTCCTCGGGAAAGGCGAAGGACATGTCGGCGCGGCGATGGGGACAGTGGCGGTCGACCAGGCCATAGCGCCCGCCGAGATCCTTATAGATAACGAGGTCCTCGCCCAGCAGCCGCACGCGCTTGGTCGGCTTTTCCTCAAGCTCGCCGACCGCCGCGATCGGATACCAATAGCGGCGCAGCAAATCGCCCATCGACGTGCCCGCGCCGGTTTCGGTCAGCGTCTTGTTGTTCGCTTCGGTCAGCATCGACGTCTTCCTTTCCATCCTATCCGGCCGCCGCCATAGCCGCTGCCGATACCATAATAGCGGCTTAGAACTGGCTTCCGGTGCCTTTGCCGCCTACTCTAACACTACCGCGCCGTGGAAGGGATGGAGTGATGAAATTCGGCTTGTTCGACCATGTCGACCAGAACGATCGCCCGCTGGTCCAGCAATTCGACGAGCGGCTGGAATTTGTCGCCGCCGCGGACGAGGGCGGGTTTTACTGCCTTCTCGTCGCCGAGCACCACGGCACGCCACTCAACATGGTCCCCAATCCCGCGGTCTATCTCGCTGCCGCCGCCCGCATCACCAAGAACATCCGGCTCGGTGCGCTGGTGTTCCTGTTGCCGCTCTATTCGCCGCTGCGCCTCATCGAAGAGATCGCGATGCTCGATCATCTCAGCCACGGCCGGCTCGAGGTCGGCGTTGGCCGCGGCGTCTCGCCCTTCGAGCTCAATTTCCACAAGGTCAATCACGACCAGTCGCGCGAGATTTTCCTCGACGCCTATGATTGCATCATCAAGGGACTCACCAGCGACGAGCTCAACCACGCTGGGCCGTTTTTCACCTACGCCCAGGTGCCGATGGCGCTGAAGCCGCTGCAGAAGCCCTATCCGCCGATCTGGTATGCTTCCTCGGCCGAATTCGGCTCGCGCTGGGCCGGCGAGCGCGGCCTGCATTTCGGCACGCTCGGCTCGATGGAAACCGCGAAGAAGAATATCGACGCGTACAAGGATGCCTTCGCCAAAAGCGGCAGCAAACCGGCGCATCCGAAGCCCGAATATCCCGGCGGCGTCGTCATCGGCGTGAACCGCCAGGTGGTCGTTGCGGACACGATCGAGGCGGCGCGAAAAATCGCCCAGCCCGCGCATGAGCAGCATCACGAGAAAATTACCTGGCTGTTGAAGCGCAACGTCGCCAGCGTCAACTATACCCAGCATATCGTTGGCGGTTTCGACGCGGCGGTCACGGCCGGAACGGCCATTATCGGCACGCCCGATACGGTCCGCGCCGAGATCGAGCGACAGGCGACGGCGCTCGGCGTGAACCATATGAACTGTGCAATGTTCTTCGGTAATATGAAGCTCGAGGACGCGCTGCGCTCGCAAAGGCTCTTTGCCAAAGACGTGATGCCGAAGCTCGCTGCGCTCTGAGCCTGGGACGGCAAGGAGTCTGGATGCGAAAGATTGTCGCGACGCTGCTTTTGCTCGGCTTTTTGTCGGCGGGCTGGGCTGTCGCGCAGGCGGCGCAGTCGGAACGCGGCACTGCGACGGTTTATGCGGCGAAGTTCGTCGGCCGCCGCACCGCGGACGGCGAGCATCTCGACCGCCAACATCTGACCGCGGCGCACCGCACCTTGCCGTTCGGCACTATGGTCGAGATCACGAATCGCAAGAACGGCCGCAGAGCGATGGTGCGGATCAACGATCGCGGCCCGCATCGCCGGCACGCCCTGATCGATCTTTCGCCGGCAGCGGCGACGGCGCTCGGCATCAATCGTCGCGGCAGCGCGCCGGTCGAGTTGCGGATCGTCAAACAGCAATGACCGCCTAGCGACGGCGCGCGCTTGAGCATCCTCCTGACGCCGGCGTTCATCGGGCCGGTCGAGATCAAGAACCGAATCGTCATGCCGCCGATGACCACGCGGCTGTCGGACGAGGAAGGCTTCGTCACCGACGAGACGATTGCCTATTACCTGGCGCGCGTGCGCGGCGGCACCGGCCTCATCACGGTCGAGATGGCGTCGCCCGAGCGCGCCGGCCGTCATCGCCGCCGCGAGCTCGGCATCTATGACGATCGCTTCCTGCCGGGTTTACAGAAACTGGTTGGCGCGCTGCATGACGGCGGCGCCAAGACATCGATCCAGCTCGGTCATGGCGGCGGTCATACGCGTCGCGATATCTGCGGCGAGACGCCGGTCGCGCCCTCGGCGATCCCGCATCCGGTGTTCGAGACCACCTTCGAGACCATCATTCCCGAGGCAATGACCAAGGCCCGGATCGATTCCTGCGTTGCGGCTTTCGCGGCGGCGGCCGCGCGCGCGCAACGCGCCGGCTTCGACTGCGTCGAGATTCATGCCGCGCATGGCTATCTGATCTCGCAATTCCTGACGCCGTTCGAGAACCGCCGCAGCGACGACTATGGCGGCTCGCTCGCGAACCGCGCGCGTTTCGGTCTCGACGTGCTGCGCGCGGTAAAAGCGGCGGTGCCGGGCATGGGTGTGATCTTCCGGCTTTCGGTCGAGGATTATTTTCCCGACGGCATGCCGTGGCACGAAGGAAAGCAGGTCGCGATCTGGGCCGCGACTGCGGGCGCCGATGCGCTGCACATCGCGGCCGGCCATTATCGCTCGCTGCCCTCGGCTGCGCGCCAGATACCGCCGATGGAATATCCCGAGGGCGTTTTTCTCGACTACGCCGCCGGGGTGAAGCAGGCGGTGGCCGTGCCGGTGATCGCGGTCGGCCGGCTCGGCGATCCGGTGCTCGCGGCCGAGGCAATCGACAGCGGCAAGGCCGATTTCATCGCGCTCGGCCGCACACTCGTTGCTGAGCCCGAATGGGCCCTGAAGCTGGCGCGCGGCGAGCCGGCGCGGCGCTGCCTCGCTTGCAACACCTGCGTCGACGAGATGCGCGGCGGCGCGCGGCTCGGTTGCGTCGTCAATGCCCGGGCCGGACGCGAGAAGCTATTCGCCGATGCAAAGCCGCCGCAGGGCGAGCGCATTGCCGTGATCGGCGCCGGTCCTGCCGGTCTCACCTATGCCTCGCTGGTCGCCGACGGCAATGCGGTCACGGTGTTCGAGCGCGAGGCGCAGCCCGGCGGCGCGTTCCGCTATGCCGGCAAGGCACCGGTCTTTCAGAGCGTGGTTGCGAGCGAGCAATCCTTCGTCCGCTATATCGATCAACTTTTCCGTGCCTGCGTGGGCAACGGCGTGCGCTTCGTGTTCGACACCGACGTTGCGGCCGCACCCGAGCGGCTGCGCGATTTCGATCGCATCGTCATCGCCACCGGCGCGCGCTATCGCCTCGGATTGGGGCCGTTTGCCCGCTGGGCGCTCGACAGCGGCGCTGCACGGGTGCAGCCGCTGCGCTGGATGTTCGCACAGCCGAAATTTCGCGACTGGTTCTATTACCGCGCACGGATCGGCACGGGCGCGTCGTTCAAGCCGCTGATCAGGCCAGGCCAAAAACTCGTCGTGCTGGGCGATGCGGCGCAGGCCGGCAAGAGCAAGGCGGCAATTTCGTCGGCCTTCGAGGCGGCGCTGCTCGGCTCGTAACGTTCGGCGCGGTTACTTCGCCGGCGCCGGCACTTTTTCTTGCTGCGTCTGCGGCGTGCGCTCGCGGAAATAGGGCAGCACTTCCTCGGCGATCGCTTCCATGTTCGCCTTGGTCATGTCGCGCGGCAGGGTCCCGAATTGCGTCTTGGTGAGGCTGGTGCCGAAGCCGGCGAGGTCCTGATATTCAGCCAGCTTCTCGCGCACGGTCGCGGGCGAGCCGACGATGACGACGCCTTGCTTCACCAGGTCTTCGGCGGTCTGGATCTTTCCTTGCTGCCGTCCCTTGAGTGCGGCGACGCGCTTGGTCGATTCGATGGTCGAATAGCCCGGCGGCAACAGCATCTCGACCGGCATGCCGAGGAAACTGTTCGCGAGTGCTTCGAGATGCGGCTTGGCCTCCTTCATCGCCTTGGCGTCGGTCTCAGCGACATAGATCGAATTCGACCAGGCGAGCTGCTCGGACGTCGCCTGGTAGCCGGCCTTCTCGGCCTCGTCGCGATAGGCCTGGAAAAAGCGCGCGACCACCGCAATCGGCGACAAGGTTTGGCAATAGGTGTAGCGCATCTTCGCCGCCCATTGGATCGTGCTGGTCGAGCCTTGGCTCGGAATCCAGATCGGCGGATGCGGCGTCTGATAGGGCCGCGGCCACGGATTGACGTAGTTGATCTCGTAATGCCGGCCGGCATAGCGGAACGGGCCGGGCTCGGTCCAGGCGCGGATGATCAGGTCGTGCGCCTCGTTGAATCGCTCCTGGCTGAGGGTTGGGTTGATGCCCATCGAATGATATTCGGCGCCGATGCCGCGCACGAAGCCGGCGATGAAGCGCCCGCGGGTGATGTTGTCGAGGATCGCGTATTCCTCGGCGACCGCGAGCGGGTTTTGCAACAGCGGCAGGGCGCGGCCGAGGATCGCGATCTTGGCGTTCTTCACCGAGCGGGCGAGCGCGCCGGCCAGCACGCCCGGCGTCGGCATTAGCCCGTAAGCGTTCTGGTGATGCTCGTTCAGCACCACCCCGTCGAAGCCGAGCTTGTCGGCGTATTCGAGCTCGTCGAGATAGCGGTTGTAAAGCTCGGCGCCTTTCTTCGGATCGTATTGGCTGTTGGAGAAGGTTACCCAGGCAGTGCCGTTGCGCGCGATCGCGTCGAGATCGGCGTCGGCATAGGGCATGAGATGGAAGTTGAAGATCTTCATGGCCGGTTTCCTCTCCTTACCATCTATCCTGTCACGGTTTCAGCGGCCGGCAACAGCATCCGCCGCTTCGCTCCGGCCCGACACCGCGTCATCGGGAAATTCCGCTTGCAGCCGCGGATAGACCTCGCGCGCGAAAGCCCGGATTCCGGCCACGGTGTCATCGTGATCGAGATGCCCGGCCTGGCCCATCAGCAGCAAATTCCCGAACCCGCCGACGTGATGATAGAACGCCTTGATCTGCTCGAACACCCGATCCGGCGTGCCGTAGAACATCGTGCCGTTCGCGACCGCGCTGTCGACAGTGAGGTTGCCGCCGAAATTGCCGAAGCCGCCGCCAGCCGCATCGCCCAGCATCATCTGCACATTGGCCGCGATCGGGCTATAGCCCGGCGGGTTGCGGAACCAGGGCGAGACCTTGTTGGCGGTGATGTACCAGAGCAGCTTCTCGGCGCCGGCGCGCGCCTTCGCGTCGCTGTCGGCGACATAAACCATCGCGGCATAAGCGAGCCGGTTGACCGCCACATCGTTGCCCTTGCCGGCCTGGCGCCAGCCCTTGCGATAGGAATCGTAGATCGCCGGCGTGCCCTTGAAGCCGGTGAGGAAGGTCGCCTGGATGTAGCCATGTGCGCCGACCTGTCCGGCGCCGCCGGCGCTGGTGGTGCTGACCCAGATCGGCGGATGCGGCGACTGATAGGGCCGCGGCCAGATGTTGATGTTGCGATGATGGAAGAACCGGCCCTCGAAGCTGGTCGGTCCGTCGTTGCTGGTCCAGGCCTGGACGATCAGGTCGAGCGCTTCCCAATGCCGCTCGTTCATGCGCACGGGGTTGCTGTTCGCCGGCAGGATCTCGGTCGGCACGCCGCGCACGAAGCCGGCCTCGAGCCGGCCTTTCGACAGCACATCGATCAGCGCCATCTCCTCGGCGACGCGCACCGGCTGGCGGCGGTTGGCGATCGGATTGCCGAGGATGAGGAGCCGCGCCTTGTGCGTCAGCCGCGCCAGCGCCGCCAGCACCAGCGGCGCCGCGGGATCGACGCAGGTCGCGCTCTGGTGGTGCTCGTTGAGCATGATGTTGACGCCTTCCTCCTCGGCGATCTGCCATTCGGTGAGGAAGCGGTCGTACAGCGCGGCGCCTTTCCTCGGATCGTAAAGCCGATTCGGCAGGGTGACGCGGATCGAATCGTATTCCTCGGCGGGCGGCAGGAAGGGATAGGCGTTCTCGCTGAAATGCCAGGCGCGCATGGCGGCTAAGCTCCTTGCTCGAAGAACGCGGCGAGCTTCGCGACGAAAGCTTCGGGCTGCTCGACATGCGGCAGATGGCCGGCGGCCGGGATGGTCTCGATCCGCGCGCCTGGAATCAGCGCCGCATAGCGGTCGAGGTAGGGTGCCGAAACGATGCCGTCGCTCGCGCCGCGTATGAACAGCACCGGCATCGTCAAGCGATGGAGGCGATGCTTGAGCTTCGGGTTGTGCATGTAGGGCTCCCAGACCAGCAGCGCGAGCGTCTCGCTGTTGCGCGCGATGACCCGCATTTCTTCTTCGGTGAGCTTCGTCAGGTCGATCTTCGCCTTGGCGGGGTCATGGAAGCGGAGCCGATTCATCTCATCCTGCGAGATGGCGAAGATATCGGGAATGTCGAGTTGCTTCACGCCGCCGGTCTTGACGCCGACCGGGCCGACCAAGGCCAGCTTCTCGATCCGTTCGGGCACTTTGGTCGCGATCTCGGCCGCGATCCAGCCGCCGATCGAGCAGCCAACCAGCTTCGCGCGCGGCAGGTCGAGTCGATCCATCAGCTCGAGATAGACATGCGCAATGTCGTCGATGCTGTCGACCCAATCGGGCAGGCTGGAATGGCCAAAGCCGGGATGCGACGGCGCGATCACGCGATAACGCTGGGCCAGCATCGCGACAAAAGGATCCTCGGGCGCGAAGCCCTGGCCGCTATGGAAGAACAGCAGCGGCAACCCGTCGCCGCTCTCGTGAAGCTCGAGCTCGATCTCGCCGAGCTTCAGCATGTCGTGCTTCACCGAGTCCTCCCCAACTGGCGCGCGGCCATTACGCTCCGCTACCGGATCACTATTTCATCGCCCTGCGTCGGAGGCAAGGACGCGGGGCGGTTTCACGCGCCGAGACTTTTCGATGCCATCTCGTAGGTATTCTTGCTGAGCGAGGGCAGGGCCAGCACGCGCTCCAGCGCGCGTTTCATCAGCGACCGACGCGCGGCATCGTGCCGCCGCCATTGGCCCAGCGGCTGGATGAGGCGCGAGGCCATCAACGGGTTGAGGCCGTCGAGCGTGATCACCTGGTCGGCGAGAAAGGCATAGCCGGCGCCGCTCGCATCGTGAAAGCGAAGCTGGTTGCCTTGCGTGAACGCCCCGACCAGCGAGCGCATCCGGTTCGGGTTCTTGATGGTGAAGGCCGAATGATGCGTCAGCTCCTTGACCCGCGCCAGCGTCCCGGGCAATGACGACATGGCCTGGAGGCTGAACCATTTGTCGACCACCAGCTCGTCGTCCTTCCAGCGCTCGTAGAATTTGCCAAGCGCCTCGCCGCGCGCCGGATGGTCGAATTCGCCCAGCACGGCGAGCGCGGACAGCACGTCGGTCATGTTGGCGTCGGCGTCGAATTGCGCCTTCGCGCGGGCGATGCCGGCTTCGCCTTCGCCGAGCGCGAGATAGCCGAGCGCGACATTGCGCAGCGCGCGCTTGCCGATCGCGGCGCCGTCGGCGTTGAAGGGACCGCGATCGCTTAGTCTTTCATAAAGCGATGCGAATTCGCGGGCGAGCGCCGTGCTGATTTGAGTCTTGGCGACATGACGCGCGGCATGGATCGCCTCGACATCGACGGTCGCCATCTGGTCGGCGAGGAAGGATTCCGACGGCAGGCTCAGCACTTCGGCGGCGAAAGCGGGATCGGCTTCGGCCGCGGCGAGCGCGCGTTGCATCTGCGTGACCAGCTCGGGATCGAGTGACGGCGGCCCGCCGCTGCGCTGTGCTGCGACCATGTCGAGCAGCAGATGCGTCGCCACCTGCTGGCCGGCTTCCCAGCGCGCGAACGGATCGGTGTCGTTCAGCGCCAGGAATTGCTGGCGCTCCGGCGACAGGCCTTTGAGCTTCACCGGTGCCGAAAACCGGCGCAGCAGCGAGGGCACCGGCCGGCTCGGCACATCGACGAAACGGAAAGTCTGACGCGTCTCTTTCAGGATCAGCACACGCGTGCCGCGCGTCGCCGCTTTCTCGTCGGCCAGCCGCGTCGGCAATTCCGCGCCGTCGGCGCCGAGCAAGCCCATCGCCACCGGCACGATCAGCGGCTGCTTGTCGCTTTGCCCCGGCGTCGGCGCGACCGTTTGCGCGATTGTCAGCTCGTAAATCTTGGTCGCGGCGTCGTAGCGGTCCTCGACCGTAAGCTCGGGCGTGCCGGCCTGCCTGTACCAGGTGAGGAAATGCGAAAAATCGGCGCCGTTGGCATCGGCCATCGCGGCGACGAAATCCTCGATCGTTACGGCGTGCCCGTCATGGCGCTTGAAATAAAGGTCCATGCCGCGGCGGAAGCCATCCTTGCCGAGCTGCGTCTCGATCATGCGCACGATCTCGGCGCCCTTGTTGTAGACGGTCGCGGTGTAGAAATTATCGATCTCGAGATATTGCGCGGGCTGCACCGGATGGGCGAGCGGGCCGGCATCCTCGGGGAATTGCGCCGCGCGCAGCCGCCGCACGTCGCCGATGCGCTTGACCGCACGGCTTCCCATATCGGCCGAAAATTCCTGATCGCGATAGACGGTCAGGCCTTCCTTCAGCGAGAGCTGGAACCAGTCGCGGCAGGTGACGCGGTCGCCGGTCCAGTTGTGGAAATATTCGTGACCGATCACCGATTCGATGCCCTGGAAATCGACGTCGGTCGCGGTCTCGGGCTTGGCCAGCACGTATTTCGTGTTGAAGACATTGAGGCCCTTGTTCTCCATCGCGCCCATGTTGAAATCGCTGACCGCGACGATGTTGAAGACGTCAAGATCGTAGGCGAGGCCGAATTTTTCTTCGTCCCAGCGCATTGCGCGTTTCAGCGATGCCATCGCATGCGCGCATTTGTCCTCGTCGCCGCGTCGCACCCAGATTGCCAGCGGCACATTCTTGCCGCTCATCGTGGTGAAGCTGTCGCGGAACGGCACCAGATCGCCGGCGACCAGGGCGAAGAGATAGGAGGGCTTTGGAAACGGGTCTTCCCATTTCGCCCAATGCCGGCCGCCGGTGCTGTCGCCGCGATCGACCGGGTTGCCGTTCGATAGCAGCACCGGATAGCGCGCCTTGTCGGCAAGGATCGTCGTGGTGAAGCGCGCCATCACATCGGGCCGGTCGAGGAAATAGGTGATGCGGCGAAAGCCCTCGGGCTCGCATTGAGTGCAGAAATTGCCGCCGGATTTATAGAGACCCGATAGCACGGTGTTGTTCTGCGGCTCGATGCCGGTCTCGATGTCGAGCGTGAATTCGCCGGGCACCGAGGTGATGGTCAGCGATTCGTCATCTTGTACATAGCGATTGGGGCCGAGCGCCTCGCCACCGATGGCCAGCGAGACCAGTTCCAGCTCTCGCCCCTGCAGTTTCAGCGGCGCCTGCCGGTCAGGCGCATCGGGATTGCGCCGCACCGTCAGCCGCGCCTTCACCCGAGTCTTCTCCTCGCCGAGATCGAAGACTAGGTCGACCGCGTCGATCAGGAAATCCGGCGCCTGATAGTCGGCGAGCCGGATCGGCTGGTGCGGGCTCAAATCGCGCGAGGCATCGGGCATGGGTTTTTACCGGCAAGGAGTGGGCGAGGCGGACTCTAGTCCGCGAAGGCGGCGAGTTGAAGGCATCGGGGGGCGGGCGCATACTCGCGCCAAAGCCAGCCCGTATCCGAGGCGAGGATCAGCGCCATGAAGTTCAATTTCTTCCACCTGATGCCGTGGACCGATTATCCGCGCGAGCCCGAGGAATGGCCGGTCAGCAACCAGGAATTCGAGGCCGAGCGCGGGCGCCAGCTTTATGCCGGCTATATCGACTGCATGGCCTATGCCGAGCAATGCGGCTTCGATTCGATCGGCTGCAACGAGCATCATTTCAGCCCCTACGGGCTGATGTCGAATTGCAATTTGATCGGCTCGGCGCTGATCCAGCGCACCAAGACCGTGAAGCTCGCAATGCTCGGCAATCTCATCCCGTTGCTCAATCCGATCCGGGTCGCCGAGGAATACGCGATGCTCGATGTGATGAGCGGCGGGCGCTTGCTTGCCGGCATGATGCGCGGCATCCCGCACGAGTACATCGCTTACAACGTGCCGCCGAGCGAATCGCGCGAGCGGCTGCGCGAGGCGGTGGCGCTGATCGTCAAGGCCTGGACCGAGCCCGAGCCGTTCGGCTGGGAAGGCGAGTTCTATCAATTCCCCTCGGTCTCGATCTGGCCCAAGCCCTATCAGAAACCCTATCCGCGCCTTCTCATGTCGGGTACGAACGAGGAATCGGTCGAGTTCGTCGCGCAGCATCGCGCGAAGCTCGGCATCGTCCTGATCGCCGATTTGAGCGTCGCGCGCGCCAACATCGATCTCTATTACAAGGTTGCGCGCGCATCGGGCTGGGAGCCGGTGCCCGACGATATTCTGATCGGGCATCATACCTGCATCGCCGACAGCGACGAGGAGGCGCGCGAGCATCTGCGCAAAGGCCTCGACTATTTTCACCGCATCCTGATGCGGCCGCAGCGCAGCGCCCAGCAGCTCGTGATCCAGAAGACGCGATACTATCAGCGCGAAGGGTCGAGCGATCGCTTCGAGGCGCGTCTCGCGACCCTGCGGGCGCGCAGCCTGGAAGAGCAGATCGAATCCGGCTCGGTCTATTGCGGCAGCCCCGAAACCGTGGTCGCGCAGATCAAGCGCGTGCATCAAGCGCTGGGCCACGGCATCGAGCAATTCACGATGAAGGTCGGCAACATGCCCGACCCGGTCGTGCGCCGCGGGATGGAGCTGTTCCGCGATCGCGTCCAACCCGAACTGCGCGATCTATAAGGAGCAGGCGATGACATTCGAGCGCAAGGAAATCGGGCTTGGCTCCGGGCCGACGACGTATTTCGTCGGCGGCAGCGGCGAGCCGCTGCTCTATCTTCATCCCGCGAGTGGCGTCGCGATCAGCAAGCCGCTGGAAGCCTTGGCGCAGACCCGCACGGTCTATATGCCGGTGACGCCGGGCTTCGACGGCACCGCGCCGCATGAGGCGCTTCAATCGATGGAAGCGCTCGCCAGCTTCGCGTCGGCGTTCATCGACGCCGCGATCGGCAAACGCTGCGACGTGATCGGCGCGTCGTTCGGCGGCTGGCAAGCGCTGTGGCTGGCGGTGAAGCATGCCGCGACGATCGATCACCTGGTGCTCGAAGCGCCCGCGGGCGTGCCGGCCGGCGGCAAGGGTGGGCTGCCCGCCGATCCCGCCGCGCTGCGCGCCAAGCTGTTCGCCTATCCCGAGCGCGCACCGCCCATGACCAAGCCGTTGGAGCAGATCCAGGGCAACCGCCGCATGCTCGATCGTTACCGCGCGCTCTCGCTCGCCGATGCGGCGCTGCCGACGCGGGTCGCCGAGATCAAGGCGCCGACCTTGATCCTCATGGGGACCAAGGACGAGATCATCCCGCGCGAGACCGGACAATTCCTCAAAGGCGCGATCGCCGGCTCGCATCTCGCCTATATTTACGATGCCGCGCATGTGATCGAGTCCGACCAGCCCGAGCGATTGCTGCGCATTGTCGCTTCGTTCCTCGAGCGCGGCGAGGCCTATATCGTCAATTGGGGCGCGTCGAGTGCTTC
>Ga0307373_10004741_pt1 | contig 22721 bp, 20 predicted proteins | sample OX2MG_FD_202534 | JGI IMG/M metagenome (GOLD analysis project Ga0307373, IMG submission 202534) | Soil microbial communities from Risofladan, Vaasa, Finland - OX-2 | ecosystem: Environmental > Terrestrial > Soil > Coastal area > Acid sulfate soil | place: Finland: Risofladan, Vaasa | collected... | reverse complement strand
CGGACGCAGGCGAGCAGGTCGTCCGGCGTTGTCTCGCCGGCGGCGAGGCTGGTGAGGTAGAGGACGGCCTCGGCCCGGGTGTGCCACTGCCCTTTCTTCTTGTACGTGGTGTACCGCTCGATGAGCAGTGCCTGCTTCGCGTCCTCGAAGCCGGTGCCGGCGGGGGCGGGCAGGACGCGGACGGTGCGGGTCTCGATCCGGCCCCGGGTGGTCTCGCAGGTGGCGGCGGCGGCCGGGGTGGTTTCCCAGGGCAGCGCGTTCAGGGTCTGGTTCAGGGTCGGCTGGTTGCCCAGGACGGGCCACAGGTAGTGCGCGTTCTTGGCTTTCCGCAGGTAGAGGGCGTTGTCCCGGTTCGCCTGCATGGCGTCGCTCGTGACGACGGCCCCGGCCAGCGGCAGCGGGGCCAGCAGCGGCTTGAAATGGCTGATCTCGTTCGCCTTCCCGGCCTTGGCGACCTTGTCCTGCGCGATCACGATCCCCGGCACGTGGGTGACGGCGGCGAGCAGGTGCACTTTCTTCTGCCCGCCGGCCTTGGCGCCCTTGCGCTCCTTCCCGTCGACCGCGACGCCCTGGCGTGCGGGGACGTGCCCGGGATCGCCGGCCGCGGCCGGGTCCAGCCAGGGGTGGAGCGGGTGCGGCCGGAACCAGCCGCCCTCCCTGTCCTCGCGGAAGCTGGCGGCGGCCGGGGGCTTGCGCTTCTTCCGCCGTTCTTCCTGCTCGCGCTGCTGTTCCGCGCGGTGCGCGGCATACGCGGCCGGGATCGCCGGGTCAAGCGCGAGCGCGGCCACCGCCCCGGTCAGGGCCGCCTCGAGCTCGTCCGCGTCCAGCAGTTTCCCGGGCCTGCCCAGCATCGACGCGGACGGCGGCACCCGCAGCCCGGTCCGCGGGCTGACCCGGCAGCCGTGCGCGGCCAGCACCTCCTGGCTCCAGCCCTTCGCGGCCTGCGCGACCGCCAGCGGCCCCGTGCACGCCGCGGCCACGCCCGTGACCAGCACAGATATCAGCGACGGCAGCGGATGCCGCTTCCCCCGCGGCTTCCGCTTATCGGTCAGGCACCCCTCCAGCACCGCCCGGAACGACACCGGATCAGGGGCCGTCCCGGCAGGAAAGTGGCGGCGGACGAGGTCGGTGAGCCATGATGAAGGCAGGGGCGCGGTCAAGTGGGTCCTCGTGACGGTTTCGCGTGTGAGAACCTGAATCATCACCCGCGGCAGCCTGGCCGCGCTCCCGCTCCGGCAAATGACAGGCAGATCCGCGCCACGTCTCCCCGCGCCCGCCGTCGGCACCCCCGGAAACCAGTCACTTAAAGTAACTGATACGGCTGGCCCGGGACCCAGGAACCCCGCCGGAGGGCCGCGTCAAGCCACCCCATAAGTCACGCACTGCTACACCGACTTTGACGAATCCCTGCGTTCCCAGCGCTGTCAGCGACCCGCGTTGTCGCGGGGCAGCAGGGTGAAACTGCCACCAGACAGCGGGGCCACCGCGCGAAAGTCACGTTCATCGAACGTCAGCAGCCGCCTCGTCCGGAAACGGTGGGCAAGAATCACCACAGAAAGGTCAGCCAGCCCAAGAGCAAGGGCGTCATACTGCTCATCCAGCCTGGCCACCGTGCCATGCTCATCCGCGGTCAGTCCCTCAACCCGGAACCGCCCTGCCGCCACGTCGCGCAGGAACGCCCGGGCAGCCAGCGCGCTCCCACGCCTGCGGATGAGATAGTCCACCTCTGCAGACACCGGCGCAGGCACGACCAAGTCGCCGCCTTCGGCACGCAGCACATCACCGACCGCGCCATGGAGCCGGTCACGGGAATCCCCGAGAGCGATCAGCGGCGCGGCGTCCACGATCAGGGTCACCCGCCGAACCCGGCGAGCAGTTCCTCCTGCGGCACATCCGCGACGGAAGAGCCATCCCCGGCCCATGTGCCCTCAAGCGCGAAAGCCCGCGGGACGGTGCGCGCCTGCTCGTATGCTGACAGCGCAGCCCGCACGATCTCCGCCTGGCTACGGCCCTCCTCCGCGGCGATCCGGCGGAGCCGTTCCACGTCTGAGTCATCAAGATAGACGCTGGTCTTCTTCACCCATGTAGGGTACCACGTAGGGTGGATGATCAGGTCAGCTCTCACACGTGGGCGAAGACCTGCGGGCACTGACCGCGTAGCCGGGCCGTTCCCGGCCACGGGACGCCGGCACGCTGCGCACTCTGTTCAGGGTCCTGCAGACCAAACGGCTCATCTTCGCCGGCCCCACCCGCAGGATCCGGGTCGGCCGCAACAACTCCTCGGTCCCCACCCCGGCCAGGATTCCGGACATGCTGCCGTCTCCGAGGCCATCCGCGGCAACCTTCCATTGCGGATCGCAGCCGGCTTGACCGCCGTGCACGCCCTCCAGCCCGGCGAGGTCCGCCATCTGCGCCCGGACTGCTCGGCGAGGGAGCGGCGCCGGTGTTCACGCCCGGGGCGCTACCCCTCCAGCCGCTCCAGCACCACGCGGTAGTCCCAAGCGCAGTCGGCCAGCAGCGCCTACATCCGCCGCGGCGTGGCATGCCCAGCCTGCTCACCCAGCTGCCAGCACGATTTGCGGTCCCCGGCGACCGCCAGCAGCGCCGCCACATACGCGAACACCCCCAGACGCGACCTGGCCTGCGCGAACACCGGGCCGATCAGCGCGCACAACTCCGCCAGCAACTTCCCTGGTCCTGCCCGGCCTTGTCGTGGAGGCGCCTGGCCAGGTTGTAGCCGGGGTGGTGTCCTTGGTGCCAGTCGCGGTGGCGGTTGGTGGTGATGCCCCAGGCGACAGCTTCGCCGAGCGGGCGCGCAGGGCCGCGAGCAGCCCGGGGTCCAGCTGGGTCTTCCCGTCGTTCCTGGCGGCCTCGCGCAGGATGTCACGGACCTGCCCGGCCCAGCACGCCCAGGCCCGCGATCGCGGCACTAGAGCGTGATCGCAGCGCGGCGTACCAGATCAGCCGCGCATCGGGGGTGCGGATGGCGGCGGCAGTTCGGCTTGCCACAGCGCCGGTAGTTCTCGCTGATGCTGCCCCGCCGGAAGTCACCGATCGCGGCCAGCCGCTCAAACAGCCGGGCACGCCGGGCTTCCAGTTCGGCCAGCAGCGGACTGGTCAACAGCCGCCTCCTCATCTGGTTGTTTGATACACAACCAGGTTACACCGCAACCAGCCTCAACCCCAGTCACCTACATTCGTGTCTCATACCCACGGCCACGGCCACGGGCACGGGTCACGGCCACGGGCACGGGACACGGGCACGGGACACGGGCACGGCCTGCCTGCTGGGCGCCTGGCTCAGTCCTCGCCCTTCTCCGCCAGCCGCAGCAACGCCCCGGCGATCGGCACTGCGGTGAGCCGTACCTGCCAGGGCCGGGCACCGTGCGCGGCCAGGTCGGCAGCCACCGCTTCGGCGTTGACCGGGTCCGGCGGCTGCCAGGCGAGCCTGCGTACCACATCCGGCTGGACCAGGTTCTCGGCAGGCAGCGAGTGCTCGTCGGCGAGTGCCGCGACGACCGTGCGCACGGCGGCCAGCCGCCGGGCCGCAACCGGATCGCGTTCAGGCCACCGGTGCGCGGGCGGCGGGCCTTCCGAGACCTGCCCGGAAGGCCGGGGCAGCGCCTGATCCGCCTGCGCGTGCGCCCGGCGGATCGCCGCGAACCACTCCTGGCCGTGGCGTCTGGCGCCGCGTCCCTTGAACCCGGAAACCCCGGCCAGCGCGGCTAGCGTGGTCGGTGCGGCCCGGGCCGCTTCGACGATGGCAGAATCCGGCAGCACCCGGCCGGGCGACAGGTCGCGCCGCTGGGCGATCCTGTCCCGCTCCAGCCACAACTCCCGGACGATGGCCAGGCCACGGCGGGTGCGCACCCGGTGGATGCCGGAGGTGCGCCGCCACGGGTCGGGCCGGGGCGGCGGCGGGCCAGCGCCGAGCACGGCAGCGAATTCCTGCCTCGCCCACTCCTCCTTGCCATCGGCCTTGAGTTGGCCCGCGAGCGCGTCCCGCAGATCGACCAGCACCTCCACGTCCAGCGCGGCGTAACGCAGCCAGTCCTCGGGCAGCGGGCGGGTGGACCAGTCGGCCGCCGCGTATCCCTTCTCCAGGGCCAGTCCGAGGACCGTCTCGACGAGAGGGCCGAGGCCAACCCGCGGGTAGCCGAGCAGTCGCCCGGCGAGTTCGGTGTCGAACAGGTGCTGCGGCCGGTAGCCGAGATCCGCCAGGCACGGCAGGTCCTGCGACGCGGCATGCAGGACGGCCTCGGTGTCGGCGAGCGCCGCGTCCAGATCCGAGAGATCGGGGCAGGCCACCGGGTCGATGAGCACGGTACCGGCGCCCCGCCGGCGCAACTGCACCAGGAATGCCCGGTGACCATAACGGAAACCCGACGCGCGCTCGGCATCCACCGCAACCGGCCCGTCGCCGGCGCCCAGCGCCCGGATGGCCTCGCGGAGCGCCTCGTCGGTCACCACCAGGGGCGGCAGGCCGTCGCGCGGCTCCAGCAATGGCACGACGTCCTCGCCCGCGGCGGGCGGGCTGGCTGCTGCCAGTTGCGGCTCGGGCTGCTGGCTGCCGGCCGCCGGGCCTTCCGGCGGTGCCTCCTGGTCTTCCCGCGGTGCCTCCTGGCCCTCCACCGCGCGCTCCTGCGGCTGCTGGCCGCCCATCACCGCTGCCGCCGGGCGCTTGGTTGCCTCAGTGCCGTCACCCCCGCCGCCAGCGGTGGCAGTCCTGCCGCGGCGCAGAGCACGTCACACCACGCCGCCAGGTGCCCGTCCAGCGCGCCGCGACCAGCCGCGGTGTCTGGGCCAGCCGGTGACCAGGATGCCCGCAGTTCGAAGTCGGTGACCGCAGGCTCGGTTTCCTTCGCGCCGAAGCCCTCGGTGACCACCCGGGTCACCGTGCCGCTCGGCTCCGCGTACCCGGCGGTGCGGTTGCCGAGCGCCTCGGTCAGCCACGTCCAGCCAACCTGCCCGATGAGCGGGTCGGCGGCGATCTCCGGGTCCAGGTCGGCACGGATATAGACGACCACCCGCAGCGGGCCGGCCCAGCCCGGCTGGCCCGCGGGATCGTAGAGCAGCACGAGCCTGCCGCTGGCGACGTCGACATCGTCCACCTGCACAGTGGCCGCCAGCGCGCTCGCGTACGGCGCCAGGGTCCTGGGCGCGGGGACATCCTCGAAGCTCAGTTCGGGGCGCAGCCCGCACAACTCGTCGCGCTGCGCGGAAAGCTCATCAACGATGACGCGGAACCCGGCAGCCGCCGCCGCGTCACCCTGTTGCACTGGATCGCCCGGCTGCGCTCCATCGTCCGGCTGCGCTGGATCGCCCGACTGCGCTGGTTCGCCGACCGCCCTCATAAGCTGAGGGTACGCTGTCGCCCTGGGCCATCACGCGACGCGTCCGGACAACTTCGGAATGCCGGGGAATGATCCTTGAGCAGGAAGGAGGCCGAGGAAGAGCGCTGCGCCGCACGCGGCGGGCGACCATTCGGGGCAAATGCCGTCCGGCACGTCGGCGCAGCTGCCCGGATCCTCGTGAAGCTGCACGAAAGGCTGCTCCACGGCACGATCGGGGCAATGACCGGCAATCTGGCTCACGGCTTCGTGACCTCCTCACCATCGGAGCCGCAGCCACCATCGTCTGGGGGCCGCTACGGCGCGTGGCTGACGCTGATCGTGGCACGCGGAGCGCGCGGATCGGTGGATCTCGGGCGGCGTGTCCCGATGTCACCTGGGCAGATGCGGCGGCCCAGGTCGCTTCCTGTGAGAGCATCGCTGATGTGAATGCGCAGCCCAACCCGCTCGCGGAGGCCCCGTTCCTGCGTGCCTGCCGCCGTCAGCCAGTGCCGTACACGCCGGTCTGGTTCATGCGCCAGGCGGGCCGCTCACTGCCCGAGTACCGCCGGGCGCGGGGCGGAATGCCCATGCTCAAGGCGTGTTTCCTGCCGGACGTCATCACCGAGATCACGATGCAGCCGTTGCGCCGGTATGCCGTTGACGCTGCCATCCTGTTCAGCGACATCGTGGTCCCGTTGCGGGCGGTGGGGCTGGACATCGACATCAAGCCGGGCGTCGGGCCGGTGGTCGGCCAGCCGATCCGGGAGGAACGTGACCTGGCCAGATTGCGTGACCTGGAGCCCCCGGACGTGGGGTTCATCACCCAGGCGGTCACCGCGCTGGTGGCCGAACTGGGCCCCCGGCCGCTGATCGGCTTCGCCGGGGGACCTTTCACCCTCGCCTCCTATCTGGTCGAAGGCGGCCCGTCCAAGAGCCACGACCTGACCAAGTCGCTCATGTACGGCAATCCCCAGCTGTGGAACGCGCTGCTCAGCAGGCTGGCTGACATCACGATCAGCTTCCTTCGCGTCCAGGTCGCGGCCGGGGCGGCCGCCGTGCAGTTGTTCGATTCGTGGGCAGGCGCGGTCAGCCCGGAGGATTACCGGGCGGGCGTGCTGCCGCACAGCAGGCGGATCTTCGACGCCCTCGCGGATGCCGGCGTGCCGCGGATCCATTTCGGCGTCGCGACCGGTGAACTGCTCGGCATGATGGGCGAGGCAGGCGCCGACGTGGTCGGGGTGGACTGGCGGGTCCCGCTGGATGAAGCGGTTCGCCGGGTGGATCCCGGCAAGGCGCTGCAGGGCAACCTGGACCCGGCGATCCTGCTGGCCCCATGGGACGTGATCGAGCGGCGCGCCAAGGACATCATCGGCCGGGGCCGGACCGCCGAGGGCCATGTGTTCAACCTCGGCCACGGCGTGCTGCCGGCCACCGACCCTGACGTGCTGGCGAGGCTGACCGATCTGGTGCACGAGGCGTCCGCCCACGAGGCCACCGGGCCTTAGGCCAGCCGGTGCCGTGGCCGCGGCTCAGTCGGCTGGCGCCGACTCTGCCCCCGCCGCGGGCCCGCGGCGCAGCGCCCGGTGCGCCAGCCTGCGGTAGGCCAGGTAACCGGCTGGCACCAGGATCACCGCGAACGGCAGCGCCGCGCCGGCCCCGGTGAGCAGCAGCGAGACCGCCCGGACCAGCCCGTGCCAGCCGGCGGCCAGGCCGCCGAGAAAACCGCCAGGAGCTTTCTTTCGCGCAACGGGTAGCGGCTTGCTCACCAGCAGCAGGCTGACTGTGCCCAGGGCGGTCTCATGCGCGAGCGCCCGCTGCCGGGCCTGCAGTGATTCCAGGCTGGCCTCTTCCGCGTTGATCTGGTTCTGCACGCTGAGCAGGTCGGCGACCGACCCGGCGTGGGCGAGCAGCGCGCGCAACTGGGTGATGGCGGCCTGTGCTGAGGTCACCCGGCTGGTGACGTCGGCGACGGTCTCGGTGACGTCCTGGGCGTGCTGGGACAGCGCGAGCCGGGTGCCGAGCCGGCCCAGCGTGCCCAGCGTGGCCGGGTAGGCGGCTACCGGGATCTTCAGCTGCAGGCTGACCGTGGACAGGTCCGGGTGGGCCCGGTCCAGCGCGGTGTTCTCGCTGGAGACGTAACCGCCCGCGGCGCGGGCAAGCTGGGTGGCCTGGGCCGCTGCCCGGGTGATGTCCGCGGCGCGCACGGTGAGGCTGGCGGTGTAGATGATGGACGCGGGGGCGGGCAGCGCTGCGAGCGCGGCGCCCCCGTTGGCCGCGCTGCTGCCGCCTGCGGCCCGGGCGGGCAGCGAGACTGCGCCGGGGGCGGCCGCGGCGGACCCGGACGATGCGGAGGAGCCGCCCGCGGAGCATCCGGCGGCCAGCAGGCAGGCTCCCGCGAGCAGCACGCCGCCGATGGCGGTCCAGGCCCTGGCGCGGGCACTCTGCCTGGCAACACGGGGCCTGGCAACACGGGGCCTGGCAACACGGTCAAACCTGGGCGATGTCATGCCGGTCGGACGCGGGCAGCAGCAGCCCGGTTCCGGCGCGCGGGTCACAGCTTCGCAACACACGATTCCCGTTCGCAACACACGATTCCCGGGCCCGCTGGCGGCTTCCCGTCCACGGCCGCAGGGCGAGGGTGGCAGCCGGAGGCACCCCTTAGGGTGAACGGGTGGACCAGCCAGGGGCACGACCAGTCGTCGCGATCATCGGTGGTGGCATCGCCGGGCTCGCCGCAGCCTTCTTCCTGCGCGACGAGCCGGTGCGGGCCGTGGTGCTGGAAGGATCGCCGCGGCTCGGCGGCAAGCTGTTCGTGGCTGAGGTCGCCGGGTGCGGCGTGGACGTGGGAGCCGAGGCCCTGCTGGCCCGCCGCCCGGAGGGCACGGACCTGATCCGCGCGGCCGGGCTGGGCGCCGGCCTCGTGTCGCCAGGCACCACCGCGGCGCGGATCTGGACCCGCGGTGCGATGCGCCGCCTGCCGGCCAGGCAGTACATGGGCGTGCCCGCGGACGTCGATGAGCTGGCCCAGACCGGCCTGCTCTCCCCGGAAGGGCTGGCCAGGGCCAGCCGTGAGCTGGGGTTGCCCGCCACGCCGCGGGACGGCGACGTGCCGGTGGCCAGCTATGTCGCGGCCCGGTTCGGCCAGGAAGTGGTGGACCGGCTGGTCGACCCACTGCTTGGCGGCGTGTACGCGGGCCGGTCCGAGGAACTGTCCTTCGAGGCCACGCTGCCCGGCCTGGCCGGGGCGTCCCGCCAGCGCGCCTCACTGGCTGAGGCGGCGGCGCTGCTGCTGCCGCCACCGCAGCCGGCCGGCGCTGGGCCAGCTGGCGCTGGGCCGGCCGGCGCTGGGCCAGCCGGCGCTGGGTCGCCCGGCACTGGGCCGGCCGGCACTGGCCGGCCGCCCATGTTCACCACGCTGGCCGGGGGGCTGGGCGTGCTGCCGGCCGCTCTCGCGGCGGCCTCCGGCGCTGAGGTGCGCACCAGCGCGATGGTCCGCGAACTGGTGCCCGCGGCACATGGCTGGCGGCTGACCATCGGCTCGGCGCACGCCCCGGAGCGGCTGGACGCCGACGCGGTCATCCTCGCCCTGCCCGGCCGGCCGGCCGGCAGGCTGCTCGCTGACGTGCCGGGTGCGGCGGCGGCGGGCACCGCACTCGGCGAGATCAGCTACGCGAGCATGGCGATCGTCACCCTCGCCTACCCGGACACGGCCTTCCCCCAGTTGCCAGACACCAGCGGGTACCTCGTCCCGGCCGTGGACGGACACCCGGTCAAGGCGGTCACCTTCTCCTCGGTGAAGTGGCCGCACCTGCGGACGCGCGCGGCGGGCCTGGTCTTCGTGCGCTGCTCGGTGGGCCGGATCGGCGAAGAGGCCATCCTGCAGCGCGACGACAGCGAACTGGCCGCGATCGCCGCGGCTGACCTGGCCGCCGCCACCGGCGTCCAGGGCACGCCGGCGGACGCCCGGGTCACCCGGTGGGGCGGCGCGCTGCCCCAGTACACGGTCGGCCACCTGGACCGGGTGGCCCGGATCCAGGCCAGCCTGGCGGCCCAGCCCGGCCTGGCTGCCTGCGGTGCCGCCTACGCCGGGGTCGGCATCCCGGCCTGCATCGCGACCGCCCGGGAGGCAGCGGACCAGGTGCTGACCGGACTCCGGGCCGGCAGCACGCTCGGTGATGCCCGACAATAGGACCATGGCAGTCAGCGAGGACACCGCACCAGCAGGCGGCACAGGAAGCACCATCGACCCGGTGGCGCAAGCTCCCACCCAGGACGAGCCCGAGGCGGCGCCGCAGCGGCTGCGCGCGCGGGACCTCAACGAGCTCATCCGGTACACCATGTGGTCGGTCTTCCGGGTGGCGGGCTCGGGGGCGCTCGAGGCCGCGGGGTCGGTGAGCGGGACCGGCCGGGACGGCCTGGCAGACGAGGTCACCGAGCTGTCCCGGCAGGCGGCGGGCAAGGGCGTGGTCACCCGCGGCTGCTACGACCTGCAGGGCCTGCGGGCGGACGCCGATTACATGTTCTGGTGGATCGCGCCGACCGCGGACGACCTGCAGGAGATGTACGCCCGGTTCCGCCGGACCGGCCTGGGCCTGGCCAGCGAGCCGGTCTGGTCGGCGATGGCGCTGCACCGGCCCGCCGAGTTCAACAAGGGCCACATCCCGGCCTTCCTGGCCGACGAGGAACCGAAGGCCTACGTGTCCGTGTACCCGTTCGTGCGGTCCTACGAGTGGTACCTGATGGATCCGCCGCAGCGCCGTGAGCTGCTCGCCGAGCACGGCATGATGGCACGCGAGTACCCCGACGTGCGGGCCAACACCGTCGCCTGCTTCGCGCTCAACGACTACGAGTGGATGCTCGCCTTCGAGGCCGACGAGCTGCACCGGATCGTGGACCTGATGCGCCACCTGCGCGGGGCGCGGGCCCGGCTGCACACCCGGGTGGAGATCCCCTTCTACGCCGGGCGGCGCAAGCCGGTGCACGAACTGGTCGCCGCGCTGGCTTAGCTTTGCGCGAGCTGAACGCCGCGCTGGCTTAGCTTTTGCGCGAGCCGAACGCCGCGCTGGGTACCGGGGCAGCGGCCGGGATCTGCGAGCTGCGCCGGGCGAGCTTGGACGGCCACCAGTTGAAGCGCCGGCAGAGCACGACGATGGCCGGCACCATCAGCGTGCGCACCAGGAAGGTGTCGATCAGCACGCCGAGCGCGATCGCCGCGCCGAGTTGCTTGATCTGGCTGGTGGCGCCGGTCAGGCCGGCCGCGCCGAAGGTGGCGGCGAGGATGAGCCCGGCTGAGGTCACCGTGCTCCCGGTGTGGTGCGCGGCGGTCCGGACCGCCGCGCGCAGCGGCGCCTTGTGCGCCTCCTCCCTGATCCGGCTCATCACCAGGATGTTGTAGTCCTCGCCGAGCGCCATCAGGAACACGAACAGAAGGAACGGCAGCACGAAGTTCAGCCCGGTCTCGCCCGCGCCGACCTGGAAGATGAGCACCGCGATGCCCAGTGCGGCGAAGTAGCTGAGCAGGACGGTGCCGACCAGGTACAACGGGGCGACCATGCTGCGCAGCAGCAGGCCGAGCAGCAGCGCGAGCAGGATGATCACCACCGGCACGATCTCCACCAGGTCGCTCTGCGACACGGTGCTCACGTCGTAGGACGACGGCGCGAGCCCGGCGACGCCGCTGTCGGTGGCGCCGCTGGCATGCTGCACGCTGGTGACCGCGCTGCGGACGTCCGGCACGGCGTTCAGCGCCGCGGTGGTCGACGGCGCCCCGGCCGTCAGCGAGGTATAGAACTGCACGGTCGTGCCGTCAGGGCTGATGAACTGCGCCGTCGCGCGGTACAGGTCGTACTGCTGCGCAGGCACCGGCGTCCCCGCAGGCTCCGTGGCGGGCAGCTTTCCCGGCGGCCCCAGTTCCGCATGCAGGCTCGCCAGCTGGCTGGCGCTGATCGAGGTGCCGTTGGGGTTGAACGGGCCGGTGACGGAGGCGAACACGGATTCCTTGCCGAGATCGGTCTCCGCGTTGCTGACCGGCGTGAGGTCCTTCCAGACCGACGATTTCCAGACCAGCAGCACCTGGGTCGGGTTGGCGACCGACGCCGGGTAGTGATTGTTGATCACGTTGGTGCCGTTGGCCGACTGGCTGCCCGGCGGCCCCGTGGTCTGGCCGCCGAAGCCGCTGGAGGTGTATCCGAACGCGAAGGCGCCCAGGGCCGCCAGGAACAGGACGCCGCAGACCAGCGTGACCAGCGGGTGCGCGATCACGACGTCGGCGAGCCGGGCGTACAGGCCCTCGCGCTTGGCGGGCCGGACCGGGCGCGGCCAGAACACCGCGCGGCCACCCACCGCGAGCAGGGCGGGCAGCAGGGTGAGCGCGGCGAGCAGCATCAGGGCGACGCCCAGGGCGAGCGCCGGGCCGAGCCCCGAGTACAGCCCGAACGTCGCCAGCAGCAGGCAGAGCAGCGCGACGATGACGGTCCCGGCGGAGAAGGTGATCGACTCACCGACGTGGCGCCCGGACCGCTCGATCGCCTCATGCGGCGAAGCGCCGTTGGCCATCTCCTCACGCACCCGCATGATCAGGAACAGGCCGTAGTCGGTGCCCGCGCCGAGCAGCAGCACGGTCAGCATCGTCTGGGTGATGGTGGACACCTGCAGGCCCGCTTTGGACGCCTCGGCGATGATGGCACCGGACATCAGCAGCACCCAGATCGCGGGCAGCAGTGTCACCAGCGGCGCCGCCACCGCGCGGAACACGATGATCAGCATGACACCGATGACCAGGACCGACAGGTCCTCGGTGAGCTTCTGCGCGTGGGCCTGGGAGTTCTGGTTGTCCACCGCGCTGGGCAGCTGCCCGGTGAGGTAACTAGACAAGCCAGCCGGCAGCGCGAAGCTGCTCATCGTGGCGCGGACGGCCGCGACGGTGGGGGAGGCCTTGGTGCTGGAGGTCAGCACGCTGAAGACCACCTGCGCCTTGTCGACCTTGCCGTCCTTGGACAGGCCCTGGTCGGAGACGGAGACGACGTGGTCGTCCTTCGCGATCTTGTTCTCCAGGCTGGTGATCGCCTGCTGGTCACTCGAGGTCAGCGCGGACGTGCCCGCCACGACGAGAGTGCCGGTGGTGTCGTTCGTCGGCTGGAACGGGGCCGCCAGGTCCATCGCGTGCGCGCCCGGCGAGCTGGCCGGCAGGAAGGAACTGTTGTCGGTGTTGACGGCGCTGGACAGCGAGGGGAAGAACCCGATGCACAGCGCGCCGGCGATCACCCAGGCGGCGATGATGACGTAGCGGAACCGGATAGCGAATCGCGCCAGCCCGGCCATGAAGTTACCCATAGCGCCCCCCGGTAGCAGTGCCCCCACTGCGCTACCGATGACAGTACCCTTATGGGCAGATACTCAATGTAACCGGATTGTTCTGGAACCTGACCAGCTGATCCTTGTTCTGGACCCTGGTCAGCTGTCTGCGGGCTCCAGGGTCAGTGACACAGAGTTGATGCACCAGCGCTGGCCGGTGGGCACATCATGGCCCTCGCCCTCGAACACGTGTCCGAGATGGGAGTCGCAGGCCGCGCAGCGGACCTCGACCCGGCGCATGCCGAGCGAATCGTCCTCGATCAGGACCACGGCGCCGGAGTCAGCCGGCTGGTAGAAGCTCGGCCAGCCGCAATGGGAGTCGAACTTCGCCGCCGACCGGAACAGCTCGGCTCCGCATGCCCGGCACCGGTAGACGCCCTCGGTCCTGGTCTGCGTGTACTCGCCGGTCCAGGGTGCCTCCGTGCCAGCCTGGCGCAGTACCCGGTACTCCTCGGGGCCGAGCAACCGGCGCCATTCGGTATCGGTTCGGTCCACCTTGTCCATGCCCGTGAGACTACCTGGCCTCGGTACCGCTACCCTCGTCTCGGCGAGACCACGGAGGCGTGAGGACATGGAGTGGCTGAACGAGCCGGCCAGTTGGCAGCGGACCGACGACGTGCTGCAGGTGAACGTCGATCCCGGCACCGACTTCTGGCGGGTCACCGGCTACGGCTACATCAGGGACAGCGGCCATGTCTACGGCGAGGTGGTGGCCGGTGACCTGGACGTGGCGGTGCGCGTCCGCGGGAACTGGGCCGCCCAGTACGACCAGGCTGGTGTCATGCTCCGGGCGGACGAGCGCACCTGGGTGAAGACCGGGGTGGAGTTCTTCGAGGGCCGCCCCCGGCTGAGCACCGTGCTGACCCTCGGCCTGTCCAGCTGGACCGTGGCGAACCTGCCGGACGGCGCGGACGACGTCGCGCTGCGGATCTCCCGGCGGGGTGATGCGGTGGAGGTCCGCTACACCATCGACGACGGCAGCCCGGAACTCGCCGCCCTGGTCTACCTGCCGCCGGACAGCGAACTGCTGGCCGGGGTGATGTGCGCCGCCCCGGAGGGACCCGGGTTCAGCGTCTCCTTCCACGAACTGCGCATCGCGCCCCGGGATTGACCCCGCCGGCTCACAGCGTCACGTGGTGCACCGGCTCCGGGGTGGCCGACGGGCACACCACGGCCTGCTCGATCTTGCCGGCCGCCTGCACGTCGCGGCTGCCGCGCCCATGCCGTCGGACGGGGCCAGGGACAGGGCGAACGGCGCCGCGTTGAGTATCTTGATGGCCAGCCGGCGGCCGACCCGCAGCTGTGCCGGATCGAAGACCATGTCGGTGCCCAGGCGGCCGCTGGCCGCCCAGTACCGCGCGGCGTCCGAGCCGTGCTTGCGCAGCGAGTCCATCGGGGTCACCACGTTGCCGCGGGACTTGGACATCTTCCCCGGCGATGTCCCGGTGGCCCGGCGGCACGAAGGCCGGGTCGTAGGGCAGCGCGGGGTCGCACGTCAAGCAAATTTCATCAACGCATCGCAGTGTTCGGTAAACGCATAAAACGGCTGCCAGTGCCGCGCACTGCCCCCTGGGCACGGATCGTGCTGTGATACTTGAAAGGTGTTGCGGGCCCCGGACGGACGGCTGGTCGGCAGGGACGGTGAACTGACCCGCCTGCTCGGCCTGCTCGACGACGCCGCGGCGGGCCGCCCCGCGCACGCGCTGGTCAGCGGCGACGCCGGGGTGGGCAAGACCCGGCTGGTGGCCGAGCTGGCGGCGCGTGCCGCGGACCGGGGCTTCCTGGTGCTCTCCGGGCACTGCGCCGAACTGGGCGACAGCATCCCTTACCTGCCGCTCGCCGATGCCCTGCGGGAAGGCACCACGGGAGGCGACCCGGTGGGGCCGCTGGCCGACGCCCTTGCCGTCCGCCCCGTGCTCGGCCGGCTGCTGCCGGACCGGGAGGCCGCCCCGGTGGCTGCCGGCGAGGTCCCCGGGCTCGCCCAGCAGCAGTTGTTCGGCGCGGTGCTCGGGCTGCTCACCGAACTCGCCGCTGCCCGCCCGGTACTGCTGATCATGGAGGACATGCACTGGGCGGACCGGTCCACCCGTGACCTGCTCACCTTCCTGAGCCGGGTGCTGCACCGGGAGCGGGTGGCGGTGGTGGCCACATTCCGCACCGACGACCTGCACCGTCGTCACCCGCTCCGCCCGGTGGTGGCCGAACTGCTCCGGTTGCCGAGCGTGGCGGCGATCGAACTCGGGCCGCTGGGTTACTCGGACATGGCGGATCACCTGACCGCCCTGGCGGCCGGCCCGCTCGAGGCCGCCGCGCTGCACCGGATGGTCGCGCGGGCGGAAGGAAACCCGTACTACGCCGAGGAACTGCTGGCCGCCCGTGCTGAATCAGGCGGCACGGGCGACATGCTGCCAACTGGGCTGGCCGCGCTGCTGCTCGCCCGCGTGGAGCGGCTGTCCGCCGTGGCGCAGCAGGTGCTGCGCGCCGCCGCGGTGGCCGGGCGCCGGGTCGACGACGACATCGTCCGGGAGGCGTGCGGGCTGGCCGCCGCGGACTACGAGGACGCGATCAGGGAAGCCGTCGCGCATCAGTTGCTGGTCCCTGGCAACGGGCAGGGCTACGCCTTCCGGCACGCCCTCATCCGGGAAGCCCTCTACGTGGACCTGCTGCCTGGTGAGCGGACCAGGCTGCATGCCCGGTTCGCCGAGTTGCTGGCTGACGACGACCGGCTCGCCACCGTGCCGGGTTCCGCCGCCGAGCTTGCCCACCACTGCCTGGCCAGCCACGACATCGCCGGAGCATTCTCCGCCTCGGTCCGGGCGGGGCAGGAAGCGGAGCGGCTGGCGGCGCCAGCCGAGGCGCACCGGCACTACGACGCCGCGCTGGCGCTGTGGGAGCGGGTCAGCGAGCCGGAGAAGCTCGCCGGGCAGGACCGGGGCAACCTGGCGTTCTGCTCCGCGAACTGCGCCGCGTCCAGCGGTGAGGTCGGCCGGGCCGTGCAGCAGTTGCGCCGTATCCGCGGTTACCTGGACGAGGAGACGGATCCGGTGCTGGCCTGCCGGGTGAACGAGCGGCTCGCCTACTACCTGCTCGAGATCGACGCCATGGCGGACGCGGAGGCGGCGGCCCGGGCGGCGGTCGGCGTGCCCGCAGTGGGCCCGCCGGGCTGGGAGCATGCCAGGGCGCTGGCCACGCATGCGCAGACCCTGATGTACATCAACGAGGAGGCGGCGGCGGCCAGCCGCGCCGGGCAGTCGCGCGCCGCGGCCCGGGCGGCGAACGCCCCCTGGGTGGAGGCGGATGCCCTGGTGACCATGGGCCTGCTCGCGGAAAGGGCGGGCCAGCCGGCCCAGGCGATCGAGCTGTTCACCCAGGCATACAGCCAGGCACAGGCCAACCAGATGCTCGGCGTGCAGCTGCGCGCGGCCTTCCAGCTGGCCCGTGCCCGGCTGGAGCGTGGCGACCTCGCGGAGGCGGCCGGGACCGCGCACGAGGGGGTGGGCCGTGCCGAGGCAGCCGGGCTCGGCCTGGCTCCCTATGGGCTCGACCTGCAGTACCTGCACTATCTGGCGCACTACGCGGACGGCTGCTGGGACCACGCGCAGGAACTCGCCGATGGCTTCGGCACCCGGGTGACCACCGTGGCCGAGGCGCGGCTGTCGGCGATGGCCCTGTTCCTGGACGTGGCCCGGGGCAGCCCCGCGGTAGCGGAACGCCGCGCCTGGATGGAGCCGTTCTGGCCCGCGGACGGCTTCGGCGCGTACATCGCGCGCGGCCTGCTCGCCGAGCATGCCCTGTGGCGGGACGACACCGCGACCGCCCTGGCCGAAGTGGCGGCCACCCTCGCCGAGCAGGGCACCAGCGGGAAGGGCTACGGCCCGCCGGTGATCCGGATCGCCGCGGTGGGCCTGGCCGCGCGCGCTGACCAGGCCAGGCGCGCCCGGGCGGCCGGAGACCACGAGGCGGCACAGGCGCAGGTGGCCGCCGCCAGCGTGCTCATCGAGGCAGCCCGGGAGGGCGCCGCCTTCCCGGCCCGGCCGAAGTTCGTGCTCGGCCTGGATGGCCGCGGCTGGCTGGCCCGCGCCGAGGCGGAATGGGGCCGGGTGCAGGGGAACAACGACCCGGAAGCGTGGCAGGCCGTGGTGGACACGTTCAGCCCTGCTTTCGTCTACGACATGGCCCGGTCCCGGTGGCGGCTCGCGGAAGCCCTGGCCGAGGCCGGGCACCGCGCCGCGGCGGAGCGGGAGTGGGCACTCGCGATGCAGGCGGCCGAAGACCTCGGAGCCGTGCCGCTCCGGTCCGCGCTGGGTGATCTTGGCCGCCGGGCGAGGTTCGGCCGGCGGCCCGCCAGCACGTCCCCGGGCGTGCTGCCCGGGCTGACCGCCCGCGAGCGGGAGGTGCTGCGCCTGCTGGCAGCCGGGCGGAGCAACAGGGAGATCGCCGCTGCGTTGTTCATCGCGCCCAAGACCGCCAGCGTGCACGTGTCCAACATCCTGGGCAAGCTCGGTGCGGCGAGCCGCACCGAGGCGGCCGCCATCGCCCTGCAGGCCGGACTGTCACCAGCCGCTGGGTGATCGCCCGGCCAGCCGACCGGGGACCAGCCGACCGGGGACCAGCCGCCTAGTGGTCAGCCGCCCGGCGCGAGTTCGGCCAGGATCTCCTCGGCCCGGGCTACCGCCCCCACCGGGTCCGCGTCGGGCGACCCCACCAGCGGATCCCAGTTCAGGTCGTAGAAGAGCTCGGTGACCCCGCGTTCGGCCAGCCACTGCGCGTCGCTGCGGATGTCGGCGTAGCTGCCGGAGAGCAGCACCCGCCCGCCGCCCTCCGGGACGGTGACGGGCGCACCCGCCCGGACGACGCCGCGGCAGATGATCCGGATCGAGTCCGGGTCGCGCCCGGCCTTCTGCGCCGCGGAGCGGACCACGTCGATCCCCTCCCTGATCCGCGACAGGTCGGTCCGGCTCGACGTCACCCAGCCGTCGGCGAGCCGCCCGGCTCGCTGCAGCGCCGCCGGGGCGATGCCGCCGAGCAGTATCGGCGGTCCGGGCCGCTGCACCGGCCTCGGCGCGATCCGGCCCGCGGGCAACTGGTAGAACTCACCGTGGAACTCGGCGACGCCACCGGCCCAGGCGCGGCGCAGCACCTCGATGTATTCCGCGGTGCGGGCACCGCGGCGCGGCATGGTGGCCCCGGCCAGGGTGAACTCTTCCGGCATCCACCCGATGCCCAGGCCCAGGTCGAGCCGTCCGCGCGACAACACGTCGACCGTGGCGGCCTGCTTGGCCAGGTAGCCGGGAGCCAGGTAAGGCGCGTTCACCACGGCCACGCCGAGCCGGATCCGCTGCGTCGCCCCGGCCAGGTAGCCGAGCGCCACCATCGGGTCGAGCACGCTGTGGTAGACGGGCTCCATGGCCGAGCCTTCTGGCACGATGAGCCGCTGGAACGTCCAGAGCGAGGCGTACCCCGCGCCTTCAGCACCGGCGGCGAAGGAAACGAGGTTGTCCGGGGTTGCCCAGACGCCCGCCACGGGGGCGCCGAAACCGATCTTCATTCCACTCAGCCTAGGGTCTGAGATGGCTACGACGCAGCAGAGTCCATGCGCGTCCGGGTGCGCACCACCGAGCCCGACCGGGATTACCTGCTTGACGTGGGTGAGTCGGTCACCAGGATGGACTGGGCGCCCGGGCTGGAGGCTGACGGCGAGATCCGGTTGCCCGCGGAGGCTTTCCTCCGGCTGGTCTACGGGCGGCTCGATGCCGAGCACACGCCGGCCTATTCGGCTGAAGGGGTCGACCTGGACCAGTTGCGCAAGGTGTTCCCGGGCTTCTAGGGGAACTTCGGTCCAGAAGGCACCGGCTTGCCGCCGTCCGGGGCCTCGCGGGAGGCGCGGAGCCTCAGCGGGGCAGCGCGGCGGGCCCGTCCCCGTGCAGCACGGTGCCGGGTGTGGGCACGGCGGCATCCTAGGGCAGTTGCCGCAACAACGTGACCAGGGCAGGCAGGTCGCCGGCGGAGATCTCCCTGGCCAGTTGGAGGCCCACGTTGCCGCAACCGCGCACGCCACAGCCGCACAGTGGCACCCGGGAGAGGGCGGACGGCTCGTCGTCAGCCTCGATGACGGCCACGCCGTCGGAGTCCTCGGGTTCGTCCTGCCAGGTTTCGATCCACAGCGTGCCCGGCGCGGCCCCTTCGCTGCTGACCAGGAGATTGAGGTCGCGCTTGACGGTCACCAGGGCGCGCCACCAGCCGGCCTGATCGAGGTGGACCCAGCGGGCCCGCAGCTCCCAGCCGGGGGCGCGCAGCCGCTTGCCCTGCGGATCCACGGTGAGTTGGGCCATGACCGGATGGTAAGTCGCCGGACTGCGGCGCAGCACACCGATTAAGTCGCGGCGGTGGCTGGCCGGATGAGCCTGGCGGCCTCGCGTGCGCACCCCCAGGACAAGGTGACCCCGCCGCCACCGTGACCGTAGTTGTGCACCAGCAGGCGCTCGCTCGCGTGGCCCGCGTCGCTGCCGTCCGTCCGCAGCGGCCCGGCTTCGAGGCGCACCTGCGGGCGGACCGGGCGCAGGCCGACGCGATGCTCGATGACCCGGGCACCGGCCAGCCGGGGATCGAGGGCCGCGCAATCGCGCAGGATCCGGTCGGCAGTCCGCGGGTCAGGCTCCAGGGACCAGTCGCCCGCTACCTCGGTCCCGCCCAGGACGACCCGGTCCTGGTGCGGGAAGACGTACGCGAGTTCAGTGCTCTCGTCGCCGAGCCCGATGAAGAACTCGTCGATCCCCGGGTTGTCCGCGATCACGACCTGGCCGCGAACCGGGGTGAGCGACGGGTCGGGCACCAGATCGTGCGCCCCTATCCCGGCGCAGTTCACGATGATCGGGGCGGCGGTATCCCGCGCTGCCCCGGCCAGCGACGCGGCCGGCGCGACCCGCAACTGGCCGCCAGCCTGCCGGAATCTGCTGAGCAGGTAATCCAGGTAGACGGGCATCCGCACGACGGGGGCGGTGTACCGCCAGCCGGCGGTGAAGCCAGCGGGCAGGTCGTCCGGGGCGCACCGGCTGACGTCATCGAGCGGGCCGGCCCAGGCGGGGAAGCCATGCTCGCCGCGGGCCGCTTCGACCCCGCTGACCAGGCGGATGCCGGTGGCTGGATCGCCGGCCAGGCCGGTCAGCGCGGCCAGCGTCTCGGCGGCCCACCGGCTGACCCGGTCGCTGTCCTCCACCAGGTGCGGCCCCCAGATGGCACCGGCCACAGCGGACGTCGTCTGCCCGGGCAGCAGGGAGGTCTGGATGGTCACCGTCAGTCCTGCCTCGGCCAGGCAGACCGCAGTGGTCAGGCCCGCCACGCCAGCACCGATCACAAGCACGTCGACTGCGCGATCTGTCACCCCACGACGGTAGCGCTGCCCAGCCCGGGCGCTGCTGCTTGCGGGCCTGCCGGCGGCTCAGAAATGCGGCATGGCGAGGGTCCTTGGGGGACTCTCGCCATGACAGTGGGGTGGGGCTGGTGTTTTTTTTCTGGTTGTGCCCTGCTCCCGGCGTGCAACACGCCCCCGCGACTGAGACAGCGTCCGCTGACCATTCCAGGCCGGCGCCCGCACCTGCGAGTGCTCACCAGGTGCGTGCACCGGTACGGACCGGCCGACGCCCTGCCGTCGTGGTCATGGCGCCCGGTACTTGGATGTAGCGTGACGATCTGGCTGTCCCGCACTCCTGGGATGCCCGGCTGCGGAGGCCATCCACGTTCACCCTGCTCGGCTAGAAAGGCACACCGGTGACCAGCGAAGGTAAATCACCAGCAGGCGGGCACGACGACACTGATGCCCCACCGGCTGAGCACCCGACCTTTGATACCAGTATCGCGCATCAAGCCCGGATGTATGACTACTGGCTGGGGGGCAAGGACAACTTCGCCGCCGACCGCAAGGCCGCTGATGAGGCGATTGCCGCCTACCCAGACATGGTTCATCTGGCACGGGCGAACCGGGCATTCCTGGGACGGGTGGTCCGTTACCTGGCTGGTGAGGCGGGGATCCGCCAGTTCCTCGACGTCGGCACCGGTATCCCCGCAGCGGGCAATACTCATCAGGTCGCACAGGATGTGGCCCCTGAGTGCCGGGTGGTGTACGTGGATTATGACCCGGTGGTGCTCTCCTACGCACGTGCCCTGCTGACCGGCAGCCCAGGAAGAGCGATTGACTACATTGACGCGGACCTGCGTGATACCGGGGTAATCCTGGAGAAGACGGCCCGCACGCTGGACTTCACCAAGCCCGTGGCCGTGACGATGCTCGCGATTCTGCACGCGATCAGCGACGACGATGACCCGTACGGGATTGTGGGCCAGATCATGGACGCGGTGCCATCCGGCAGTTACCTGGCCATTTCCCATCTCGCATCAGACGTCGAGCCGGAGAAGATGGATGAGGCGCGGGACCGCGTTAACCGCATCAGCTTTCAGCAGTACACCCACCGCAGTCACGCGGGGGTCTTGCGGTTTTTTGACGGCCTGGAAATGGTCGAGCCTGGGCTGGTGGAGGTGCGGCACTGGCGGCCCGCCATCCAAAGCGACCGCACTACGCCGGGGTGGTGCGGACTGGGGCGTAAGCCGTGACGAGCGCGACCAGGACGCGGGTGCTGGCCTCATCGGGAGATGGCCACGGACGCTTCCCCGCAGTCCGCTCGCAGCACCGCCGCCTTCGGGTCGTCGGCCATGAGGGAGCGGAGTGGTGTTGCAGCCCACCGTGAGGTCCGGGTAGGCCGCGACCAGCCTGTATGAGCTGCTGGCGAGCTGACTTGGCGTGCCAGCTGGGTCAGGGACGGCGGCGGCTCCAGAGGCGCCGGGCCTTCTTTCTCATCCGGGTGTGGCTGTGCCGCAAGCCGGAGCCAGCGGCCGGCAGGCGAATGCGCTCCATCCTTGCCTGCTTGCTATTAGGAAACGGCCGGTGGCAACACCGGTACCGCGCCCGCGGACCTACCTTACGAGGGCGCCCTGATCAACCTCTCCACGGTGGCCACCGACATCATGGGCGTGTCCGGCCGGGCGATGATCGACGCGCTGATCGCCGGCCAGCGCGACCCGAAGGCGCTCGCCTCCCTGGCCAGGGGCCGGATGAAGGTCAAGCACGCCGCCCTGGTGCAGGCCCTGGCCGGCCAGTTCGACGCCCATCACGCCGAGCTGGCCCGGATCCTGCCCGGCCAGTACGACGCCCTCACCATCCAGGTCGGCGCCCTCACCACCCGGATCGGGGAGCTGATCGCCGCGATCCCCGCCGCCCAGGGCGTGGACGCCGACGGCACCACCGGGCCGGACGCCGGCACGGGCCAGGATGCCGCCGTGCTGGCGGCGATCAGTCGGCTGGATGAGGTCCCGGGCATCGGGCGGCACACCGCGCAGGTGATCATCGCCGAGGTGGGGCTCGACATGAGCATCTTCCCTGCCGCCGGGCACCTGGTGTCCTGGGCGAAGCTGTCCCCGCGCACGATCCAGTCCGGGGCCCGCAGCCGGTCCGGCAAGACCGGCAGGGGCAATCCCTATCTCAAGGGCGTCCTCGGCGAGGCAGCCGCCGCGGCGGCCAAGACCGGCACCTTCCCCGGCGAGCGCTACCGGCGCATCGCCCGGCGCCGCGGCAAGCTCAAGGCCCTGGCCGCCGTCGCCCGCTCCATCCTGGTGATCATCTGGCACCTGCTGTCTGACCGCGCCGTCAGTTACCGTGACCTGGGCTCCGGCTACTACGACAGCCGCACCGGCAAAGAAAAGAAGACACGCAACCACGTCCGGCAGCTCCAGGCACTCGGGTTCACCGTAACCCTCGCCCAGGCCGCCTGACCCCTGCCGCCCAGCCCCAGGCCCCTGACCGGGATCACTGGCCGGGGTCCGCTGCCGCGCGCCCGGCTGGGGTCGCTATTTTCGGGTCAGCCCCTGATGCCGCTGCCGCGGCGCCGTACCGGCGTGAAAATAGCGGGTGGTACCGCCCGTGACGTCGTTTTACCTCTGGTGCGGTTGAGGCCGTGGTGTCAGCCTGACGCTGGGAGCCGGTTA
>Ga0307373_10004740_pt1 | contig 22722 bp, 24 predicted proteins | sample OX2MG_FD_202534 | JGI IMG/M metagenome (GOLD analysis project Ga0307373, IMG submission 202534) | Soil microbial communities from Risofladan, Vaasa, Finland - OX-2 | ecosystem: Environmental > Terrestrial > Soil > Coastal area > Acid sulfate soil | place: Finland: Risofladan, Vaasa | collected... | reverse complement strand
CGTGGCGTTGTCGCGATGAGCTTGCTAACAAACCCCCTGCACATCGCTGGCGTGAGCACTGGGTTTGGGGATGCTGCGCCCGGCCGGCTTGGGTCGAAGGTGGTCAGGCAGCTCACGAGGATCGCCTGGAGCATCGCCTCCGGCATTGAACCGTAATAATCACGGTGAATCGCCTGAATGGCTTGCGCCGAAGTTGCCGAGTTGGTTGAGCTGGAACCACTGCCTGAAGGCGCCGTCGCTGCGGCTTCACCGAGCATCAATGTCGTGAGGAGATCGCCGTAGCGCGCGAGGATGAGACCATACGCCGTGTCGCCGATTGCACCGTTAGCATAAGCCTCGCACGCTTTATAAAGACCGTCGCGCAGCGCCACGACCGCGGCGGTGCGCCCCGCCATGGCGGTGATGGTCTCGGCCGCTGTGTAGTTGACGCTACCCGACGCTGTGACGCCGTGGGTTTGGGCGTTTGCACTGAGCGCGAGCGCCGTCTGCAGCGCCTTGGCAATGTCAGGGCTGGGTTCCGTGCACAGGATAGTGCGCGTTGGATCGGCCGGTGACGGGCGTGCCGTGATAAAGCGATATTCTGAATATGCGGCGACCGCGGGTACATTGCCGATCATGACGTTCTGCGGCGCATCGCCTGCCGGGGTGGCGCACGCGGCGAGAAATAACCCGCCTCCGAGCACGATGGCGCACGCGGTAAATTTTCCAGCCGCCAACATTGACACGCGCATGATCCCCCCATTCTTGCGGCTATCTCGAGGAGCCACGGCGAAGCGCCTACTTTCTGCCGTGCACCCCTTTCCGTGCCTTCACGATCTTTGAAATGCCAGCGCCAACGACCGAGAAGCCCGCCAGTCCATACGTGTACGTATTAAGCGGCAGCTTGCCGAGAATCATTCCCGCAACGACGAGTAACGCGACTAGTACACCGCCGATCGCAAGAACATCCTCCGGTGCAAGTTGCCATTTGCGCGTCTTGATAACCGTTCCGTCCGGCTTTTTCGTGGTGGTCGTCTGACCTCCCATTAGCGTTCTAAACAGGATGATTCCTCTCATCATCGATCCCCCGGTCTGTACGGACCGCGCTCGCACCACGCAGCAGCGCGCGCGGATCCAACCCAGCAAGCACTATCGATCGACGAACGGAAATTCCCCAGGTCGTACATTTCGAACGACCGCGCAAGTAGGGTGACAGTCGGCGCCACAACAATCAATACGACCGTTGCGGCCACGCAGAACGTCCAAAATATTGGATTCCAAAAAATGTCATTTGACCGCCCTGGCGCTTCTAAAATGCACCCAGCGTCATGCACACGTATGCAGCGCATGTTATTGGGTTCGATAAGCATAAACGGCGGCCGGAATCGCATGGAGGCGGCAGGTGCGGTTCGATCACCTGCCACTCACTGTCCGTCAAATCCGCTTCATAGCGCCACCCTGCCCAGCTATGCTGCCGTCGGATGGTTGGAGTCCACATCGCAACTCCACATCGGTTTCGACAACCGTTTGGAATCGCGATCGCTCCGCCGACTCAACCACGTTCGAAGCTTTCGATGGCTGAATTCTGTCCGCGTCAATCAGTCAGATTCGGTATCCAGAAAAAATACCTGCTTGCGTAATGAGCGTTCGCAATTTTGAGGAGGGCTCGTGCCAAATTTGGCGAAGCGATACCAGCAGGAAATGCACAGCAAGCTGAGCTTGTTCGCTACTTGGCTGCCTGGCGATCGCATCGACCTTGGCGACGTAGGAACCTTCAGAGACGGAAAGTTCATCAAGCAACGATCGATATCGGACTTGTCGGCGCAATCGGCGGATACGATTTCGATTAGTGAAGAATCGGCCGGCAATCCCCAAGATCTGCACTTCGAATCCACGAGTGGAACAAAGGTAAGTTTTTCGACAGGTGCTTCGGCTGCGGGCGGTCGAGCCGAAATAAAACTCGAGTTTTCGGAACGTGGTGCATTTATTTTACAATCAGCTGCGGTTCGGCGAACGAGAATAGGGAACCGGCACGAGCTAGAGGCTTGGGTACTAGCAAGATTTGACGAAAGCAAATGGAACGAGGACTGGTATGTGATCGATGAAATATACGATTCGGCATGCACGACTGTCATAGTATGCTTAGGAGATTCCGCATCTCTAACTTTAACTGGAAAGATACCCGCCATAACTGCCGGAATCATTCCGTTAGCCAATCCGTCAGTTTCTCTTTCAGTTGCGGCGCAGAGCGGACAATTTGTGCGAATCCTAACGAAGGCGGACGCACGACCGCTATATGCGTGTTCCAAGGTCAATACCCGCTGGTTCCGCGATTCCACGTTTGAGCCGCAGGATTTCGATTTTATGAAACCGTCCTCAGGTGGCCCGGTCCGAAGGGAAAATACTCTCAAGCCAGCGAAAATCGATGAGTTACTCGACTCGTAACTTGCCCGCAATCGGTTCATAGATTACCGCTATTTCGGGGCGGGCTAGGACTTCGCCGTATCAATCCTCAGGGGTGCAAACCCGGCGCGCTCCCACGGCTCGGTGAACAACTCGGGCATCGGCCGGCTCTTGCGGTGCACGTCGCCGAGCACGGGAATATCTCTGAACAGCACGTGCTGATCGCCGACGCCGCCCGTTTCCCGAAGGATAAGAGCTTTCATGCTCTCGATACGTTCGCGGGTGCGCGCCACGACCAAGTGGTAGAGGTTCGGCAATCCCCAGTGCACGCGGTACAGGGCATGGTGCTGGATGTGTCGGATCGCGAGGATTTTTTTGAGGAAGCTCGTTTGCTCCAGATTGCCGCGCTCAAGGACGTTCTTGTGCTCGCTCTCGTGACTGAAAAAGCGGTACGAGGGTCGCTCCCCAGCATACGCTAGGCCGAAGGCGCCGTAGCAATCGGCCGTATAGTTGAAGCGGGCTTGTTGCGTTTCGCCACTCTTAGAAAACCGATAGCTGATTGCGACCGGCAGCGCATGTGGATGCAGGGTGGAACGTGTCGCCTGGGGAAACGTCTGACGCTCGATGATCTCCTGCCAGCCAATCAGGCGTACCGATGGATCGCTGCGCACGCCAAGCTCGATCGATGACAACGTGTCGTTGATCATCATGCTGTGGGCGAATTGTTTCTCGTCCCCTATTCTCACCGCGTCCGGATTCCAGAGCGCCATCTCCTGAAGCACGCGCTCGCCCGGCGGTCCCAGTTCGTAAATGAGATAGCGGTAATTGGCGGACGCGTAGTGCCGCTGCCCTTCCGGCCGTCGGAGATAGCGGTTGGGTGGTCGCTGAAGCTGGTTGAGCCGCGCTATGAGGCCACTGAGATTGCCGCCGATGAAGGCGAGAATGAAGTCAGCCCGTAGATACCGGTAACGGCTTAGGAGTTTGAATATCTCGATGTCGCGCGGCGTGAGCTGCACGACCTTGCCTCTTCCCTGCTCGTCGAGAATCGGAGCATCAGACCAGCGCGACGAGTAACGACGCTTTGCTTCAAGAAGCGGCATGCCGCCATAGGAAGCATATTTGCGCGCTTAGAAAAACGTGCGATATGTGCCGGTATGCGATGCGGCGTTGCCGAGCGAATCAATATGTCCGGTTCTAATAATTTGTAATAGCCGCCGCCCACGTCACCAGTCTTTCGCCGCGTCGTCGCTTTGTACGGTCGGTTTCGGCATTGACGGCTGCGGTGGTTGCCGCTCCTGTTCTTTTTTTGCCTGAAGAGGCTGCTGTACCTTCGGAGTTGATACCGGCTCAGGGACCGGTTGCGGCTGCAGTACAGGCGTCTCCAATTGCGCGGCGATGCTCTGCTGAACCTCCGAGTACGGCACCGCGTATCGGCTGCGCATTTGCCCGCGCAAAGCCTCCCACTCAGGCGGGCTCAATCGCTCCATGGCCTCTAGCCGGCCGAACGGAACGCGCAGCGATACGGCGTGCGGGGTCATGTTGCGCACGAAGGCGGCAAAATGGCCTTTGGGCTGTTCCTCGATGAACTCGGGCGTCGTGCGCAGCATGTTGGCGAAGGCGCGGGCATCCTTATCCGATACGCCGCCCGCGAACTTGATCGAGGTATTGGCGGCGAAGCTTTCGTGAAGCTTCGGAGGAAGCTGCCCGATGTACTGATGCGCCAGGATCATGCCGACGTTGAACTTGCGGGCCTGCTCCAAGATGAGCGAGACGTTGTTGTCGAGATAATCCTGGCACTCGTCGATGTAGACGAAGGTCGGCATGCGTTTGGCGATGGTGGCGCGCTCTTGGGCCGCCTGGGCGATCATGGCGATGAAGAAGCGGCCGAAGAGCTCGGTGCCGTTCTGCTTCAGCAGCTCCTTGGCCGTGTTGATGAGGATCACCTTGCCGGCGTTCATCTCGGAGAAGAGGTCAAGCTTGTTTTTCGGGTGGGAGAACATCCGCTCGAAGGTCGGATTTTCGAGGATGCCCCAGAGCCGGCGGACGACCTGGCGCTTGGTGTCCGAGAACTCCCGGGAGTTGAACTCCGTCTCGAAGAATGCCCGGGCGGTGCCCTGGAGCTTGTCGATGTGCGGTTTGTATTTCTCGTATCCGTGGGGCTCCATCAGCTCCCGGAGCGTCTGGATGTTCGCGTCCGGGATATGGAGCATGAGGCGCGTGATGTAGCGGAAGATGACGGCCTGTTTCTGCGTCAGTTCCGCCGAAAGCAGACTGCCCAACACGAAATCATAAAGTTCGAGCACGCCGTTGATGAGGCGCTCCCTATCAAGCGGGCTGTAACGATTGATCCGCTCCATCCCGACGTCGAAGAGATTGAGCGCCACCGGGTATTCGATATCGGTCGGATCGATGAGGCAGAGGGTATCGGGATTATCGGCGAAAAACTTCAGGCGTGAGACCGTGCGGATGAGGTCACCCTGGCTGTCGATGACGACGACCGATGCCTCGCGCCGCGCGACCGTCTCCAGGTCCCGGGCAATGAGATATTGGAGCGTTTGCGTCTTTCCGTGACCCGATCCGGCGACAATCCAATGGTGCTCGAACCTCGTGCTCTGAGGAAGATCGAACGGTACGCGCGTGAAGAAGAGATCGAAGAACGGCGTGTGCTTGAGATAGGAGATCACCAGTTCGTGGGCCGGGGCGTCGCTATCGGCGGGATAGATGAGTTGGGAGACCTTCACTTTCTCGTCGGGATAGCGATAGCCGCTTGCGCTGAAGAGATTCTTGAACGCCTGCTCGGTGAAGGAATTGAAGAGATTGATGTGTGCAATTTCGCTGGTGAGAAACGGATTAAGGACGTTCTGGATCACCTGCCCCGGATTGGGAAGCACATCGACCAGCGCGATCGCGAAGGCGCCCGCCTTCCCCTCGCCGCTTCGGTACAGCGCCGACTCAGGCAGAGATTCCACCAGCGCGCAAAAGGACGTGGCGAAGCACGTGAAGATCAGATTCCGCGTTCGCTCATGGTCGGAACGTGTGGCAATGTACGCGTCGAGGCGGTCTCGGAACCGTGCCCCCTCAATCCCAACCAGGAGTTCGTCAGAAGGAAGCTCGGGAAGCATATGCAGCCCCTCGCCCTCATAGATGGACTCAGCGGCGAGAACGAATGCGGCAATGATGCCAGGTGCGGGCATCGGATCGACGCCGCGGATAATGGCCTCTTGCAGCATTGCAGCGAACGTCTTGGGCTCGACGAAGTTCGCCTGCTTGTGCAGCTTTGACGCGGTGGCGTACAGCGCCTTGGTTTTTTTAACGTCGGGATGGGGCGATAGCCACACGGCTAGAGCTCAAAGGACTTCTTGCGCTCGACGGGTTTATCGCTTTGCGTCAACACGTCCTTGAATTTGAGCAGCGCCTCTTGGAAGAGTGCCTCGACCTCGGTTCCCTTAGCGGGGGTCAACGCTTCAAAGATGGTGCAGGAATTTGTCTTGTTGAGAAAATGTTGCACGCAGATGGACTGCTTTACTGGAGCGATACGTTTCGTGATCTTGTCCACCTCATAAAACTGAGGGCTTACCCAAATGTCTTGCCCTTGCAGTTTGGTCCGCTCGATGATCTCACGTTCTTTCGCGTCAAAGATGATCGTCACGATGACCGGATAGATGGTTCTATGGTTTATGGGAATGATGCCGAAGAGTTTTTCGAACGATTTTCGGCCTATCTTATGCTCGATGGTTACATGCATAGCATTCCCCCCCAATATTCTTCCCTTTAGGAAAAGGTGATCGATCTTCCTGAGTCAAGAATGACGGCGGCAACCAGGTTCGATATGGCTGAACAGATCATATTGTCTCGGCACAGCGGCTCCCGATGACTTTCTATAATCGATTGAAACAACGTGATGAATCGGATTTCAGGGCAAAATACAGTCATACATACAGGATTGGCCAAGCATATGGTCGGCATGCCGAGCTAAGAACGGCCGCCTAAATTAAAAGGGGCCGCAGCTTGGTGGCTGCGGCCCCAACTCCCTCATCGGGAGTCATCGACTTGGGTATCTCTGCGCCTGATGCGCTCCTGAAGCCAGTCCAGTACCTCCTGCTCGATCCACCCTACCCGGCATTGGCCAAGTTGGACCCGTTTAGGGAACTTCCCGGCGGCTTCCAAGCGGGCGATGTGCTGCGGGCTGTAGAGGACCATCTCCTTGAGTTGACGCTTCGATATCATCCGCATCGCGGTTCTCCTCGTGAGAGGAGCATCGCGATGCCCAGGGTTGATACCCATTGGGCAATCGCAGCTTATTTGGTCTGCGCAAAACACTCAAGCATCGCCGGAAGACGCTAGTGTCTCGGTTTAAATTAGTTGCTCCATAATAGATTCTACTCATTTGGAAGCTCCAGATATTTTTTTGGAGCTGCGCTGCTCTCCGAAAACTCCTCCGGGACGAGTGCCTCAACGAGCGCGTCTTCGCCTCGCTCGCCCAGGCGCAGCGCATCATCGAAGCCTAGCAAATCGATGACAACACCGGCCGATCGCGCGGCGCGCGTGGATATGTTATACAATTTCCGCCGGTTCAACCGGCAACGATGGAGGCGGCCGTGAGGGTCTTTTTCTCAGGTTCTTTCGTTGTTGCCGCCCTGCTCATGTTTAGCCTCTCGGGATGCGGAACCAGCAACGGATTCTTGGCTGGCAACAACAAGCCGTCTCCGGTCGTAATCCGGATGTCCGAGAATGTGCAGGACAACAGCATCACGGTTCCCTCACCGCTGTGCACGCGCTCTCTTGAAGGCGATATATGGGCAAACGCCGACCTCGGAATTAATGTTCACCAGGACCTTCTGAAGCTTTTTGAAGGCAGGGGAATCAAGGCCAGCAATTCCTGTCGTCCGGCGCAGCTCGACGTCTATATCCAGCAGATTGGCGAGGCAACCGTTGCCGATACCGACACCATGCTGGCTGCTGGGTACGGCTCTGATGTCAAGCTGGCCAAATTCATGCAGGATACGGGCACTGATCGCGATGCCTTGGCATGGGGGCCTTTCAGCGCGATAGCAAACCCTATACGCGCTGGGTTTAAGTCTTCCCTGCGCCCCAGCGACAGCGTCTACATCGTCGTCGTCGACCTGCATGTCCTGACTAATGACGTCCAAGAGCGAAAAATTCGCATCGTAGCCTATGTGCCGTACGGGACTCCCGACTGGCGAAGCGCCCTTCTGGGTCCTGTCGAGGTGAAGATAGCCTCTCTCTTCATCCAGAAATAATGAGGCGACCGTGAAGGTCCTTTCTCAAGTTCTTTTCGCTGTTTCCGCTGCCGTGCTTCTGCAGGGCTGTGGGGGATTCGGCGCCGTTCCTCTCGCGATGGAAGCCGGTCCCTTGACTGCGAGTGGCAAGGCCAGCGCCTGGTACGCGGGCGAAGAGCCGCAACCGCACATGTTGCAAGGGCAATCCCCCTGCGTGAACGTCGAGGAAGCCGCAGGATTTCCAGGGGGTAATTTCAAGAACACCGAAAATACGAAGGTGCTCCTGAGAAAGGCCCTTCTCCAGCAAGGAATCGCAACGACTCCCTCCTGCCAGCAGGTAACCGCGACAGTCTCGCTGCGCGAGGCGACGGGTGAGGATGCACGGGTATACCCAGGCGGGGGAGCGGCATTCGTCAAGATGGACGTCCTGATCGCGGGCCAGACGTTCACTCTCAAGGCGGGGGTCACCTTCTCCAAGGAGCCCGGAGACCCCTTCGACAACTCACTGCGCGCCGCCGCGGCAAAAATCGACGAGCTCTATATGCCGGCATCGCCACAAGCGAAACAAAACGGCGACTGATAAAGAGCATCAGTTCCGCTCTAGCTCCTTGAGCGATCACCCTTAAGCTAAGCCCTTCTCAGGCAGCGAGAGGCTTTCCGATAGAAAGCCTCCGGAATTCGTCGAGCATATCCGCCCACGCCTGTAAGAGCTTCACCCTCTCCGGCCAATAAGTAGCCCTATTGTAGGCGCGGCGGATGTTGTTCTCGTCTTGATGAGCAAGAGCTGCCTCGATCACGTCAGAATTGAAGCCGCGTTCGTTGAGGATGGTGCTCGCTGTGGATCGGAAGCCGTGTGCGGTCACTTCCTCCTTCGTGTAGCCCATCCTCCGAAGCGCCGAGTTCATGGCATTGTCGGAAAGCGGCTTTTCCCCCGACCGAATTGAAGGAAGCACAAGCTCTCCATCATCGGAAAGCGTCCAGATGTCCCTGAGAATTTTTAAAGCCTGTTTCGAGAGCGGCACGTCGTGGGGCCGGCGCATCTTCATCCGCTCCGCCGGAATGCGCCACACGGCTTTCTCGAAATTGATCTCCAACCGGCGCATCCCCCGCACGTCTCCCGGACGGGTCATGGTCAGCGCCAGAAGTTGCAGCGCGGCCCTAACGGTCGGCCAGCCGTCGTATTCGTCTATGGATCGCATAAGGCTGCCAAGCTGCTTTTCGTCGGTGATGGCCGCCCGGTGCTGGACGTTCGGCCTCAGCAGCGCACCGCGCAGGGGAACGGTGGGATCATGCGTGGCGCGGAGCGTCACGATCGCATGGCGGAACACGCTCCCCATGACGCCCCGGAGCCGACGAGCGGTTTCTCGCCGTCCGCTCTTTTCAATGCGCTTGAGCACGGCCAGGATCTCCGCCGGCACAATCTCGGCTATCGGGCGGTTCGCCAAGGGGGCAGCTAAGTCATTGAGCATCCAGCGATTTTTGCTGATCGTGCTTCTGGCGGCACCGGTAGCCTCCATGTTCGCCAGGCACTCGGCCGCTACAGCCCCGAAGGTGTTCTGAGCCGCGGTCGCGGCGGCGATCTTGTCCAGCTTTCGTTTGACCGCGGGGTCAGCGCCATCCGCCAGGAGCTTGCGGGCTTCCTCTCGCTTCGATCGTGCCGCGGCCAAGGAGGTCGCCGGAAACGCGCCGAATGCCAGCATGTTCTCGCGGCCGGCGAAGCGATACCGGAACCGCCAGAGCTTGCTGCCGCCCGGCTGCACGAGAAGGTGCAGCCCTCCTCCGTCGGAGAGCTTGTACGGCTTCTCTTTGGCGCGGGCTTTGAGGATCGCGAACTGACTGAGCGACATGCGGGTACGCCCTCGATCGGCCAAAATGTACCCGCAAATCTACCCGCATTTTCGGGTTTTGTCACGTTCCGGGAGGAGCGAAAATGGGTCGGGAAAACCAACTTAAGCCTTTGAAATAACTGACACTATGTTCAGTTATGTGATTCTATGTGCAGGGGGCGATGGTGCCCAGGGGCGGAATCGAACCACCGACACCGTGATTTTCAGTCACGTGCTCTACCAACTGAGCTACCTGGGCGCTCCCATCGAGCGGCGCGCTTATCGCAGAAATGGCCGCATGTGTCCAGCCGGCCCGCCAATCCGCGAGGCCGTCCGGACGGTCCGCACCGCAGCAGCGCTGGTCGTGGCCGGCGGTTCAGCGATCATTGTCCGCCTCGTCCGCGTCGCCGGCGCGCGCGTCGGGTGCCGCGTCCTCCACCTTCTCATCCGTCGGGACGCGATAGCTGCCAGTGAACCAGCGACCGAGATCGACCATCGCGCATCGTTCCGAGCAGAACGGCCGATATTTCGCGCCGGCCGGCTTGCCGCAGATGGGGCACGGCCGGGCCGGTTTCGCAAGCGGTGCATCGTCCATGGCTAAAATTTAAAGCCGCCGGCCGCGAATGTCGAAGGGTCCGCACACCCGCGGCGGAGCGCCGTTTCGGGGACGATCCACGGCCTTTTCGCCAATTCCGCGCCGGTTCACGTCTCATTAAGCGCGGCGCAATAAGATTTAAACCATCGGCAGCACATCGGCACCGGCCATGGACAAGCACGGCCATTTGCAAGGTTTGGCCCGGCGCATCGGGCATTGGCGCCGGCTCGCGCGCGACACGCGCGCAGCCGCTGCGATCGAATTCGCCGTCGTCGGCTCGATCTTCCTGCTGCTCGTCGTCATGACGATCGAGCTCGGCCTGGTGCTGTTCACGCAGTCGGTGATGGACAACGCGTTGCGCGACGCGGCGCGCCTCATCCGCACCAACCAGGCGAGCAGCAGCAGCACATTCGTCAGCGCGGTCTGCAAGGAAGTCGGCACCGTCCTCATCCCCGCGTGCTCGACCAACCTGCAATACTACGTCGCGTCGGCCAACAGCTTCAGCTCGCTCACCGCCCAGACCAGCACGCTGCCAAACACCTATACGGCGGGCAGCTCAGCCTCCGACATGCTGGCCCAGATCGCCTATAAACGGCCGACCCTCATCCCGTGGACGACGCAATTCCTCGGCAACTCCGATTTGCTGATCGTGACCGTCGCCTTCCAGAACGAGCCCTATTGATGCTGCGCCGCCTGCACCGTCTCGTCGCGCATCAGGGCGGCGCCGCCCTGATCGAGTTCGCGCTGATCGTGCCGATGATGATCACGCTGTTCATGGGGCTGTTCGAGGTGACGCGCGTCGTCGCCGCCGACATGCGGCTGATGAACGCGGCGCAATCCGTCGCCGACATGATCGCGCAGCAATCGAACATGACCTCGACCATGATGACGAATTTCTGCAACGGCGGGCAGCTTTCGATGACGCCGCTCGCCGGCACGTCGCTGAAGATCGCGGTCGCGGAGGTCACCAACACCAGTGGGGGCGTCGTCGTCGACTGGAACGACACGACCTGCAACTCAGCGACCGCGATCGCGAATGCCACGACGCTGGCGACGAGCCTGGTGCCCAACACCAACGACAGCGTCGTCATCGTCCAGGCGACCTATGCCTATACCTCGCCGGTCAGCTACGCTTTGAGCTCGAGCTACACGCTGACCCAGACCGCCTATCAGCGACCCTACAACGTCGGCACGATCACCCACAGCTAGGCCATGCTTAAAATGATCTCGACACGTTTCCGCCGCCTTGCGCGCGATACCCGCGGCAACGTCGCGGTTATGTTCGGCCTGATGTTGATCCCGCTCGCCGTCGCGGTCGGCGCGGGCGTCGATTACGGCCATGCCGTCGAAATCCGCAGCACGCTGCAAAGCGCGGTCGATGCCGCGGCGCTCTCCGGCGCCAGCGCCTACACCGCGCCTTCCGCCAAGAACACCGCGAAGGACCTAGCACAAAGCTATGTCACCAAGGGCACCGCCACGCTGCCATCAAACGTAACCGTCACATCGACCACAGTCACGCCCGGCACGACCGGCAGCGGCAACAACGTCGCCTATACGATGTATGCAAGCGTCACGGTTTCGGTGCCGACGACATTCATGTCGTTTTACCAGAAGTCGGTCACAGTCACGGCCTCGGCGACGGCGACAAACCCGGTTGTCAACGCGACGTTCGATATGGGCTCCTTCGTGAGTTACGCCTGCGACACCAACGAGATCTATTGGTACGTCGTGCCCGCCAACGGCGGCGTGCCGGACGCTTCGGCCATGAACCTGCTGTGGTCCAACAACACGGCGAGCCCGACGACAACCGCGAGCTTCAGCGTCGCCGCGAGCGCGCAGATCGGCTTCGCTATCCAGAACGTCACCGGCGCGCGAGACCCCTCGTTGGGTGGCTGCAACTACGGCAACAACATGTACGGCGCGCAGCCCGGCGACACGCAATGGCTCTATTCGAGCCTCTCGACGCCGAGCGCGAGCTACAACATCGCTCCCGGCGGCGCGAATACCGGCACGCACGCGACCTACGAGACGACCCAGGATTGCGCCCTGGTGGTCGAAAAGGGCACCCAAAAAAATGGCGTGTGGACATATCCGAATGCACCGCAGGGCAAGTGCTTTACCGCCAATGGCAAGAACGAGAACATCAACACCTACGACAACAACGGCAACATGAACGGCGTCTGCGACGGCTGCGGCCGCGGACCAAAAGTGTCGAAGGAGACGACCAATGCCGCGCCGAGCTGCTCGCAACTCGGCGGCAACAGCTACCAATACAATTGGAACGACATGGGCGGCAGTTTCGATTCCTACAATTACGGCAACGACATGCAATATGCGTTTTCCTGCTCCGGCGGATCGGGCAACGGCAACGGCACGAGCACGACCAGCGTTACCCTGACCAACTGACGAGCCGCGCGCGCCCGACGCCAACGCGCACGTGAGCCCTTATGGCTAACGGCTGGTAACCAAGTCCTGCGCCCGCTCCCCACCAGTGAAAGCCGGCGCCGATCCATCTCATCGTCCCTTAACTCGCCAGCAACCAGATTTAACGGATGCTTGATGTCGGGCCGCATTGGCGAGCGGCCAGTCCGGAGAGTTCGCCGAGTCAAACGCCCGATGTTCATCGTCTGGTTCCGTCATCTTGCCCGCAACGCCGAGGGTACGGTCGCCGTGCTCTTCGCCGTGATGATGATTCCGCTCGTCATCGCGGCCGGCGTCGGCGTCGATTACGGCCGCGCGGCCAACGTCCGCGCCGCATTGCAAAGCACGGTCGATGCCGCGGCGCTGGCCGGCGCATCGGTGCTTTCCAGTCCCGGCGCGCAGAGCACGGCAACTGCCTTGAGCCAGAGCTATGTCAGCGCCGGCACCGCCACGTTGCCGGCACCGACAACCATTTCCACAACGACGATCACGCCCGACACCGGCGGCAGCGCCTATACCATGTCTGTCAGCGTTACCGGTTCGGTGCCGACGACGTTCATGTCGCTTTACGAGAGCGCGATCCCGGTGACCGCCTCGGCGACGGCGAAGAACTTAGGCACCACATCGGCCTGTGTGCTGGCCCTCGATCCCAGCGCGAGCGGCGCCGTTGACGTCTCCGGCAGCACGGCCGTCGATCTCAACAATTGCGGCTTGACAGTCAACTCGACCAACGCGAACGATCTGACCCTGTCGAGCACGCTCATTGCATCATCGGTGACACTCGGCGGCAATTACAGCGGCTGCTGCGTCTCATCGCCCGTCATCAGAACGAATTCGCCGGCGACACCGGACCCCTATGCCTCACGGACGATGCCGTCGTTCTCGGGCTGCGACCAGACCAGCTTCCATGCCGCCGGGACGCAGACGCTCGATCCCGGCGTCTATTGCGGTGGCTTGACGCTGACCGGCAACGCGAATGTCACGCTCAATCCTGGTACCTATATCCTCGACAGTGGCGACCTGAAGGTGGCCGGCAATGCCACGCTGACTGGCAATGGCGTGACGATCATTCTGACCAGCAGCGGCAGCGCGAGCGCCATCGGCTCGGTCAATCTTGACGGCGGCTCGACCGTGCAACTGACCGCGCCGGCGAGCGGCAGCCTCGCCGGCATGGTGATCTGGGTCGACGGCAGAGCGCCGGTCGAGGACAACACGATCGCCGGCGGCAGCGGCAACGTCTTTACGGGCGTCATCTATATGCCGAGCGAGGATCCGACCTATAGCGGCAGCTCGACGTCGACCAACGGCTGCACGCAGCTCGTCGCCAACCAGATCAAGTTTTCCGGCACATCGAATTTCGGCGACAACTGCACCAGCACCGGCGTCGTGGCGATCGTCAGCGGCGGCGCTCTGCTGACAAATTGAGCTAAACGGCTTTCCCCCACACCTCCGCCAGCGACGGTGCCCGGCGCTTGCGCACCAACTCGACGTGGCCGAGCCGCGTCCAGCCGAGCACCTGGCAATCCGGCGCGTGACGCGCGAGCGCCTTTTTGAGCGCAGCCAGCACGCGTTCGCGCTCGCCCTTTCCTTTCATGCCGACGAATCCGGCCATCATCGGCCCGGCCAGGTTGCGCAGCCGAATCTGGCGCGCGATCGTCCGTGCCGCCTCGAGATTGACGCCGACGGCGGACTTCGCCGCACCGCTGTCGATATCGATGGCGACGCCGAGCGCGGTCGGCTCGATCAGCAGGAAGCCGCCGCCGGGCAGCGCCAGACGCGGCGCCAAGGCCTGCTCGACCGCGTCGCCGATGCCGCCGCGCTCGTAGAGCGGCTCGTTGGCGAAGGCGAGACGCTCCACAAGCGCAGGATGGCGCGCGCGCAGTCCGTTGCGCAGCTCGGCATAGACTGCCCGATCATCGGCCGCGATCGCATCCGGCGCCGGATCGAGCCACGAAGCGACGAGCGCCGCAGCCGGCGGCAACGGCGCATCGAGCCGCAGCGGCGGCTTGGCGCCCGCCGGCGGCTCGAGCGCGCGCGACAGCCGCATGGTCACGCCCGCCGACTTGTCGGCGCGCGCGTCCTTGGCGATCTCGACCGTGACGGCCTCGCCCTCGTGCAGCGCCTTGAAGCGCGCTTTCGGCACGACGTCTTCCGCGCTGAGAAAAGCCGGACGGTCCAGGCCGATATCGACGAGCGCCGCCGGTAACTCGGGCCGCAATCCAACGACGCGGCCGAGCCAGATCTCGCCGACACGGCTGGCCGTGCCGCCGCGCGCCAGGCGCAACTCGACCACCGTGTCGTCTTCCGTGAGCGCGGCCCAGATCTCGCCGCCGTGAACGGCGAGCGCGACTTCGCGCTTCACCGGCCAAGCCCTCGACCGCCTGGATTGGCACCTCGCGCCCTTCGAGACGCGCGGCTGACGCCACGCTCCTCAGGGTGAGGAGATTTTCTCAATGCCATAAAGAAATGCCCTCATGCTGAGCTTGTCGAAGCACGCACAATGGGAATGCAGATCTCATCCTAACTCATCGGCCGAACCGCGCGGCGGGCGCATAGCCCTGGCCGACGAGCAGCGCGACCGTTTCGGTGAGCGGCAAGCCGACGATGTTGGAATAAGAGCCGACGATGCCGCGCACAAAGCGTGCGGCGATGCCCTGGATGGCGTAGCCGCCGGCCTTGTCGCGCCACTCGCCGGAGGCAATGTAATCCTCGATCTCGTCGCGCGTCAGGCGCTTGAACAGCACCGCCGTCTCGATTCGACGGCTCGCAAGCCGGTCGGCCGGCGTCACCACGGCGATGCCGCCATGGACGCGATGACGCCGACCGGAGAGCAGCGCGAGGCAGCGTCGCGCGTCGGCTTCGGTCGCGGGCTTACCGAGGATGCGGCGGCCGCAGGCGACGACCGTGTCGGCGGCGAGCACGAAAGCGCCGGGTTCGCTGGCAGCGACCATGCGCGCCTTTTCTTCGGCGAGCCGCAGCGCGTATGTCGCCGGCGTTTCGTCGGCACGCGGCGTTTCATCGAGCGCGGCGGGATGGACGGCATCGGGCCTGAGGCCGATTTGCGCGAGGAGTGCGGCACGACGCGGCGAAGCCGAGGCCAGCACAAAGCGAGGGTTGGTCACGTGCGGCCCGGCGCCGCGGTTATTTGAAACGGAAGGTGATCCGGCCCTTGGTCAGATCGTAGGCCGTCATCTCGACGTTGACGCGATCGCCGGCGAGAACCCGGATGCGGTTCTTGCGCATCTTGCCCGAGGTATGCGCCAGGACAACGTGGTCGTTGTCGAGCTTGACCCTGAACATCGCATTGGGCAGGAGCTCGGTCACCGTTCCAGAGAACTCGATCAAATCTTCTTTTGGCAGTCCCTGACTGCCGGCTGATGGGCTCAAACATCCTTAGGCGCTCCACCCCGGTCAAGAGTTTTGAGGCCGGCACGGGCGCGGTTAGTGCCGTTGTTCCGTCACCCCCGCGAAAGCGGGGGTCCAGCAAAGCGACTGTGCATTTGCCCTGGATTCTCGCTTGCGCGGGAATGACGGTTATGGAATGGCGTCCGCTCATCGGATATGCAGCACGCAGAGCAGCGTGAACAGCCGCCGCGCGGTGTCGAAATCGATCGCCACCTGGTCGGCGAGATTGTCGCGCAGCAGCTGCGAGCCCTCGTTGTGCAGGCTGCGCCGGCCCATGTCGATCGCCTCGATGCGCGACGGATCGGCCGTTTTGACCGCGCTGTAATAGCTCTCGCAAACCAGGAAGTAGTCCTTCACCAGGCCGCGGAACGGCGCCAGCGGCAGCGTAACGCGCTCGAGCGGCTGGTCGGCGGCGTCGCGCAGGTCGAGCACCAGCCGCTCCTCAGCAATGCCGAGATGCAAGTTGAAAGGTCCCGCGGCGCCGGATCTCGGCGCGAAGCTGTTCTGCTCGAGCAGATCGGCGATGGCGACGGCGCGCTCGTGCTCGACGTCGCCCTTGCGCCGGATGACGCTCCGCTCGTCGAGCGTGACCTGCGCGATGCGATTGTGGCTGTCGGCCATGCCCTATTATGAATTACGAGCCGCGCGGCATGTTGAGACGGATGGCGATCGACAGCGCGTGCGCGTCGAGCCCTTCGGCCTTGGCGAGCGTAGCCGCCGCCGGTCCAATGACGTTGAGGCTGGCAGCATCGCAGCGCACGATCGAGGTTCGCTTCACGAAATCGAGCACCGACAGGCCCGATGAGAAGCGGGCGCTGCGCGCCGTCGGCAGCACGTGGTTGGGACCGGCGACGTAATCGCCCACCGCTTCGGGCGTGTGGCGGCCGAGGAAGATGGCGCCGGCGTTGCGAATGTCGGCCGCCAGTGTGACGGCGTCGTCGACGGCGATCTCAAGATGCTCGGGCGCGAGGCGATTGACCAGATCGGCCGCCTCGTCCCAGCGCTGGATCACGACGATCGCGCCGAAGCGCCGCCAGCTCTCGCCGGCGATGGCGCGGCGCGGCAGCGTCGCGAGCGTCGTGTCGACAGCGGCGGCGACGGCGGCGGCGAAGCCCGCGTCGTCGGTGATCAGGATCGCTTGCGCCGCCGTGTCGTGCTCGGCCTGCGACAGCAGATCGGCGGCGATCCACGCCGGATCGTTCTTGGCATCGGCCAGCACCAGGATCTCGGACGGTCCGGCGATCATGTCGATGCCAACCTGGCCGTAGACGCGGCGCTTGGCGGCCGCGACATAGGCGTTGCCGGGGCCGACGATCTTGTCGACCGCGACGATGGTCGCGGTGCCGTAGGCGAGCGCGCCGATCGCCTGGGCGCCGCCGATGCGGTAAATCTCGCTCACGCCTGCAAGCTCGGCCGCGGCGAGCACCAGCGGATTGAGCGCGCCCTCCGGCGCCGGCACCGCCATGGCGACGCGCGGCACGCCCGCGACCTTGGCGGGCACCGCGTTCATCAGCACCGACGACGGATAGGCCGCGCTGCCGCCCGGCACGTAGATGCCGACCGCGCCGATCGGCCGCCACCGCGCGCCGAGCCGCACGCCGGCGGGATCGGTATAGTCGATGTCGCGCGGCACCTGATGCCGGTGATAGGCCTCGATGCGCGCGGCCGCGAAGCTCAGCGCCTCGAGCGTGTCGGGCGTGCACTTCGTCTTGGCGGCGGCGATCTCGGCGGCGCTCACCCGCAGCGTCGCGGCGGTGAGCGTGAGCTTGTCGAACCGGCGGGTGCAGTCGATCACCGCGGCATCGCCGCGCGCCTTCACGTCGTCGAGGATCGCCGCGACTGCCGCATCGACGTCGGCCGCCAGCTCGCGCTTCAGGTCGAGCAGCGCGGCGAAATCCTTGGCGAAGCCGCGCGCCGCGCTGTCGAGCCTAAGCGGCACGGGCGGCCTCGCGGAAGCGCTCGATCCAGGGACCGATCTCGGCGTTGCGCGTCTTGAGCGCGACGCGGTTGACGATGAGACGCGACGTCACGTCGGCGATGTGCTCGATCTCGACCAGGCCGTTCTCGCGCAGCGTCTGGCCGGTGGCCACGAGATCGACGATGCGTCGGGACAGGCCCATGCCGGGCGCGAGCTCCATCGCGCCGTTGAGCTTGATGCATTCCGCCTGGACGCCGCGGCCGGCGAAGTGGCGGCGCGTGATCTCGGGATACTTGGTGGCGATGCGCACGGCGCTCCAGCGCGCCGGATCGTCGTGGCCGAGATCCTCGGCGGGCGCAGCGACCACGAGGCGGCACTTGCCGACACCGAGATCGAGCGGCGCATAGACCTCGGCATACTCGAATTCCATCAGCACGTCGCTGCCGGCGACGCCGATATGCGCGCCGCCGAAGGCAACGAAGGTGGCGACGTCGAAATTGCGCACACGGATGACGTCGAGATTCCCATGGTTGGTGCGGAAGCGCAGCTTGCGCGTGTCGGGATCGTCGAACTCGCGCTCGATCTCGATTCCGGCGCGCCGCACCACCGGCACCACCTCGTCGAGGATGCGGCCCTTGGGCAGCGCCAGTACTAGCGTTTCGTTACCGAGCAAACAAATTCTCCAATGAACAGGCGCGCAATTGGCTCGTATCGTCGCTATTAAATACTGAGGTCATGGTCGGCCACAGGCCCGGCCATCCATGAGTTTTTTGCTACACGACGTGGATGCCCGGCACAAGGCCGGGCATGACGCGCAGACCGAGCCGGCACTCGCTAGCCCGCGTCCTCGTCGGGATGACGCGGGCGGAAGCGCGTAGGCCAAGGCTCGCCGAAGTCATCTAAATGGCACAGGATGCCGCCGGATTCCAGCCGAATGCTGGCGCCACCGGCGAAATCGAGATAGATCGCGCCCGGCGCCGACCGCACCGCCAGCAGCACCAGGAGCCGCTCGGTGTCACGCGGATCGAATTCGCGCCGCTTGACCGCGGTGACGCCGTCGATGCGCAGGCCGGCCATGACGCGCTCGCCGTGCCGGGCGCGCTCGGCCTCGCTCTCGTGCCGGAAACGGTTGGCGACCAGGACAAAGCGCCGGTCCTCGGCCTCGTAGACCATGTCGCCGACCAGGACCATCGCGTCCTGGAGCACGGCGGAGATCACCGCCAAGTCCTCGTCGTCCTCGGCCTTGAGGCGGAGCCGCGTGGGGCCCTGATCCGGCTGGGCGCGGGTCGCCATCGCGCGCGGTCAGCCCTCGCCGGCGACCCGCTCGATCGCCGCGCCGCAGGCAGCGAGCTTGGCTTCGAGCCGCTCGTAGCCGCGATCGAGATGATAGACGCGGTTGACCATCGTCTCGCCCTCGGCCGCCAATCCGGCGAGCACCAGCGACACTGACGCACGCAGATCGGTCGCCATCACCGGCGCGCCGGTGAGCTTGGCGACGCCGCGGATCGACGCCGAGGCGCCCTGCACGCTGATGTCGGCGCCCATGCGATTGAGCTCGGGCACGTGCATGAAGCGGTTCTCGAAGATGGTCTCGGTGATGATGGAATCGCCGTCCGCCGTCGTCATCAGCGCCATGAACTGCGCCTGGAGGTCGGTCGGGAAACCGGGAAACGGCGCCGTCGCGACATCGATGCCCTTGAGACGGTTGGCGCGGCGGCTGACCTTGACGCCCGCCGGCACGCGCTCGACGACGACGCCGGTGCCTTCGAGCGCCTGCGCCGCGGCCGCGACCATGTCGTAATGCGCGCCGACCAGATCGATCTCACCACCGGTGATCGCCGCCGCCATCATATAGGTGCCGGTCTCGATGCGATCGGGAATGACGCTGTGCGTCGCACCATGGAGGCGCGGCACGCCAGTCACGGTGATGCGCTCGCCGCCGGCGCCCGCGATCTTGGCGCCCATGCTGTTAAGGCAGCACGCGAGATCGCCGATTTCGGGCTCGCGCGCGGCGTTGACGATGACGGTCTCGCCGTCGGCGAGCGCCGCCGCCATCAGCGCGTTCTCGGTCGCGCCGACCGAAACCGACGAGAAGACGATCTCGCCGCCCTTGAGGCCGTTGGGCGCCGTCGCGTGGATATAGCCCTTCTCGATGGCGATGGTGGCGCCGAGCGCTTCGAGCGCCTTGATGTGGAGGTCGACCGGCCGCGTGCCGATGGCGCAGCCGCCGGGCAGCGAGACCCGCGCCTGGCCGAAGCGCGCGACCAGCGGTCCGAGCACCAGCACGCTCGCGCGCATCCGGCGCACCAGATCGTAGGGCGCGGTGGTCGAGACGATGCGTTTGGCGCGCAGCTCGAGGACGTGGCCGTGCTCGTCCACGCTCTCGGCGCCGGGCATGGTGACCGACACGCCGTGCTGCACCAGCAGGTGCGACAGCGTAGTGATGTCGGCCAGGAACGGCAGGTTCTTGATGACCAGCGGCTCGTCGGTGAGCAGGCAGGCGGTCATCAGGGGCAGCGCCGCGTTCTTCGCGCCGCCGATCTGGATCGAGCCATGCAGGGGGCGACCGCCGCGGATACGGATCTTATCCATGCCTGAATTATGCCTTGCTTACAGAAATTTCACCAAAGGTCCGCCTTGATAGCCGCGCTTTGTGGCGGAATTACGAAACCGCATTAGAGCCTCGGCAGCGTCACGCCGCGCTGCTTTTGATACTTGCCGCCGCGATCGGCATAGGACACCTCGCAGACCTGATCGCTCCTGAAGAACAGAAACTGGCAGATGCCTTCGCCGGCGTAGATGCGCGCGGGCAGCGGCGTGGTGTTCGATATCTCGATGGTGACGTGGCCCTCCCATTCGGGCTCGAGCGGCGTGACATTGACGATGATGCCGCAGCGCGCATAGGTCGACTTGCCGAGACAGATCACCAGCGTGTCGCGCGGAATGCGGAAATACTCCATCGTCGAGGCGAGCGCGAAGCTGTTGGGCGGCACGACGCAGATGTCGGTCTCCTTGTCGACGAAGCTTTCGGAGGAAAAATTCTTCGGATCGACGACGGCGCTCGAGACATTGGTGAAAATCTTGAAGTCGCGGCCGACGCGCGCGTCGTAGCCGTAAGACGACAGGCCGTAGGAGATGACGCCCTGGCGCGTCTGCTTCTCGACGAAGGGCTCGATCATGCTGCGCGCGAGCGCCATCTCGCGAATCCATTTGTCTGGCATGATCGACATGAGTGCGCTCCCCGTTCCCGCCCGTTCGGCTCGTCACGGTGTAAAGGATGGGGAGAAAAGCCTCAAGCGGAACGCGGCGGTTTTTGCGACGGCGGCGGATCGTCAGCCTCCGGCATGCGAGCACGCGCCTGGGCCTTGCGGCGCGCCAAGTTGGCGCGCAGCGCTTCGGCGAGCCGCGCCTGCTTCGCCGCCGCCTTGGTATTCTGTTTGTTTGCCGCCGGCGCGGCGGGGCCCGAGTCGCGCCGGCCGGGAGTTTGCCGCTCTTTGAGAGTCATGACTTGCCAAGAGGTGCGGCAACGCCGCCGCTGCGTCAAGCTAACTTGCCGGAGCACGACGGCAGCCTCGTCCGAGGCTGCGCTCGCCTATTGATTTCGAACTGAGCCGCGGCTCGTGACCAATCGCATGCGCCTGCCGTGAAGTCCGCCGTGCCGAATTCGTGCTGCATGCGTGGCCGCCGCGACGCACGCCGTCTGACCAAAATACGGCGGCACCTCCGCAAAAATAACCTTAATGGTCTCTAGTCTCGGGCAATTTAACCGTACTATAGAATGCTTAACTATACTTGAGCATTGTTTTAGATTTATTTGAGGCATATTTGTAATTGTACCCAAAATTTTTTGCGGCCCACCAAGAAGGCCGCGCCCGAGGACAAACATGAACCGGATTCGAGGTCTTCTGCTCGTGACGCTGCTCGCCTTGGCCCCCGCCTCGCAAGCACTGGCGGACGAGCTCATGCCCAGCTTCAACACCGTGCCGACCGGCTGGTACGACACTCGCTACCCCGCCGACAGCATTAGCAATCCCGCACCCGGCGAACTCGCTATCGGCATCGGCCCCAACGGCTCCTTCAGCAACCGGCCGTCGGGGTTCCAGAGCGGCTTCTACAGCACGCAAGGCATCGGCCATGCGATTTCCGGCGGCGCCAACGACTTACTGAGCGCTCAGCTCTACGTGCCGACCTCATGGCAAACGCCGGCGAACGGCTCCGTCCGCACCGATATGTGGGGGAGCATGACGGACGGTGTGGGCAATCCGACCAATTATCCCATCATCGGATTTACCAATTACGGCACCGGCATCGCCGACCAGACTATCACCGGCGCGACCGGCGTTTCATACACCGGATTCCGGGTATGGGACGACAATGCCAATGGCGGCAACGGCGGCTGGGCCGACCTCAGCAGCGTGCCAGTCAAATACGGCCAGTTCAACACGCTGTCGATAGACTTCACGGGCACCGATTTCGAGTACTTCGTGAACGGCGCCCTCGTCTATGACGAGGCGAATCTCCTCGGCTCGGTTGATTTCTCGCAGGTCTTCATGGAGGCCTTCAACTTCGACGGAGATCCCAACAGCCCGGGTGCGAATGTGGTGCCTTACACCGCGCTTTGGGCGAACGCGGTGCCCGAGCCGAACACGCTCGCCTTGTTCGGTGCCGCGCTCGGCATCGGCCTGATGTGGCGGCGACGCAAGGTGACAGCGGCTTAGTCGGCGCGGTTCGCCCCGCGCTGCCCGCCCTGACCATTGGACGGGTCGCGCCGGCCGGGGTTTGTCGCTCCTTAACCGTCATGGCCTAGAGCTGTGGCCGTTGTTCCGCGGCGTCAAGGCACCCGAGACGCCTTGCCAAGCCGGGCGCGGCTCGTGTATGTCCCGCGCATCTCCCGGATGCTGCCGTAGCTCAGTGGTAGAGCACTCCCTTGGTAAG
>Ga0307373_10004739_pt1 | contig 22724 bp, 24 predicted proteins | sample OX2MG_FD_202534 | JGI IMG/M metagenome (GOLD analysis project Ga0307373, IMG submission 202534) | Soil microbial communities from Risofladan, Vaasa, Finland - OX-2 | ecosystem: Environmental > Terrestrial > Soil > Coastal area > Acid sulfate soil | place: Finland: Risofladan, Vaasa | collected... | reverse complement strand
GAGATCGTCGCCGGCCCGGTGGGGTCGCCGGCGCGCCAGAACTACACCGTGATCGGCGACAGCGTGAATCTCGCGGCGCGGCTCGAAAGCGCGAACAAGCATTACGGCACGTCGGTGCTGGTGGCGCGCGCGACCGTCGAGCGCATCGTCGCGCCGGCACGGCTGCGCCGCGTCGATCTCATTCGCGTCAAGGGCAAGGAGGCGCCGACCGAGATTTTCGAGCTCCTCGACCCTCACGACGATGCGACGCGCGCGCGCCTCGACGCGGTCGTGCCGGTGTTCGACGAGGGTATCCGCCGCTACCGCGCCCGCAACTGGTCGCGCGCGCTCGCGTGCTTCGCCGACGTGCTCAAGGCGTTTCCCAATGACGGGCCGTCGTGGGTCTATACCGAACGCTGTCTCTACTATCGCGACAATCCGCCGCCCGATCACTGGGACGGCGTGTGGACGATGAAGACGAAGTAGCCGCGCGCTAGGCCCACAGCTCTCGGCTCGCCAGCGCGGCGCCCGCGACGAGCGATTGCAGCTTCGCCCAGGCGAGCTGCGGATGAATCCGGCCGCCGAGGCCGCAATCCGTTCCGGCGATGACGTTCTCGCGCCCGACCACCCGGGCGAAGCGGATGATGCGGTCGGCGACGAGTTCGGGATGTTCGAGGACGTTGGTGGCGTGGCTGACGACGCCCGGGATCAGCAGCTTGCCCTCGGGCAGCTTCACATCGCGCCACACCTTCCATTCGTGCTCGTGGCGGACATTCCCGGCCTCGATCGAGAATGCGCCGGCGCGGACCTTGAGCAGGACGTCGACGATGGCGGCCAGCGGCAGGTCGGTCGAATGCGGCCCGTGCCAGCTGCCCCAGCAGATGTGATAGCGGATGCGGTCCTCGGGCAGGTCGCGCAGCGCGTGATTGAGCGCCTCGATTCGCACCGTCGCAAATTTCTTGTAGTCCGCGACGCTCGGCTCGGGATCGGTCATGTCCCAACTGTCGGGCAAGCCGGGGTCGTCGAGCTGCAGCACGAAGCCGGCTTCGATGATGGCGGCGTATTCGTGCTTCAGTGCATCGGCCAGCGCGTAGAGATATTCCTCGTCGGTCTTGTAATACTGGTTCTGGCGGCGGGCGAAACTGCCCGGCGCGACCGAAGTGATGAACCCGTCTTCGGCTTCCACCGCGGCCAGCGCGGCCTTGAAGTTGGCGAGATCGGCGCGCACCGCGTCGTGGCCGATATAACGGATCGGGCTGGTCACCATCGGCGGCCGACCGCTCGCCGTGCTCGAGGTGAGGAAGCTCGTGCTGTCGAGTTCGCGATAGAAATCGGCGAAGATCTGCCGGTCGCGCCGCCCGGCGATCGCCGGCAATTGCCGCGGCGACCCCGGCTCCCACCCGGCGAGCCGGCCCCAGGCATAGCTCTGCCAGGCGCCGTAATCGATGGCGCCGCGTGTCGCCTTGCCGAATTCGCCGTCGTTGATGACGTCGACGCCGAGTTCGGACTGCTTGCGGCAGATCGCCGCGACCGCCGCGGCGAGGCCTGCCGCATACGCCGCCTGGTCATAGCCCTCGCCCGCGACCTTGGCGCGGTTGAGGTCGAGAAGCGCGTCGGGGCGCGGCAGGCTCCCCGCGTGCGAGGTGAGGATGCGGTGCGTGCTGCGTCGCATGCGGATTTTCCCGATCGCCCGATCCTATTGCGCGGCGGCGCGTGCGGCGCGGCGGGCGAGCTTGTCCTCGGAATAGGTCGGCTCGAGGTTGAAGAGACGCTGCGCGTTGGCGCCGAGGATGTTGCGCTTGGCCTTCTCGGAAAGGAACGGCAGGTCGTAGATCGTGCTCGGCAGATCCATGTCCCAGTGCGGATAGTCCGAGGCGTAGAGGAGCTGCGTCTCGGCATTGATCATCTTGAAAGTCATCTCCAGCGCCTCGCGGTTCTCGACCATCTCCATGGGCTGGCTGGTGAAGAACATCTCGCGCATGTATTCGCTCGGGCGCCGCTTCAGGCCGGGCGCCTCGGACGTGCGCATCATGTACTCGTTGTCGAGCCGCTGCATCAGAAACGGAACCCAAGCCAAGCCGCTTTCGATCCACACGACCTTGAGCTTGGGGAAGCGCTCGGGCAGGGCGTTGATGACCCAGTTGGCGCAATGGGCCATGTTGAAGAACGAGAAGCCCAGCGAATGCACCACGATGAAGCGATTGAACGTGGCGAAGGTCTGCTCGTGCCAGGAATAGCTGCCGTGGAAGGCGATCGGCAGGTTGCGCTCCTGCAGCATGGCGTAAAGGCGCATGTAGTCGTTCTCGAACACGCCGCGCCGGTGCGGCGCTGTCACCATGAAGCCGATGACCCCGGGCTTTCCGCCGAAGTCCTCGACCATCTTCTCGCTCGCCTTGGGGTCGTTGAACGGGAGATAGAGCATCGAGCGGATGCGCGGCTCGGCCGCCAGCACCTTCTCGGTGAGCCATCGCGCATAGGCGCGTGCGAGCCCGCTCTCCACCTCCTTGCGCGGCACTGCGCCCAGCGTAAGCATCGGCGTCGGAAAGAGGCAGATCACGTCGATGCCCATGGCGTCCATCCACCGCTTGGTGAGGGCGACATCGCGGTGGACGCCCGGCGGCGCCTTTTCGCTCGTCCGGCCGGTCAGGCGGGCGATGCGCCCGGCCATGTTCTGATAGGTGCCGTCGGGCGTCGTCACGCCGTTACGGCCCCAGCCCTGATAGCGAATCTCGTTGCGCAGGATCGGATCCTCGATGTAGCCGAGAATCTCGTCGTAATGGTCGCTCTCGTAGTGATGCGCGTCGACGTCGATGATGCAGAAATCTTCGTAGTGCCGCTTGATCGCCTGTTCCCGGGCATTGGCCAGGATTCGGCTCTGGTCGAATTCCTCGGCCGCAGGGTCGCGGTAGATCGTCTCGCGCGCGTCCATCGTTTCCTCCGTTGCGGCGCTTCAATCGCGCCACCGGCAACGGAGTCTAATCGATCCCGGGACGCGGTGCCACAATGCCGCTGCCGCGCGCCGGGTCCGGGCCCGCGCGACGGGAATCCTCCGGGTGCGGTCGGACGGCTAGGAAAGCTCGCTTTCCATGGCGACGCGCTCATGCCCATCCAGGATCGATCTGAGCCGGTATTGATTGATCCCGCGCTCGGACGGGAGAAGGCGAACGATCTCGAACTTGACGTTGCGGTCGGCGCCGCCGGGACCGGCCGGGAAGTACGTTACCGTTTGCCTCGTCTTGAATTTGTGCGTCATTGCAGCGGCAGCCCTTCGATGAGATGATCGTGACGAGACTATGCGAATGCCGCGGAGTAGCCGGCGGACGTCAAGGTCAAGGTATCCACCGATGCATTGAGCCATCCGTGCTCCAGGGCATAGGTGCGTCCCGGCTGATACTCGGCGGCATTCCAACCGTCGGCCGAAACGATCTGCAGCAGGCTCGTTTCGCGCAGGACGCGCCCGGGCATGGCCTGGAAATGGCCGACGATCAGCCGCAGAATCTGTCGTGCGGACTGTTCCGGCGTCTGGGGTTCGGCGATCATGGCGGCCCGCGCTCGGCTCAAGAGGTCAAACCGGCGACAACGCGGCTCGCGACGGCGCGGCGGTCCATCCCGAGCGCCCGCGCGGCGATCGCTACGGTCGCGCCGTCGCTCGGCGGCAGCAACGCGAGGTGGCGAATCGGGTGGTGAGACGCGGCCATGGGGCGTTCTCCGGATTGTTCGGTGACACGATGCCGATCGACGACTCGCCGGCGCGATGAGTTGGCCTCATCAGGATGCCGCGGACCACATCGCGGCGAGGCGAGGTTTGTACGACGCGTCGACGAATCAAGCTGCAGCGGACCTGCAGCCAAACGAATGTCGACATCATATGGTGCGGGCAACAGTACAATGCAATGTTCCCGCAATCGGCGACGGTGTCCGCGCGGCCGACGAAGTTCCGCTCGTCAAGAGCCGATCCGCGCACTACATATCGCGCATGCGGTCCAAGCAGCGCGTCCGATCAACGCGTAGCTGGGAGCCGCCGCGAGCCATCGGCCGTATCCCGGACTGCATCTGGGATCTTGGCGACGAGGCCGCCCCGGGCTGGGCTCGCGATATAGTCGGCGGAGGTTCGCAGTAAGCCTCCGCCGGCAACGGGTCTCCTTGATGAAGCGGTGGCGCGACGCTCGGCCCTGCGCTCCGACGACGATTGGTCAATGCAGCGCGCTGGCGGTAACGCCTGGGCCGCGCGGAACGGGAGCTTCGATGCCCTTCAAACCCAATTACCGACAGATGCGCGCCGAACGCAACCGCGCCAAGGAGCAGCGCAAGCAGGAGAAGCTGTTGCGCCGCCAAGATAAGGCTGCCAAACGCACGGAAGATCCCGAGGCGCCCGAGCCGCAGCCTTCGGCAGGCGAGCCCGAAAACACCTGACGCCGAACGCAACCACGGGAACTGCCAGGGGAACTGCAATGGCGCGCAAGAGAAAACCGGCCGACCCCAGCTTCGTTCTCTATGACGTCCTTTACCAGGACGGTACGCGAAGCTCGAACCGAAAGGTGCTCAGCGCGGAGCTGGACCCGTTCGACGGCGAAGGATCGGTTCGTGCATCGATCGAACGCCAGGATCGCAAGATCGCAGAGGCGTCCGGGAATCCGCGCGGTCCGATCAAATCGATCACCCGCTCATCGATGTCCTGATCATCGCGAGCAAAGGAATCATCGTCCGGCAGGCACGCACGAATCGCCGATCAACGCCGTCGGTCCCATTCGCCGAAGCGATCCGCCTCGCGCGGGCGGACGGCGGCGTGACCGGCGAGCCGATTCGTCGATCATTTCCGGGCCGCGAGACGGGCTTCGAATTCTGCCGCGCGCCGTTCGAACTCCGCCGCCTGCGCCTCGAGCGCTGTGATGGCGGTGGGCAGTCGCAGCGACCGGGCCTGGCGATAACATGCCTGTGCGCGTTCGCGCAGATATTCAGCCTCGTTCATCGCCTGCGACTCCGATCCGGAGTGATTGCACCGTAGGCTTCACGAAAACACGTTCCGCAGAACGGGACTTTCGCTCGCCCTCCGCATGGAAACAGCAGGGCCATGGAGAGGTTCCAACGCTCATCGAGCAAGCCGTTCTCTCGATCCCGCGACAGTACGCGAAATCTCTCAGCCATCGGCGCTTGATGAGTGATGATGGTGCAAGCATACAGGATAACGAACCCGAAGGGCAGGGAATAACGCCGGCGCCAAGCGACGCGGCGGCATGGTGCCGAGCCGCGCGAAACGCACAAGATCGGCTCGTTCGGGACTTGCTCGGGAGAGGCCGGTCAAGCCTCGGATTGCATTCGTGCCCGAAACACGCCATATAGGGTGTGCCAGTTTCTGCTTCGGCGCTTGCCGTACCGCCCCCAGGCGATCCATCAAGACCCCATGAGGCTGACACTGCGTCGCTGCGCGTCATCTCGCGCGGCGTGATCAAACGCACAACGGAGGCCTTTATGGCTATCGGTATCGTCAAATGGTTCAACTCTCAAAAGGGCTTTGGCTTCATCCAGCCCGATGACGGCGGCAAGGATGTGTTCGTGCATATTTCCGCGGTCGAGCGGGCCGGACTCGGTTCTTTGAGCGAGGGACAAAAGATCCGCTACGAAGTGGTCAGCGAGCGCGGCAAACAGGCCGCCGATCACATCTCACTCGCCGGCTGACCGCCGGAGCGCACCGATGGTGGCCGCAAGGCCACCATCTCGACGCGCTTTTCGTTCGTATTTCGTTTCGTTCGTATTTCGTTGAGGTGGCATGCAGGTTTTCGTACGCGACAATGACGTTGCTTCCGCGTTGCGGGTGCTCAAGAAGAAGATGCAGCGCGAAGGAACATTCCGCGAAATGAAGCGGCGCCGCGCCTATGAGAAGCCATCCGAGCGCAGGGCGCGGGAGAAGATCGAGGGCATTCGCCGCACCCGCAAGGCGTTGAGGAAGCGCATGGAGCGGGAGGGGTACTAATCGCGCGTCCGTATCCACGGACGGCGCCGCAATGAGGAGCCACCATGGCGAAGCTCGACGAACAGCGGAGCGCCTCGCGCAGAAAGGCCGAAGAGCTGTTGACGCGCCGGCAGCAGCAGGAAACCGAGCGCCTCTCCAATCGGGAACGAGACCGGCGCGCCCTGGACGAAAAGACGGCTCGCCTGCGCGCGCTTCGCCTCGCCAAGGAAGCCGCGGATCGCGATGCCGCGAAGGCGGCCGGGACGCCGCGCGCCAGAAGTGCGGTCAAGACCGCCGGATGAGGCGACGCAAGCCGACCGGCGCTCGGCGGCGCCGTCACAACTGCGGAAACAGGGTAATCGCGCAAAAGAAACAGGCACTGCCGGCAACGACGCAGACGTGCCACAGCGCATTGCCATAGGGCAGACGATCCCAGCGGTGGAAGAGCAGTCCGCCGCTATAGCTCACGCCGCCGGCAAGCATCAGCATCATCGGGGTCCATCCTACCGCGCGATAGAGCGTCTCGCTCCAGCCCAGGAACAGCCAGCCCATGGCGAGATAAAGCGGGATCGCGAACCGCAGAAAGCCGGCTCCGTTGTTGAGCCGAAGCGCGATACCGATGATCGCGAGCGCCCAGACCGCTGCCAGCAGGTACGAGCCGCCATGGTGCGATAGCGCCAAAACGGTGACGGCGGTGTACGTGCCCGCGATGTAGATGAAGATCGTGCAGTGGTCGATCTCCCGGAAGAAGCGCTTGCGTCCCGGGTGCTGGGTGCCGTGGTAGAGCGCCGAAGCGAGAAACGCGACGATCATCGACACCCCATAGACGACCACGGCGGCGAGCCTCGGCACATCGGCTCGCGGCGAAAGGCGCAGGACGAGATCGGCGAGGCCGGCGACGCTGGCGGCTGCGGCGCTTCCTTCGATGGCGGCGCTTGCCGCCTCTTCACTGACGGATCGTATCCGGGGCGTGGTGGACGTCTTTCGCAATGCGTGCTCCCGCCTCGTCCAAGCGCAACACGGCGGCGTCTGCCGGGCTCCGCAGCGAACCGATTGTTGGCGCTCGCGGCCTCGACAGCAATGGCAGGAATGAAGGAGGATGGGGGCGCGCCGATCGAGGCCGCGCCGCGGTTCGACGGCGCGCGAGGGAGAGCGGCCATGTCAACCCGTTCCGCATCGCGCCCGGCGGATTGGCCGGATTTGCCGCTGGCGGCGTGGGACGCGACCCGCGTCACGCTTCACCTCTGGACCCAGATCGTCGGCAAGATCCGCCTGGCGCGGGCGCCGAGCATCAATCACTGGTGGCAGGTGCCGCTTTACGTCACGAGCCGCGGCCTCACCACGTCGCCCATTCCCTATGGTGCGCGCGCCTTTCAGATCGATTTCGATTTTCTCGCCCATGCGCTTGAGATCAGCGTCGATGATGGCAGGAGCGATCGCTTTGCCTTGGTGCCGCGCACGGTTGCCGATTTCTATGCCGAACTGTTGGGGCGGATGCGCGCGCTCGGTCTCGAGGTGGCGATCTGGACGGTGCCGTGCGAGATCGAGCAGCCGATCCGGTTCGAGGCCGATGACCGCCATGCCGCCTATGATGCCGACTTCGCCCATCGGTTCTGGCGCGTGCTGGTGCAGTCCGACCGTGTCTTCACGTCGTTTCGCGCCGGCTATCTCGGCAAGGTCAGCCCGGTCCATTTCTTCTGGGGCAGTTTCGATCTGGCCGTGACGCGCTTCTCCGGCCGGCGCGCGCCGCCGCATCCGGGCGCACCCAACGTCGCCGACCGCGTGACGCGCGAGGCCTATTCGCATGAAGTCAGCAGCGCCGGATTCTGGCCCGGCGGCCCGGGGCTGGCCGAGCCCGTGTTCTACGCCTACGCCTATCCCCAGCCCGCCGGTTTCGCCGCTGCCGCGGTCGCGCCGGCCGCCGCCGCCTACAGCACGGCCTTCGGCGAGTTCCTGCTTCCCTACGCGGCGGTCCGTGCCGCCGCGGCGCCCGACGAGATCCTGCTGCAATTCCTCGAGAGCACTTACGCGGCCGCGGCCGATCTCGGCCATTGGGACCGCGCCGCGCTGGAGCGTGCTCCGATCGACAACCGGTGACGGGGCGTTATCGCGACCCCCGAGCCGTGCGCCGATCCCAACGGGCAGGCATCACGCGCCAGCCCGAAGGCGCAGCGTGACCTTGAGACCCGGATCGTTGTCGTCGAGCGCGAGGCCGACATCGTGCAAATCCGCGACGGCCGCGACGAGGCTGAGGCCAAGGCCGTTGCCGGGCGTCGTCCGGCTGCGTTCGAGCCGGTAGAAGCGGCGGAAGACTTTCTCTCGTTCTGCCGCGGGAATTCCGGGCCCCGTGTCGGAGAGAACCACCTCGACCGCGTCGGCCGATGATCGTATCGCCGAAAGTTCGACCGATGCGCCCTCGGGCGCGTGCTGCAGCGCGTTCTGCAGCAGATTCGCGAACATCTGCGCGAGCAGTTCGCGGTCGCCGCGGGCACAGAGGCCGGATGCGATGCGGGTCGAGATCCGCTGGCGTCTCTCGTCGGCCATGGGCTGATAGAGCTCGATCACCGTGTTGAGGAGTTCCGACAGATCGATCGTCGTGAACTTGTCCCGACGTGCGCCGCTCTCGATCTGCGCGATCCGCAAAAGCGCGGCGAAGGTTCCGAGGATCGCGTCCGTGTCGTCGATCGAACGGCGGATGGCGGAGCGCCATTCATCGGGCGAAGACGCTTTGCGATCGGCCAGCTCCAGCCGGTGCCTGAGCCGCGCCAGCGGCGTGCGCAGATCGTGGGCGACGTCATTCGACACCTGGCGGATGATGTCGATGGATTCCTCGATCCGCTCGAGCATGGCGTTGAGGCTCGCGCCGAGATGGTCGAATTCGTCGTCGACACCGCGGAGCGGGATGCGCCGCGACAGATTCCCGTCCATGATGTCGCGCGCCGTCCGGCTGATCGTCTCGACCCGCCGCAGCAGACGTTGACTGAGGAACGCGGCGGCACCGAACGCCATCAGGAGCGTGATGGCAAAGCTCCAGGCGAAGGCGCGCAGCGTCCATTCCCGCATATCGTCGAGCGGCGCGGCGTCGGCGCCGACGACCAGATAGTCGCCGCCGGGAAGAACGAACCCGCGCGCGCGGACGGCAGGAGGCGCATGGCCGCGCCCGCGCGGCGCGCGGAGATCGAGGTCAACCGGGCCCTGCTGCGGCTCGAGACGCGGCAAGTTGCCGGCCAGCACCGTCCCGTGCGCATCCTGCAGGAGGTAGAACATCGGTCCCGACGGCATTTCCTTGACGCGCGCGGCGATGAGCGCGGCGACGTTTCCTGCCCCGCCCTCGCGAAAGCCCTGCCGCAGTTCGGTCAGGTCGCTCTCGATGGCCGCATCGAGCTGGCTCGTCATGGCGTTGTCGGCGATCCAATAGAACGCGCCGAACAGCACCAGCACGGACGCGCCGAACAGGCCCGCATAGAGCAGCGTCAGGCGAAAGCTCGAGGTGCGGACGATCCTAGGAAGGCGCACGGACGCAATATCCCGCGCCGCGCACGGTGTGGATGAGCTCGACGCCGAAGCCCTTGTCCACCTTGCTGCGAAGCCGGCTGACATGGGTCTCGACGACATTGGTGCGCGGATCGAAATGGAAATCCCAGACATTCTCGAGCAGCATCGTTCGCGTCACGACCTCGCCCGAATGGCGCATCAGGTATTCGAGCAGGCGAAACTCGCGCGGCTGCAAGTCGATCTCCTTGCCGCCGCGCCGCACCCGCCGCGACAGCAGATCGAGCTCGAGATCGGCGACGCGGAAGCTGGTCTCCGCGCCTGCTTCCCGCGGCCGCCGCCCGAGCGCCGCAACGCGCGCCACGAGTTCCGCGAACGCGAACGGCTTCACCAGATAATCGTCGCCGCCGGCGTTGAGCCCGCTGACACGGTCATCGACCCCGGTCAAGGTGGTGAGGAACAGCACCGGGGTCTGGTTGCCCGCGGTCCGCAGCGTCTTGACCAGGCTCAGCCCGTCGATGCCGGGGATCATCCGATCGACGATCAGGAGATCGAAGCGGTCGTGGATCGCGCGAAACAGGGCGTCGTCGCCGGACGCAACCCGCTCGACGAGGTGTCCCTCTTCGGAAAGCCCATTGGCGACGTACGCAGCCGTCTCGGGATCGTCCTCGATCACCAGGATCTTCACACCGCCTCCGTCTGGCCGGTCCCGTGCGAGTTCCCCAAGGAATTCTGCCGGTCCGGCGGGCGCCAGGGTCAAGTTACAAAATCCCAACCTTCTGGACATGCACCGACAATGTTCCGGCGACTAGGTTTGCCGCCCGCAAGCGATCCGCATGGCCCTCTACCATGATCCGCCCGCTCGGGCTCGCCGAATGTTTCGGGCTCGCTACCCTGCTGTGCGGCTGCGCGGCCTATCATGCGCTGCCGCTGCCGCACGCGCCCGATCTCGCTGCGAGTGTCGCCGCGCTCCGTGTCGTGCTTCCGGCCGATCCGCCGGGGCCGCAGCCACGCCGCATCGACGTGCGCAAGCCGCTCGATCTCGACGCGATCGGCCTCCTTGCGATTCTCAATGATCCGGACCTTGCGTCCGAGCGCGGCGAGCGCGGCGCCGCCCAGGCCGCGGTCCTGCAAGCGACGCTTCTGCCCAATCCCTCGATGAGCCTCGGCTATGGCGCGCTTTTGGGCGGGCCGGGGACCACGTCGTCCTACGCCGCATCGCTGACCGAGGACATCGCCGCCATCGTTGCCTATCGCCCGCGGGTGCGGTCGGCGCAGGCGCGCCTCGCGCAGGTCGATGCCGATCTCCTGTGGCGGGAGTGGCAGGTCGCGCAGAAGGCGCGGCTTTTGGCGCTCGACATTTATTGGACCGACCGATCCGCCACGCTTGACCGGCGCGAGCTCGCGCTCGTGTCGGACGAGCTTGCGACCGTAAAGGCGGCGACGGAAGCCGGCAATCTCGACCTCAAGGCGCTTTCGCCCCTGCTCGCGGCGAAAGCGGCGGCGGAACAGGCGCTCGCCGCGGTCCGCCTCGCGCAGTTGCGAAACTGGCAGGATCTCGACGCGCTTCTCGGCCTGATGCCGGACGTGCGCTTTGCGATTGCGCTACCGCGGCCGTTGCCGCAGCCGCCCGACATCGCGCGCCGGATCGCCGATCTTCCCGAGCGCCGCCCCGATCTCGTGGCGCTGCGGCTCGGCTATCGCTCGTCCGACGAGAATGTCCGCGCCGCCATCCTTGGGCAATTCCCGGCCTTCAGCCTCGGCGGCTCGTGGAGCTCGGACAATTCTGCGGTTCGGTCGGCTGGCCCGACCTTCACCTTCGATCTGCCGATCTTCAATCGCAACCAGGGAGAGATTGCCGCGGCGCGCGCGACGCGACACCTGCTGCATGAGCAATATCAATCGCGGCTCGATCGCGCAGTCGGAAGCATCCGCGGCCTCACCGCGCAGGCGCAGCGCCTGACGGCCGATCTCGTCCAGGCCCGCGCCGCATCGGCTTCGGCCGCTTCGCTGTCGAGCGCCGCGCGGGAAGCCTATGCCCAAGGCGATCTCGACCAGCGCAGTCTGACCGATTTCGAGACGACCGCGCTCGACCGCCAGCTCGAAGTGATCCGGTTGGAGCGCAGTCTCGGCGAGGACCGGATCACGCTCGCGGTCGAGCTGGGGATTGGGCTGCCGAACGCCAGGATCGCGCCCGTCGCACGGGACGGCACGTGATGACGCGCCGCTCGATCATCGCCGCGACGGCCGGTCTTGCACTCGCGTCGCTTCTGTCGGCGACTGCGGCGCACGCGCAAAGCGAGCCCAGCGTCCTGGTGCAGACGACCGCGCTGAGAAAGGGGAGCCTGCCGCGCGTCGTGACCGCCTATGGCCGCGTCGAGGCAAGCGCCGCGGCACGCCGGATGATCATGGCGCCGGTCGCGGCGGTGGTCGATTCCGTCGCTGTGCGTCAGGGCGAGGAGGTCACCAAGGGCACGGCGCTGCTCCGCCTCATCCCCGGTCCACGCACCGCCGCCGCCTATGCCCAGGCGCAATCCGCGCTCCGCGTCGCGAAAGAACTGGTGGAGCGCACGCGGAAGATGGTGGCGCAGCATCTGGCGACCGGCCAGCAGCTTGCGGAGGCGGAAAAATCCGAAGCGGATGCCGGCGCGGCGCTCGCATCGCTCGACGCCGAGGGCGCGGGCGGGCCCAACCTCATCCGCGCACCGTTCCGCGCCATCGTCACGCGGATCGCGGCGAGCCCGGGCGCGATCGTCGCCGAAGGCGCCGATCTGCTCGATCTCGCCCGGCCCGAAGGACTCGTTCTCAAGGTCGGTGTCATTCCGGCGCAGGCGGCGGCAATCACGCCAGGCGATCCCGCGACCGTCACGCCGATCGGCACGCCGCGATCGTTTTCGGGAAAGGTGCTGCTGCGCGGATCGGTGGTCGAGGCCGGGGATGGCCTCGTTCCGGTCGAAATCACGCTCCCTTTTCATTCATTCCTGCCCGGCGAGATGGCAGGGGCCGGGATCACCACCGGCCAGGCCGAGGGATACGTGGTGCCGCACCAGGCGATCCTCGTCGATGATCGCGGCAAGCCCTATGTCGTTCAGGCGGTCAATCGCGTCGCCCGGAAAGTGCCGGTGCGCGTCCTCGGCGCGGCCGGTGACCAGGACGTGATCGAGGGTCGGCTCAATCCATCGGCGCCGTTGGTGCTGGCCGGGAACTACCAACTCGTCGACGGCATGAAGGTGCGGCTCGCCGATCCGAACGCCAAGCCCGCGCCATGAGCTTCGTCGGCTGGCTCGAGCACCACCGCCGGTCGCTGCTTTTCATCGCGTTCGCGCTGGCTCTGGCCGGCATCTTCGCCGGGATCACGCTGCCGGTCGGCTTGTTCCCCGTCACCAGCTTTCCGCGCATCCGCATCGAAATCGACGCGGGCAGCATGCCGGCCAAGCAGATGCTGATCGACGTCACCGAACCGCTCGAGGAGGTGGCGCGCGCCGTTCCGGGCGCCGTCGATGTCGAGTCGACGACCTCGCGCGGCGCGGCGGAGATCTTCGTCGATTTCCCGTGGGGCTCGGACATGAGCCGGGCCTTGCTGAGCGTCGATGCGGCCTTCGCGCAAAAGCTGGCGGACCTGCCGAAGGGAACGAGCTACGACGTCATTCAGATGAGCCCGAACGTCATCATGCCGTTCGTCTCGTATGCGCTCATCTCGCATCGGGTCGCGCCCGCCGCGTTGCGCCGCCTGGCCCAGTACCAGATCGCGCCGTTGCTCACCGGCATCCCCGGTGTCAGGCGCGTGGGCGTGCTCGGCGGCCAGACGCCGGAGGTCCAGGTCACCATAGGCCCGCAACAGCTTCAGGCTTATGGATTGACCCTGTCGGATGTCGCGAACGCCATTTCCGCCACGAATGTGGTGACCGCGGTCGGCCGACTCGAAGATAACGACCTGCTCTACCTCGCCATCGACAACGATGCCTTCACCTCTGTCGCATCGGTCCGCAACGTGACCTTGCGCACGGGAAGGGGCGGCATCGTGCGGCTGGGCGATATCGCCAAGGTCGATATGGGAAGCGTGCCGCAATGGCTGCTGGTGGACGACAACGGGCAGCCGGCGGTCACCTTCGATGTCTATCAGCAGGACAGCGCCGACTCCCTGAGCTTGGCGCAGGAGGTAACCCGGCGGCTGGACGCTTTCATGAAAACCCAGCCGAAAACGGTCCACCTCTACAAGTGGTACGATCAGACCGATCTCGTCCGTTCCTCGATCGCCGCGGTTGAAGAAGCGATCGTGATCGGCCTCGTCTTCGCCGCCTTCGTGATTCTGGGCTTTCTGCGCAACTGGCGGGCGACGGTGGTTGCGATGACGGTCGTGCCGCTGTCGGTGCTGATCACCGTGCTGCTGTTGATGCTGCTGGGGATGACGTTCAACATCATGACCTTGGGCGGCATCGCCGCCGCGATCGGCATCGTCATCGACGATGTCATCGTCATGATCGAGCACATCGCGCGCCGCGCCGGCGTGCCAGGCACCGCGCACCCGCAAGCGGCGGTGCTGTTGGCGGCCAAGGAATTCCTGTCCCCGCTGTTCGGTTCGAGCCTCGCCACCGTGATCGTCTTTGCGCCGCTCGCGTTTCTTTCCGGCGTCACGGGCGCTTTCTTCAAGTTCCTGTCGTTGACGATGACCTCCGCCTTGGTCATTTCCTATGTGCTGACCGCATTGGTGGTGCCGTTGCTCGCGCGCAGCATCATCGATTTCGGAAAATGGCGCGACCCGGATCATGGCCGCGAAACCTGGCTCCGGCGCACGCATGGCAGAATCCTCCGCCTTTTCTTCGCGCATCCTGGCTTGATCGCAGTCGGCGTGATCGTGCTCGTCGGCGCCGGAACTCTCGCTTACGACCATGTCGGAACCGGCTTCCTGCCGCGGATGGATGAAGGCGGCTTCGTCCTCGACTATTACACGGCCCCGGGCACGTCGCTGGCCGAGACCAACCGCGAGCTCGAAGAGGTCGAAGCGATCCTCAAGAAAGATCCCAATGTCTATACCTATTCGCGACGCACCGGCGCGGGTCTGGGCGGTGACCTGACCGAGGCCTATCAGGGGGATTTTTTCGTCCGTCTGGTCGATCCGTCCCGCCGCCCGCCGATCGGGACCGTGATGGACGAGATCACGACCAAGGTCACCGATCAGGTGCCGGGCATAAGCTTCGACACGCATCAAATCCTGAGCGACATGATCGGCGACATGGTCGGCCGGCCGCAGCCGATCGTCGTCGAGTTGAGCGCAAGGGACCCGGATGTTCTCGGCGGCGTTGCGAACAACGTGGCGGATGCGATCGCCAAGGTGCCGGGCGTCGAGCCGGCTTCGGTGAACAATGGCGTCGTTCCGGCCGGCGACGCGCTGGAAATTCACGTCGATCCGGCGGCGGCGGCGATGGAAAACGTTACGCCGGCCGAGGTCGAAGCGCAGGTCTATCATTATCTTCACGGCGCGGTCGTCACCCGCTATCTCGGAACGGTGCAGGATGTCGGAATCCGGCTTTGGCTCGATCCGCCGCAAGACAAGATCTATCGTGACACGCTGGGAAAACTGCCGATCCGGACGCCGGACGGGCATGTCTTCCCGCTCGATACGGTGGCGCAGACGAAATTCGTCGCCGGCCAGCCCGAGCTCACGCGCGACAATCTCGCGCAAATCGTCGCGGTGACGGCGCAGATCGGCGGCGGGCACGATCTCGGCTCGACCATTGCCGCCGTGAAAGAGGTCTTGGACAAGCCGGGTCTGATACCGGCCGGGGTCTATTACACGATCGGCGGCGCCTACAAGCAGCAGCAAATGGCCGTCAACGGGATGATCAAGGTCTTTGCCGCGGCGGTCGTCGCCGAGATCGTCCTGTTGCTTTTCCTCTACGAGCGCTTTGCGATTCCGATCATCGTCATACTGAGTTCCATGATTTCGACGGGTGCGGTCTTTATCGGCCTCTGGCTGACGGGCGTCGAACTCAACATCACCGCCATGATGGGGATGGTGATGATTGTCGGCATCGCGACCGAGATGGCGATCTTTCTTGTCTCCGAGTATCAGGCGCTCGAGAAGACGATGCCGTCGCGACAGGCGCTTTACGAGGCGGCGCTCAACCGTTTGCGGCCGATCACGATGAGCACGCTGGCGATGATCCTGGCCTTGGTTCCTCTGGGCGCGGGGATCAGCGGTTCGGGCGATCAGATGTTGCAGCCGCTGGCGATCGCGATTATCGCCGGGATCACGGTGCAGTTGCCGCTCGTGCTGTTCGCCATGCCCGTGATCATCGGCCTGACCGTGCGCGCCAAGGCCAGCGCGGCCGCTTGAGCGATCGCGCCACGGCGAGATCGCGAGCGGATGGGGCGATTTGCGTCCCGGCATCGCCGGCCGGGATGTCCACCCGTTGACACACGCTGCGCGAGCGCTGGGCGACTAGCCTTTCAGGACTTGGCAACCGGTGCTGGAAGCGTTTCGCCGCCGCAGGTGGCGTGGCGGCTTCGCCGCATGGGACGCTCGAGGGAAGGACGCCAAACCATGAAGCAGGTCGCTCTTGCCGCAATGTTGGTCGCCGGCGCGAGCCTCAGCGCCATGGGGGCGGCCAAAGCTGACCTCATGATCACGCCAAACGGCGGCGAACAGGATCTGATCAATGACGCCGGCGGCACGACCGGCTCCGGCGATCCCAGCCATCAGCCGAGCCAAGGTAACGGGCTTCCGCCAGGTCTTTCCGGCTACAACAGTCAAGACCCAGGATCGCTCGCCGGCGGCAACACGGTCGACAATACGACGAGCGCGCCTGGCGAGGGCTCGTTCCTGACGTTTGCCGCCAATACCGATCTCGGCCTCACGTTTGACAGTCTGACGACCGGCGCGGCGATCGGCGGTGACGCCGATCCGGTTGACTCGGTCTCGGAGCCTTCCGCTCTTGTCCTCTTTGGCGGCGCGCTGCTTGGTCTCGGCATAGTCCTCCGGCGTCGGAGATCGAACTAGCCGCGTGGCGATCCGGCTAGGTCCCGCGAGCCGGGGTTCCAAGCAGGGATGCCGCTATCGGCGGCGCCGACATAGGTGCTTTCCAGAAGCTGCAGCAGGACATGGTCGGGCGCGGGCGCTCAGCCGATTGCGGGCGATCACGATGAGCACGCTGGCGATTGCGATAATCGCCGGGATTACGGTGTAGTTGCCGCTCGCGCTGTTCGCCATGCCCTTGATCATCGGCCTGACCGCGCGCGCCAAGGCCGGCCGTCCGCTTGAGCGATCGTGCCGCAGCCGAATGCGGCGGCGGCGACGTGGCAGAAGCGGCGGAACGCGGTTCGGCGGATCGGTCACAATGTCGCGATGCAGAACCGGTCATCGGCCGAGCGGCATGCAATCCGGCGGCGCGCGTCCGCGGGCAAAATATTGGGACCCCGGTTGCCGGCCTGCTTCGTAAGCTGCTGAATGCGTTGGCGTCCCCTACCGGATGGGAGCGGAACGCGTAAAATCGCTTGTAATGGCCGTATTGCAGGGTTTAACCTGGGTGGAGAACCTGAAGGGAGACCCTGGCGATGTACCTGCAACTGCGCTGGCGCACTTGGTGGTGCCACCACGACGTGCCACCGAGCATCCGGCACGCTCTGGGCCGAAAGCGCTTCTCTGCCAATCTGAAGACGCACGACCGGGCGACCGCTAAGGTGCGCGCCACGCTTTTTGAAGCCCGATGGCTTGCCGAGATAGAGCGAGCCCGAGGCGCCCACGACAGCGATACCGAAGCCGCATTTTGGCGCAAGGCTTTAGCGCAGCCGATGCCCGAGGCCGAGCGGCGGGCGGCGCTCCAGATTCTTAGTTACGAGGCCGAACTGCCCGTGACCGAGGCCGCACTGCGGGCTGGCATTACGTCGGCCGACGATCCGCGGTATCGCGACCTGCCAGAGTACGTGGCGGCGCAGCGCCTCGTCGGCGCTGCAACCGGCAATCTCCTGCGCCTCGACGAGCACCTCGACGCCTACCTCGCGACGCTCGCCGGCCAGAACGAGGCCAAGTCTATTGGGATGAAGCAGGCGACGATTACGAAGGCGTGTCAACGCTTCACGTACGTCGCCGATGTGACCCGCAAGGCGGTGCAGGAATGGATCAACGGCATGGGCGCGGCTGGCGCGGCGCCAGCGACGATCCGCCGGGTGGCAAGCGAAATGCGGGGATTCTGGCGGTATCTCACGGCGGTCGAGGCCGTCGCCGATGGTCCGTCGCCGTTTGAGAAACTCGCCATCCCAACTGCCGGAAAAAAGGCGAAAGCCGATGAGCGCAGGCCATTCGAGCCCGCCGACGTGACGCGCCTCGCTGCCGAGGCGCGGAAGCGCGGCGATGGGCAGCTCGCCGACTTGATTGAGCTGGCGGCATATACAGGGGGCCGGCTGGAAGAGCTGGCGGCGCTCCCCGTCGCGCGCGTCAATATCGTGGCGCGCTACATCGAGATCGCGGACGCGAAGACGGCCGCGGGCTGGCGGCAGGTGCCGATACATACGCGGCTGGTTCCGACGGTGACGCGCTTGGTCAAGGACAGTCTCGACGGCTACTTGCTGACCGGGCTCGCCGAGTCCCGGTACGGAGATCGGGGCGACGCGCTCAGTAAGAGATTCGGCAGGCTAAAGGCGGACCTTGGATTCGGTCCCCAGCACGTTTTTCATTCCATTCGCAAGACGGTGGCGACGCTCCTGGAAGGCGCTGGGGTGAGCGAGAACGTCGCAGCCGACCTCATGGGCCACGAGCGCCCGACTCTCACCTATGGCCTGTACAGCGGTGGCGCGTCGCTTGCCTTGAAGGCGGCGGCGATAGAGAAGCTCGCTTATCCGCGCGACACGGAGCCGCGCCGGAACGGCTCGGGGCGCATCGCCCGTGGATAGAGTTACCAGCCGTAAACCTTCGGCGCGATAGGCTCTCCATTAACAGCCGCGCGTAACAGCCATCCCCGATCCCGCCAAGCTGCTCGGACGCGGGACGCGCGCTTAACCGATTTTGGAGTGCGTCCCCATGTCGTTGAACGCGCAAGCCGCGGCCGTTCCGCCTGTTCTGCTTGATTTCGCGGACTTGAAACGGCTCGGCATAACATTCTCACGCCCTTACCTGAGGGAGCTTGAAGCGGCCGGTAAATTCCCGCGCCGACTCAGCCTCGGCGGTCGAAAAGTACAGTGGGTTTATGCCGAGGTGATGAGCTTCGTCGCGCGCCGCGTCGCCGAGCGTGACACAAGCGCCGCTGAGCGAAGCGATGCCGTTCGTACCGCGGTGCGTGCGGCGGTGCTGGCACGACATGGAGTCGAGGCGGGTTAATTCCGGTGCCCCGCGGGCGCAACACATTCCCGGCCGTCGAGGACGTGTCTCAAGACGAGCGGCTGTTCGGCCTCGAGTGTGAAGAGCTTACGGGCGTACCGCTGCACCAGCTTTTGAATGGGCCGTGGCAGCGCCGGCATGGCTTTCCGCCGCCGGTGCGGCTCGCACCGGGTGTTTGGGCGTGGCGGCGTTCGGATGTAGCGCGATGGCTTGAATCGCACAAAAAATCGCCCGTCGCTGCGGAAACAGCGACGGGCGCCAATTACAGGATGAAGCGTAATGCAACCCGAAAATGCTCCAGCCGCGGCAAGCGGTCAAGGCCCTAGGCGCACACCGGCGCCGCTAATCCTTAGCGTCGCGGACTGGCTCAAACAGGATCTACCGCCGGTCGAATGGGCGCTCGGCAACAGGTTCGCCGCGGGCGAGCTGACCGTCGGCGCCAGCCTCGGCCCGGAGAGATGGGCGATCTGGCTCGCGATTCAGTCGGCGCTCGCAATCGCGCTCGGCCGCGAGATCGGCGGCGAGATGCCGCACCGGCCCGGCGCTGTTCTCTATCTCACTGACCACGACCCCGCGACCGTCAAGGCGGTCGTCGGCAACATCCTTGAAGGGCACGGCCTCAACCCAAGCGCGCTCGGCGGCCGATTCCATGTCCTAAAATGCACGCGCGGTATTTTCACCGTCGCGACGCGCGACGGTGGGGACGTGAAGCGTTCGCCACGAACCGCGAGGATCGGCGCCTACATTCGCGCGCATGAAGTCGTTCACGTCGTAGTCGATCCGCTCGATCTTATCCACGACGGCCCGAAGGCCGTGCCGTTCGCGGCAATGATCGAGCTGCGGCGGATCGCGGAAGAGGCCGAGATCAGCTTCGATCTTTTGTGTCGCCACGAAGGCGCACCCGAATTCCTGCCGCCAAATCTCACGGCCGCCGCCATCTACTGGCGGGCGGATTGCACCGACGACGGCTTCGTCATCGCGGATCAAGCCCGCAACGTTTATGAACGCGACCGCTCGGCGTGGACCGGCGCGGCGCTCGAAGTCCCGTCAGACACCGCGAACGATGAGGTTGCGCCATGAGGACTGTGAAGCCGAAGCTGACCTCGGAGCAGCTCGTGGAGAAATACGCGGCCTTTTTTGTTGAGCCGGATCTTGGATTCGACCAGCCGCTCCCGCACTCGATCGTGCCCGACAATCCCGACGCCCCGGCCGATGCCGGCAAGCCGCTCCCGCTGATCAGGTTCGACAATGCGGCCGTGGATCTGACCAGCAACTATCTGGTCGAGAACCTGCTAGACGATGGCGCGGCTTCCATGATGTACGGGGACAGCAACACAGGAAAGACCTTCGTTGCCCTCGACCTCGCCGCGCACATCGCCGCCGGGCTGCCATGGTTCGGACGCCGCGTTCGCCAAGGCGCGGTGATCTACGTCGCGACCGAAGCGGGCCGCTCAGCCGAGCGGCGCGTTGCGGCGTGGCGGAAGCATCACAGCATTGCGAGGGCGCCGCTATGGCTCGTGCCGTACCCTACCGATCTGCTCGGTAACGCCGACACCGAGCGGCTCATTGAGACGATAAAGCAGGTCAAGGCCGAAGCGCGGGCCGAAGGCTGGGTCGTCAAGCTCATAGTCATCGACACGTTGTCCCGGGCGCTCGCTGGTGGGAACGAGAACGACAGCAAGGATATGGGCACGTTCGTCCGGCACATCGATCGACTCCGGATCGTGTCGGGCTCGCACCTCCTGATCGTCCACCACACAGGTAAGGACGCGGCGCGTGGCGCGCGTGGGCACTCGCTCGTGCGCGCGGCCGTGGACACGGAGCTAGAAGTCTCGGACCATACGCTCACGGTGACGAAGCAGCGCGACCAGGAATTCGGGGCGCCGGTCAAGTTCGGGTTGCGTGTTGTGGAACTGGGAGACGACGACGATGGAAGGCGCATCACGAGCTGTGTCGTCGGGCCGCCGGAGCTGTTCGAGATCCCGCGGCAGGACATGGATGATAAAGAGCGCATCGCGCACGAGCTGCTACGGGAAATCGTCGCCGACAAGCGCGCTCAGCCGGGAGCCAAGGAGGATACCGGCGCGAGACGGTCGGAGTGGCTCGTCGCCTACGCGCGGCATGAAGGCGTTGCCTTCGCCGATCCTGCCGAACTGCGCAAGTCGGACATCGAGAAGACGTGGGAACGGCTCGCACGGAGTCTTCGAGAAAAGCGCTGGGTAGCGAAGAACGGCCGCGACCAGTACGCCCCGGTAGAAATCGGCTGAAGGCGGGTTGTCGGCATTTGTCGGCAAATTGTCGGCAAGGAAATCGCGAGAGCGGGAAATTCCACAACTAACACGCTGATTTGCATGTCAGAACTACCCGAAATGTCAGGGGGAAGAATTGCCGACAATTTTGGGGGTCGAAAAAGGCTTGCCGACAAGGCGATTCAAGCGGTTTGTCGGCAATTGTCGGCAATGTCGGCAAGCAAAGAAACCCTTGATTTACAAGCACTTGTTGAATGTCGGCAAATTGTCGGCAATGTCGGCACGGCATTTGCCGACATGCCGACAACACCCTATAAAAAGGGTGTTGTCGTCGGCGAGCCCGGTTTCTGGGATACCTGGATTCGATTTTGTGGATCGTCGCGGGCCTCCCGTTAGACCCTGCAACACCGCTACCAGGCGCGGCCCTCCCGATGTAGGACCCGCGACGCGGCGCTCGCGATTGACGCGGAACTTCCTGGAATAACGTCGGCGCCGCGGCTGGGCACATGCCCGGCCGGCAAGAATGTTGCGCGGCGTTTCGCGACGCCACGTTGACCAGCGCGCGCTCATGCCCGATTGCGAGCAGCGTATCCGCGTGATCGATCACGAGAAGCGCCACTACATCTTGTGCCGAATCGCCTTTTCGCGATTCGCCTTCTGCCGGAATCGCTAGAAGTGCCCGTTTTTATTGGATCGGCGATGGCGTCCCATAGCCCATGCGACGCCAAACAGATCGTGATCGTCTGTTCGGCGAGCAGGCGATTGCGTGTGGCGAGGTGAATGGCCGGAAAGCCGAAGAGCGAAGCGATACCCTCCGCCTATCATATTCCGAGCCCGGTAATCGCCAAACATGGGGTGCGGCCTGAATCTAGCGATCCACCAGCGATTCACTGCGGATATGCGAACAGGAATATTCCTCATGCAAGATCGATTCATTGATTCTGCAATTCGCTTTTCGCATTTCATCACTACATCGCCTTGAATCCAGCCACATAGCTTTAGATTCCGGTGGCGCGCCACGTTCTATTCTTTTGCAGTGACAAGGCTGCACGTTTTCAGGCGTTCGGAATCATGGCAAGACCTCGGAAAGACCCAATCTCGGCAGATCTTTTGCTGACTCGGCGCCACGCATGCGCCCAGATGTACAACGAACTCGGACCAGCACGCTCGATTGCAAAGCTCGCGCCCTTGGTTCGCCAGCGCTTCGGCAGTCCGCAACTGCGCACGCTATTCACCTGGAGCAGAGAAGACAACTGGGTCGCCGGTGCTGCCCTCTATGATGCCAAGCGCGTGGAAGTCCTTCAGCGGGAAGCGACAGCGCCGGCCGATGCCAGTGAGATCGATGAAGTGGCGGCGCTTCAGCAAATCGCGCGCTTGCATCTCAAGAAGATTCAGAGCGGCGTCCTGGCAGTGCGCGAGGTGAAGGACGCGTTGGGCGTCGTCGAGGCGGCATTGCGGATCGTCGCCGACTTGACTAACCGCCCTCAGCGGCGCAGCAGCGGCAGCTCGACGTACATCGAGCGAGCGATGGTCGTTCCCGGTGGCCGGGCCGCTGAGGCGTTGGCAGCGCTCGAGCGTCGCGCGCGCGTAGTCGACGCCGCTGCCGTGGCGCCTGCGGTCGAGCCCAGATTGCCCAGCCCAGCGCTTGCCCCGCCAACCGAGGAGACGATCGCCGCCGAGCCCGCAACACCTGGGCAGCAAGAGCAGCGCCTCATTCTCGGTGTCTGTCTGTGATTAGGCG
>Ga0307373_10004738_pt1 | contig 22725 bp, 19 predicted proteins | sample OX2MG_FD_202534 | JGI IMG/M metagenome (GOLD analysis project Ga0307373, IMG submission 202534) | Soil microbial communities from Risofladan, Vaasa, Finland - OX-2 | ecosystem: Environmental > Terrestrial > Soil > Coastal area > Acid sulfate soil | place: Finland: Risofladan, Vaasa | collected... | reverse complement strand
CATAGGATACGTATGCCTGGTAATGAAAAAAATAAGTACAACAAGTGTAAAAGGAGACTAAATATGGAATAAAAAAATATCAGTCAAAGAAAAATCACGGAAAAAATCACAGAAAACAAAATGAGAGAAAAATAGAGAGTTTTTAGAGGTGCCCTTATGAAATTGTACTAAGAGCACGAAAAGAAATCATGGAAGCTCAATTAACAAGTATCCCGGGTAAACAGGTAGTACATTAAATTAAAATATTTATGGAAACAATTACAATACATCCACGAACAAAAGAATAAACGAGCCCTTTTCGAGTATTTGGCTAAGGCCTTAAAGAAACCTTATAAAATAAAACAAAAGGAAAGTATAAAAGCAGGAAAGAAAAAACTGTCCGATTATTTCGGTACGCTTAGCAAACAAAAGGGGAGAAGATGTTGCATTATGTAATGAAAGTTCTCTGCATTCCCTCTTTAACTTCCTTCGGAAGAAGGGAGAAGATGTTGCATTATGTAAATGAAAGCCGCGACGAGTGGAACATAATTACAAACAGTGAAAGTTTTGTATAATCCATGAGTTACCACTATCAGTTTCATGATATAGCATAGAATGAATATGAAGCTTCAGTGTAATGGTATTCAGTGAAAAGCGAAAAAGCTGCGGTAGGGTTGGTAAATGCAGTTGAGGTTGGTAAATTAAAATATGTAACTACCCATTACGTTACAGAAATACTTAGAAGTATTTTTATGAAATTGGCCCGAACAAGTATCCATTTGTTATTTACTTTAAAATCTTCAAGCTTTCCTGTACTATTTTTAATAAAAGAATGTTTCAATTGTGGAGCAAAGTATTTTTTTAACCTCAATACTCAATGGATTACGGACAAAATCGAAATGTATAAAGGCACACCAGAAATTGGGATATCAAGCCCTAATCAAATGTATGATGTGGCTATACCTCCTATAGGAAAATAATCTTTATGCTTTAATCAAAACAGGCAACCAGGGCTTTAGAATATAGGAATGTGTGTTGAGGCCATACGAATTTTCAAGAAAATAGAAGAATCTTTTATTTTTTAGAATTATATGTTTACGCACCGTAACCTAAATACGGAAATAATTAAAAATGGTGTGCTATAAAATATATTGCATAAAAATATTACCTTGTAGTTTCACTATTGTGAAAGATATTCTGTAACCACTGATTTGTTTAACTATTGTAGAATTGATCTTTTAATTCTTTATTTTTTCACACAATTCTGGTTATAAAAAATATTTTTTAAAAACCAAAATAGTTTTGTGAGATTACTACTTACATTAAATAGCGCGAAACAAAAACAATTAATACCGATTAATTACCAATATCCACTGGCATCGGCAATCTATAAAATATTGCAAAGTGCAGATGCTAAATATTCGGCATTCCTGCATGAAAAAGGATACGGCAAAGGATTTAAGTTATTTACATTTTCAGACATAAAATGCCCTTTTAAAATTGATGGCGACAGATTGATTTTACTTTCTAACAAAATCGAGCTCATTGTTTGTTTTCATTTACCCAAGGCGGCTGAAACATTTATCAAAGGATTGTTTATGTCGCAGCAAATAGATATTGCCGACAATAAAAGCAAAACAAGTTTTATGGTAGGGCAGGTAGAATCTCTTGCATCGCCTTTGGATCAATTTAAGGAAAATGACGAAGTGGAAATTCTTTTAAAACCATTGTCACCAATTGTCTGCGGATTAAAAAATGAAAAAGGAAATTATGATTTTTTATCGCCTGCGGATGATCGTTATGAAGAAATGCTTTTTGTAAACTGGGAAGAAAAATGCAAAGCCGTTTTTGAAAAGGAAGAAGCGGAGCGGATTATGGCAAATGCATTTATTCAGGTGATTTTTTTTATAAACCCTCCAAAATCGAGGTTGATAACTATTAAAGCCAATACGGATGCAGAAACAAAAATCCGTGGATTCAATAATTTTGAATTCAACATAAAAGGCAAAAAAGAAGCGGTTGAATTGTTGGTGAATTCCGGGGTGGGATTATACAATGCGCAAGGGATGGGATGTGTAGAAATAACAGAACCATAAAAACTAAACCATGTATCAGCAGAAAATGCAAAGAATGCTAAGGCTTTTAATGAAGCTATCCGGAAAACGTTGGTGTCCTTTGCAGGAAATCATTGATATTCTTGAATGCTCAGGAAGAACTGTTTATCGTTACTTAGAAACTTTTGAAACTGCTGGTTTTATTTTGGAAAAAAATAAAGGAAGTTACCGGTTACAAAAAGAAACCGCCAATAACCGTTCGCTGCAAAACCTGTTGCATTTCTCAGAAGAAGAGGTGTTGATTTTATACGAAACTCTTGAATTAATAGAAGGCACTTCCTCAGTAAAAGAACAATTAATCCGAAAACTTAATTCGCTTTATGATTATAAAGCATTGGCGCAGTTACAGCAGAGTGACGATCTTACTAAAATTCAATTATTGAGTGAGGCCATCCGGAATAAAAAACAGGTAAACCTGAAAAGTTACCGCTCATCCAACAGTGATAAAATAACCGATAGAAAAGTAGAGCCTTTTGGCTATTTGCCCGATTACAGGGCGGTGTGGTGCTATGAACATGAAAGCAAAAGCTGCAAGCAATTCAAACTGGCACGGATACACGAAATTGAATTGATAAACAGGGATTGGGAAAATGAACTTTTACATAAAGTTCCTTTTACAGACGCATTCAGGATTTCATCTTTGAGCGCAATTGATAATATAGAAGCCAAACTTAGTCTGAAAGCATATAATTTATTGCTGGAAGAATTCCCCTTATGCCGCGAATATGTCAAAGAAATAAAAAATAATTTTTATCAATTAAAAATTTCTGTGGCTGGTTACCAGGGAATCGGGCGTTTTGTGATGGGATTGCCTGGAGAGGTAGAATTGTTGGGTAGTAAGGGATTTAAAGAATTTTTGAAGGAGGAGTTTGAAAAATTTTATTCCAATGATAGTTTTAAGTGTATTTAATTCATATATTCGCATTTTAAAGCCTGGAGAGGAATTGAAAAATGATCGTTTTTAGTGTAATCGCACCATCCAGGTTTTATTTTAAAAAAAAATTATGGAAAAATTTTATTTTATTGATGAGTCTGGAGATGCGGATTTTTTTGGAAAACGGGAAAAAAAATTGTGGGAAATTGATGGTTGGAATCCACTTTTAATTATGGGCCTACTTGAGACAGATAATCGTAAACGATTGAGAAAAGACGTGAGGAAATTCCATGAGAAATTATTGAAAGATCGGTATTATGAAGGAATTCATTCCTTAAGCAAAGAGCAACATTTTTTTCATGCCCGAAGCGATCATCCTGAAGTGCGGGCTGCATTTTTTCAATTTTTAAGGAATCGGGATGATTTCAATTGCTTTTTTGTTATCAGGTATAAAGACCCACAAAATTTTATTACACAGTTTGAAAAAAGTGCGACAAAATTTTATTTTTATGTGATTAAGCAATTGATAGATTTACCTGAATTCAAGCAATCAGATAACCACCAATTTTACCTGAGCAGACGAAACAAAACCACCAATGATCGCTTTAATCAGGTACTTGAAGATGCACTATGCAAAGAAATGTATGAAGAGCGCTTAAGTTACCAGGCAGAGATCGTGAAGAGTGGGGAATATCCGGAATTATGGATAATTGACTATATGCTTTGGGCTGTTCAGCGTTGCTTATTGAAAAAAGAAAAAAGATTTCTAAGTGCGCTTGCAGATAGAGTCTCGTTTATTCAAGATAATGAAGGGGGTGAATTTAAAGATGCCTTGAAAGATTACAATCACGACTTCTAACGAACAGGGTTGAAATAAAAAAAGTACAAATTCCCTCAACACCGTGTATTTAACAACCCCCACATGAAAGCGGGTTTGAGAAATTGAAGCAACTTGTACTATGTAAAGATAAGACAATAAAAGTTACTTTAAAAGTAAAAGGTAAACTTTGTTGCCTAATGGGAGTTAGCATCGGGGAATGCGTATTTATTAAGAATTCCCAGGAGTTTTGAATATGAAATGAATTTTTTTGACTGACGGTAATTGACAGTGGAAGGAAATAAGTTTGTGGGCGAGAAAGCTGAAGGCGGGTTTGTGAGAAAGTGAGATATTGAGAAAGTGAGAGAAAATTAGCATTCTAATAAAAAATAGTCTGATGTCATGGATAAAAAAATAGCGGCGGAAATATTAAAACATTGCGATAATACTGAACTACACCGGTTCATTATTGATTACGCTTTGAAAAATTCTGAATTTGCAAAAGCATTTACAGCGAGGTTTAATCCTGAAAAAAAATCATCCAAAAGTAAAGAAGGTTATGTAACAGCAATTGAAAAAGCCTTTCATAAAAATATGAACAGGGTTGGCAACCGGTATAACGGATGGGATGATTTTGGCTTTGATGCTTATGCTGTTGCCCAGGCCTTAAATCCGCTATTGGAAAAGATAGATTTTTATCTGCGAAACAATAACGTTGGCGAGGCTATCCTGATTTGCCAGGCGCTGATAGAAACCTTACCTGATGAATGGAATGATGTGGGTGAGGGCGATGAAGAGGGCGATGTACAGGTAGTATATGATACCGCCATTGATAAATTACAGGAGCTACTGGAAGAAAACCGCTTATCCAAAACGCAAAAGGAAGCGTTGTTTGATTGGTATAGTAAAGAACATAAACTGACGGCAAAACATGAATACGTAGGTCTGAATACCGCTTTGGGCGTGCTGGAAAATTATTTTACTGATACGCCGGAAATGCTGCAGCAGAGCCTGGCCAATATAGAAGAACGTATCAGCAACGCAGGTTCTGATTATAGAAGAGAAGATGCAGCTATGAGCAAGATTTGCCTGTTGCAAAAAGCGGGAATGGAGGAAGAAGCGGAAAGAGCCGTTACTGAATATATTCGTTTTCAAAATGTGCGCAAGCTTCGTTTGCAAAAATTAATCAAAGAAAAACGATATGCAGTTGCGATAGAACTGATACAGGCCGGAATAAAAATAGCGACACAGGAAGGTCATCCCGGTACCGTTATAAGTTGGAAGGAGGAATTACTGATTATTTATAAGCTGCAAAAGAATTCTGATAAAATACTTTCTGCATCTGAAGAACTTTTTTATGAGCGACGCGGCAGTAGAAAATATTATGAAGAGCTAAAAAAATATACACCTCAAAAAGACTGGCCGGCAACATTGGAACGCCTGCTCAGCAAGATGGACAACTGCTTTTTTGGCTTCAGCGACCTGAAGGCAGACATGCTGATAGAGCATAAAATGTGGGACCGGCTTTTTGCGCTTTGTAAAAAATCGGGCGCGGAAAAGTTGGAGGAATATGAAAAATATTTGAAGCCGCTTTATGCCAAAGAAATATTTGATGAGTATCAAAACTATGTAGAAAAGCAAGCGCTTATTACTGACCAAAATGCTTATGATAATGTAGGGAGGGTGTTGAAGAAAATGAAAGGGTTTGAGGGAGGGGAAGTGGTAGTAACTCAATTAGTGCAGAAGTACCGTGGGTTGTATAAGAAGAGGAGGAATATGATGAAAGTGTTGGAGGGGGTGTGAGAAAAATAGATTGTACATTTAGAAACAATTAAAATTGTAACTTATGAGTTTAGACACAGTTTTAAAAATTGGTAAAGCATTACGAAATGCCCCTGATAACTTAAAGCATTTTAAGTATGTTTCGCCTTGTCCAACAGATAAAGATGGAAACTATCCCTTTTGTATTTCCATTCCGATGTTAGAGGATTTTAGCTTTGATTGGAATAATATAAAAGAAACGCCAGAAAATGAAAGGAACAAACTTTATTATCTAAGATTTAAAACGTCCGATAGTGATGGCTTGATGAAATATATTTTTGGCGACATTTATTACTCAGCGACTGCCACACTTAAAAAAGATGGAGCTATTGAATCTGCTGAAGGTGGTGGTTATCGTTTGGAAAGCACAAATGCAAAACCGCCGTACAACAAAAGTTCTTTTGACAGAGGTGTGGAGGATTTTGAAAGTATTATGAAAAACGGGGACAAAGAAAAATCTGTTCTACTAAAATTTAGAAATGTTTTCTCAAAAGACCAGACAATTATAGAAACTATTTTAGACTATATCTCTGCTGTTGAATACTTCTTCAAAAATCCGTCAGAAATAGATTTTCTTTCTTTTATAAAGAACGATGCTTTGATTAAAGAATATACAATCAAAGAACTGCTTGAAAAAACAAGTAAAGCTAACCTGAAAAAATTAGGAATTAGTGAAGGCGAATTAGATGAAGAAAAAAGAAAGAAACTTTTAGAATATGACAATGGTGAAATTTTTATTCGTTTTGAATTTGCAGACAATAAACATTGGTACAATTACAAAGAAGAATTAGCTCAGATAAATGAAAAAATGCTTTTAGACTTCGTTGATAAATCTGGCAATGGATTTGTTTTAAAGAAAACGCTTTACAAAACTTTATGCTCAGGCGATAAAAAGAATGATATTCAGTTTCCAGGTTTCGATTTTGATGCTAAGTTTAAATCAAAAGCATTTTCAGGCGGTGAAATACAAGATTTATTTTACGCAATTGATTTCTCTAAAAAGGGCACACTAATACCCGGAACCGACATAAAAATTATTGTATTACCACAAGGCGATAATCTAAATGCAGATAATTATGTTGAGTTTCAGCAAAAAGGTAATGAAGAAAAAGTGATAACCGAAAATGAAACTAACCAGGAAAATGATGGAGAACCATTGTTTGATATTTTTGATGAAAAGGACGACAAAAGTATCACAAACTTTGATGTGGTTTTTTCAAAGAAAGGTGGTACGACTTCGCCGGATGTGGATTTATTAGAGATTTCCGGCATAGAAAAAAGTAAAATCAGAACTACTAAACAGCGAATTAATGACATTGCCAATGCCATTCACAAAAAAAGAAAGAATTATTTTTTAAACACTACAAAAGAATTGTATGGTTTTAAGATAAGTTCATCGTTTAGAAATATTCTTGGTAATCCGCAAACGGACAGTAAAACAGGGAAAGTCAACTTTAAAGCTAATCCTAAATATCAATCGCATTTGCTCAAAATATTGCCACTTATTTATACAGACAATTATTATTCTGATGAACAACTTTTACCGGCTTTTATTCAAAATGTCGAATATTCTATAAGAGCAGGAAGTTCACAATTCAATTTTCTGAAATTTGACTTAGAGTTTCTTCTTACAATTCAAAACAATCAAAATAACAGATATATGGATATTACAAACTCCGCAAGCTATCAAATAGGAAATCTATTGGGCAGCTTAGCCAAAAATTTTGCAGGCGACAAATCGCCAATAAAATCCTTTGAGAAAAATTATGTAGGTAATTTATCCCGGCGGATAAGCACAATAGACGATTTTATAAAACTAAAAAACGACATTGAGCAGAAACTCATTATGCATGAAAAAACGAAATTCACTTACCAGACTTCTTATGAGTTATCTCAAAAAGTTAAAGATTTTAAAGGAGTTTACAACAGGGAAGAAAGTGCTTTCGGATTTTTTGAGGCGTACTTCAAACCAATTCCTAAAAAAGAAGTTACTGAAAACGAAAAATAATTTACTAACATTTAAAACAAATTAAAATGGCAGATACTATTCAACACAAATCAGAACTACTTTTTCTGTATGACACAACATACAACATTCCCAATGGCGACCCCTTTACTGGTGAGCAACGCTATGATGAAGAAACCAAAAAAATATTGGTTAGTGACGTAAGAATGAAGCGATATGTACGAGATTACCTTGACGACAAAGGTGAAAGCATTTATGTGATCGGAGATAAATCTTTTGCCGAAGGCGATGAATCAGGTTCTGCTGCTCGTATCAAATCTTTACAGGATAAATTTAAAAAAGAATTAGAGGAAGCAGAGAAAGCCGCAAAAGAAAAAAAAGAAAAATTTAGTAAGGCATTGTTTGTGATGAAACAATGTGTTGATGTTCGTCTTTTTGGTGGCATTGCAACAGGAAAAGGTGATGCTGTTAATCTTACGGGTCCGGTTCAATTTGCTTTATTGAATCCATCGTTAAATCAGACGAATTTGAGAATGCACCAAAATACGTCTGTGTTTGTATCAAAAGGAAGTAATGAACAAGGTGCTATTGGCACAACAACACTTGTGCCCTATTCTATTGTGCAAATTCACGGTTGGTTAAATCCAAAAGTCGCTATTGAAACTGCAACAAAAGACGACGATTTGAAAAAACTCTTTGAAGGTCTTTGGTACGGTACAAGCGGTGATGGCAGTTCGCATTCCAGAACCAAATCAGGGCAAAATGCTATTTTGCTTTTGGAAATAGTTTATGCAGAAACCAATAAAAAAGTTTATGGCATTGACCAACTAATTAAACTCAAAAACAAAGAAGATAAGAAAGATGAACAATTACGTTCTTTGGAAGATGTTGAATTTGATTTCAGCAAACTATTATCTGTTGCCGCATCAGACAAGATAAGCAAGGTTAAGTATTATACCGAAATAGATGCCATCAAAAATGAATTTACCGGAATGGATAAATTTGAAGAAATTCAATTTTGACTTGTTAAATAATGAAAGATGAAAGCATTTCAATTTATAGTTGAAGGCAATTGGGGACATTTCAAAAAGCCTGAAACCAACAACAATCCGCTTACACATGATTTAATTACCAAAACGGCAGTTATTGGTTTAATTGGCGCTGTCTTGGGAGTTGAAAGACAGGAAATGAAAAAACTCTTTCCGCAGTTATCTGACAATTTATTGTATGGAGTGCAGTTGCTTAGCCAGGTAAAAAAAGTGTCGTGGGGCTTTACCAGCAGAACTGCAATAAACCCCACTGCATCAGGCTCACCGAAATATTTTGAGTTTTTGAAAAATCCTGCATTCAAAATAACACTTTCTTTAAAAATCGATGCTTCACAAAATGAGTTTGAAAATTTTTTAGCAGCAATAAAAAATAATGAGGCTGTTTACACACCTGTGTTAGGCTGGCATAATTGCCCGGCAAATTTGAAGTTTGAATCGGAAGGTACAATTTCAGAAATGCAGGAAAGCAAATTTGAAACTTCTTCTTTTGTTTCAATAAGACATAAGCCAAAAGTTTCAGGACAATTCAGGGTTGGATTTGATAAATTACCTACTTATCAAAATGATGACTTTTGGAATTTGCCGGATAAATACCAGCAAATTATTTATCCTGACTTCCCCTATAAACTTACTGTTGAAGGGGAATATTATCAATATCAAAACACAGAACAAGTTACAGAAAATTTATGGTTGATGTAGAGCAATTAAAATCGCATCCTGACAAACTTCTGTTTACTCATGTAGATGGAGTAATTGCCAATACTCAAAAACTCACCAAGAATTTATCTGTATCAAAACTTGCAGAATTAGCAGCTATTTTTCACGACTTAGGAAAGATTAACCCTTTTTTTCAGAACAGATTGAGAAAACGAAATACTGGCTATTCTCATCACGCCTATTTATCAGCTTATGTCTTTTACGCTGCTTTCAGGTGTAATAAAAACAATTTTGATTGGCTCAAAAAATGGTTAGATGTTCAAATATTAACCGAAAATGAATTGATTGCATTGCTGATAATCATAGCCAAACATCACGGCCATTTACCCGATTTTACCCCAAAGACTGATTTAGAAATAGAGCCGTACATTTTGAATAAAGATGAAATAAAGGAGCTATACACTTTTTTGAGTAAGCAAATCAATGAATTGCCAATTGAAGAATATACAAAACGGTTTGAAGATTTTAAACCGATAGCAGCCTTTAAACAGCTTTTAAATGACGATAAAGTTCAAAGTCATTTTTTAGATAAACTAATATTCAATTCAAAACACACTAAAGAATATTTAGACTTTTTTCTCAATACGCAATTTGCCTTTGCATCGCTTATTCAAGCGGACAAAGCTGATGCAATGAACACCAAAATCATAGATGAAGACAAAAATAAAATTGAAATTTTTTGTAAAATATATCCTGATACTCTTAAAAAATATATTTCAAAATTTCAGCCAAATTCTGAATTAAATAAACTCAGAACTGCAATCAGGGAAGAAGGCATTAAGAATATTCAAGGTCTTTTGCAAAAAAATAAAAGAGTATTTGAGCTAACTGCGCCGACAGGCTCGGGAAAAACAATTATGTTACTTTCTTTAGCTTCTAAAATTATTCAGGCTAAAGGCAATTATCGTATAATGTATGCACTTCCTTTTTTGTCAATTACTGAACAGGTTGAGAAAGAAGTTTTGGACATATTTAAAAAATATAGCCAAGAGAATTATATACAGCGAATTGATTCCAAAAGCGGCAATCAGCGGTTTGATAAAATTCAGGAACTATTAGACGCTAACCCTTCATCTGAAAACATTAAAGAGTTAGATTTTCTGGCATTTCAGGAACAGGTATTTGCGTATCCGTTTGTTATTACAACCTTTGTCCGATTTTTTGAAACGCTATTGAGTAACCATAACGCAACACTTTTAAAGATACCCAACTTTTCAAAAACTATTTTTTTGTTGGATGAAATACAATCACTACCCCCACGACTATATACATTTTTTGTAGCTTACTTAACTAAGTTTTGTAAAAAGTTTGATTGTTACGCCATCATTTCCACAGCTACACAACCAAATTTTGAATTACCGCAGGAAGAGAAAATAAAGAATTTCTTTCCTGATTATGAAAAGCCTGCTTCTTTACTTGAGCATCATAAATATTTTAAAAGTGATGTTTTCAACCGTTATCAAATAGATTACTGGAATGAACCAATAAATATTCAGCAATTATCAGAAAAGATTATCGCTGAAAATAGTTCTGTATTGATAATCCTGAATACGATTGATGACACTAAGGATTTGTATAAAATTTTATCAGAAGACTTTAAAGAGAATGAATTGTATTTGCTTAATACGCATTTTACTCCAAGTGACAGAAAAAAGAAAATACAGACTATTAAAGAACGACTTGAGAAAAAACAAAAAACAATTTTAATTTCTACACAACTTATAGAAGCTGGTGTTGATATTGACTTTCCTGTTTTATACCGTGATTTTGCATTAGTTTCAAGCATTGTTCAATCAGCTGGACGTTGCAATAGAAACGGCAAATTGGAAAACTTAGGAAAAGTTGTTCTTTTCAATTTGGTAAAAGATGGAAAATCAAGAGCCAATTTAATTTATGGAAGTGGAAAAGATAAAGGCATTTTGATTTTTACCAAAAATGCTTTAGGATTGAAAATTGCTTTTGAAGAAAAAGAATTACTGAAAGTTCAAAAGGTGTTTTTTGATAAAATTGCAACAGAACTACATTTCGCAAAGCACTCCCAAAAGGCATTCAATTTGGAACTTGATTTTTTAGAGGATATTAAAGAATGTGCTTATGCTAAGATTGGTAAGTTTCAATTGATAGATGAACAGACCTATGGCGAACAAAGACAATATTATGTACCAATAAATGAAGATGATATAAACTTTGAGACGCTTTTGGATTTGAATAAGGAAGTGCAAAGCAAAATTCAATCACAACAGAAAGATTGGGCAGCAATTAAAGTGCTGAATCTGAAAATACAAACTTTGTTGAAAACTATGTCAAATCATATTGTTTCTGTAAGATTGAGAAATAAAGACATTGCGCCGGTTTTGGGGCATAATGAAAAATATAATGAACTGCACAAACTTAGCATTGACGCTTATGATTCAGATAAAGGGATAAAAATATCAGGCGAAGATTTTTTAATTTAGAGCAATTATGGAAACATCATTTTTTATTATGCTAAAATTCTCTAAAACAATATTTCAGCATGATAAAAGATAATAAAATACAACAGTCAATGGCACTGGCAAAAACAATGAACACCAACAATCTCTTAGACGAAATCCTTTTAATGCTCCGTGCATTTAAAGACAACCGGGAGCTACTGGAAAAACTGCATCAGTATATGCTCAATGAACTTTATAAAGAAGATGATGCAGCAACTGAAGCAATCAGTATTCCGGAACGTTTTGCATCCTTTGTAAAAGATACGGCAGACAGCCTTAGTGCAGGACTGGTTTGTTATATTAATCTCGCCACGCTCGAAAAAATTGAGATTCCACAGTCAGTTGTTGATACAATAATACTTGATGAAGAAGATGCGGATGATGATGCGGAAGAAGAGGATCCTTTTTATGAAGACCTGAAACGGATTGACTGGGATTGGGAACAAACGATTACCATCAATCCGCCGGAATCGCATGTTTCATTTTCTTTTATGGAACGTTTTGTAGGTACGCTGCCGGAAAGCAACCTCAGCAAAATGTTGTCAGAAGCTTTATCAGGACGAAAACCTTTCTTGCACTTTAATCATATCATTCATCAATCGCTTGAAAGAGAAGTCTGGTTTGCTTTTCGTAAAAAATGCCTTGAAAATTATGTAGCCGGAATACTTGCTGAAAGATTATGGAACAATAAATCCGGCAATTAAAAATCCGGGAGATAGTAAATCGCCTGTCGAAAGCTAAAAGAAGCAATCTCTTATCTTCTGATAGAAGATTTTCAAGTCTTTGTATTTCGATTTTTTGTATCGGTCAGTCGTGCAGCAATATCTTTAATTGTTCTTATATCAATTCCGGTTTTTTGGGCAAGCGCCTACAAATCGGGATGCTTTCCGGCATTAATATCGGGCAGCATTAGTTCAATCATATTGTTTATCTTATCCAATTTCTTTTGTTCGATAGGCGTAGATTTTTTGATAAATAATTTTTCGTACTCATTCAGTTCGATTTGCTTTTTTAAAATCTCACCCGCTGTGGTCAGCATGGTCGGGTTCAACCGGATGCCAGGATATTCCGATAGGTTAAGGCCTTCTGAGTTCACTGTTTCTACAAGTTGTGAAAAACCTTTATCCGTCATGGATGTGAGCAATAAAGTTTGGGTATCTTCATCATGGTAAATTTGAGCGAAATGTGGAAATCCATTCCATTCTTTCAGGCCATAGCGATGGACATTCCCAACAGATTCAATTACAAAATGCTTCCGTGATTTCTTCAGGGCAAAAGAATCTGCCTCATAATCTCCCTGGCTAAAAACGAATTGTTCATCTTTATGAAAAGCCAAGGGGTACTCACTTCCCGATAAAAGCATCATGTAGGGAACCGGATTGTTATCTATATCTTTAATAACATCATCTTCATATTCTATAGAAGGAGCTAATTCTGTAGCATAAAAGAAAATATCATCAGGCTCAAAACTCCTGTAACCATTAATAGGCCCAAAACTTTGCCAGCAATATCCATTGAAGCCGATAAGATTAAACCATAACAGCCTTTTACCCGCTTTCAAAATTGCGCTTATACCGGGCGAATAAAGCAAAAAAGATTCTTCGCTAAATACATCCACCATTTCATAAAAATCCTGCTTCGGGTTGGCAGTGATCATACTGAAACTAAAACGCCAGGGAATAGTTGACTCGCGCTCAAGGTAATTTCTTTCTTCACGAGTCAGGTTCTTTAAAGCGCTGCGATTAAGATATTTTTTGATCAGGCCGTCTTTTCTAAAAATCCTGTGTGCTATATATTGTGTTTTAAGAAACTTAGCCCAACTGGGATCCTGTTTACCGGTAATATGTTTGTACTTAGCAAGTTTCTGGCTTGCCTCAAGTTCCAGGTTGTTCTGCTTTGCTGCATAATGAATCAGAAAATGATCCACCACCGACTGTGCTGTCACACTATCTTGCCCACATATCTTTTTTATAGTTTTATAATCAATCATAATTATTGATTGGTTTAAATATAAGTAAGAAAATGTTAGAATTAGTCTTTAGAAAATTAATAATAAAGGTAGATTCATACCGAATATAAATAGTGAATAGTCCTAAATTATTTTCCTAATCGGTATTATAAGCCCAGAAATAACAAATACTATTTACCCTTGTCACTCACCTTCCGCCGACCTCTCCGCAGCGCATCATTCAGAAATACCGAAGAAATACAGGAAGCCTAAAACTATTGAGAACGAGTTGGAAGATATAGAAAAATGGGTATCAGCAGCAGAGGAACCGGAACATACTTTCGGAATATTGTTCACGTCTTAAAATATGGAAATAGAAATCTACAAAAAAAGTTTGTTTACTGCTGCAAAACTTTTTTTTGCGATTGAATGAAGGAGATAGGAAATGCTCAATAATATTTACCACGAAAATCCAGTAATCTCAAAATGAGGATATTTAAACATGTACTATACTTTCGACACCTTTTAACTATATTTGTCGAACCGAACCTACATATTTATGGATAGTTTGTATTATTATAATGATATTGTTGCCAATAAAATTAGCGCTGATTTTAAACGCAGTTTATTTGATACCATCAATTGGGATCAAAAAATGATCGCTATCAAAGGAGCGCGGGGCGTCGGCAAAACAACGCTGATGCTGCAAAGGCAAAAATTTGGATTGGATAAAAAGGCCCATTCCCTTTACGTGAGCCTGGATCATCCCTACTTTTATAACCGTACTTTATTCGATTTGACTGATGAATTCTATAAATTGGGTGGCCGCTTTTTGTTTGTGGATGAAGTGCATAAATATGTTTTGTGGTCAAGAGAGTTGAAAGTATTGTATGATGCTTTTCCTGAGTTGCGGGTAGTGTTTTCCTCTTCTTCTGCACTGGATATTTACAGGGGAGAATCAGATTTGAGCCGTCGCGTTTTTACCTATCATTTACCCGGAATGTCTTTTCGCGAATTTCTTATTTTTAAAAATAAGATAAACATAAAGGCCGTAGATCTTGACCATATCATTTCCCATCACAGGGCATTGACGACCCAATTAAGCAAAGAAAAAGAGCAGCATATTTTGCCCTTATTTAAGGAGTATTTAAAAACCGGTTGCCTTCCTTTTTCATTCCCTGAAAATGAAGCGGGATATATCATCAAATTAAACCAGGTTATCAATACGGTTCTGGATATTGATATGGCTTACACGGATGGTTATACGCCATCCACTGCGCTAAAGTTAAAAAAATTGCTGGCCATCTTGGCAGAGTCGGTTCCTTTTCAACCCAATATTGCCGAACTTGCGCGCAAACTGAATATCAGTCGTGATACCATATACAACTATCTGAAATACCTGGAAAAAGCTCTGTTGATAAATACCCTTCATGCCAAAGGGAAAGGCATTTCTTTATTGCAAAAGCCTGAAAAAATATACCTTGAAAATACCAATTTATCTTATGCCTTACAGCTTGATCCCAATATTGGAAGTATCAGGGAGTCTTTTTTATTAAATCAATTAATCAATAGCGGGTATAAAGTATATTATCCAAAAGAAGGAGACTTTTTTGTAGATAATAAGATAATAGAAGTTGGTGGCAAACTTAAATCCGGCAAACAGCTAAGTGGGATAAGCAAGGCATATATTGCCTCTGACGATATCCTTGCCGGAGCAGGAAATAAAATTCCCCTTTGGCTTTTTGGTTTCCTCTATTAAAATTGTTTTATGAATATCACCGCCACCCACATTAATTATTACCATATTTGCCACCGTAAACTTTGGCTGTTTTCCAATGGCATCAACATGGAACATACTTCTGAAATAGTGGCCGATGGAAAATTATTGCACGAGACCAGCTACCCTCAAAGAGCTGAAAAATACAGGGAAATTGATATGTCATTTACACTAAAAAACGAAGTGGATTTGTTTGGAAAAATTGATTTCTATGATGCCAAAGCAAAAATTATCCATGAAATAAAACGCAGCGACAAAATAGAGGAGGCTCATGAATGGCAGGTAAAATACTATATCTGGTTATTGGAGCAAAACGGCATATCCGGAGTTCATGCAATTATTGAATATCCCAAACTTCGTGAGACGAAAGAAATTTCACTCACAGAAGCAGACACGAATTATTTAAAATCAGTTGTTACTAAAATAATAGAATTGCAGCAAAGTGAAATCTGCCCACCACGAATTAACAGCAAAATTTGCAAGAGTTGTTCTTATTATGACCTTTGTTATATTCATGAATTATGAAAAAATCCTACTACCTCTTCAACCCCGGGCGAATGAGCCGCAAAGACAATACTTTAAAATTTGTGCCCGTTGGCGAAGATGGTAATGAAGGAATACCAAAATATATCCCAGTGGAAAGCGTGGATAATCTCTACACTTTCGGAGCATTGGATGCCAACAGCGCGTTATATAATTTTTTGGGGAAAGAACAAATCAGCGTTCACTTTTTTGATTATTATGAACATTATACCGGCAGTTTTATGCCCAAAGAATATTTACTTAGTGGAAAGGTTTTGGTAGCTCAAACGGATGCCTATTCTAAATTAAGCAAGCGAATGGTAATTGCGCAGAAGTTCATAGAAGGTGCAGCTTTCAACATGTTGAAAAATTTGCGCTATTACAACAACCGAGCAAAAGATACAACGCCGCAGATAGAAAAAATAGAAAGCCTGATGCTGCAGATTCCGGCCAGTACAGAGATTGATATGCTGATGGGGATAGAAGGAAATATTCGTCAGACTTATTATGAGGCATTTGATTTAATCATCAACGATTTTGAAATGGGCAACCGTAGCAAGCAGCCGCCATCCAACGAAGTCAACGCGATGATTTCGTTTGTAAATATGATGTGCTATACCCTTTGCTTAGACATGATTTACCATACACAACTTACCCCAACAATTAGTTTTTTGCACCAGCCCGGATTTCGGAGATTTTCATTGGCGCTTGATTTGGCGGAGGTATTCAAACCACTTTTGGCGGACCGCCTGATTTTTTCTTTGCTCAATAAAAAAATGATTCAGAAAAATGATTTTGATCATCAGTTGAACAGTTGCTTATTGAAAGACAGCGGACGTAAAAAAGTAGTAAAAGCCTGGGATGAAAAATTGAATGAAACCATTAAACATCGCTCGTTGGGAAGAAATGTGAGTTATAAGCATCTGGTGAAATTAGAATGCTACAAATTGGTAAAGCATATTTTAGGAATGGAAGAGTACAAACCGTTTAAAGCATGGTGGTAAACTTTTTAATTTTACGATTGTATTATTGTTACCTTTTGGCATCCAAAACCTAAAAGAGATGTATGTGATTCTTGTGTATGATCTTGATGCAAAAAGGGTGGGCAAAATGCTGAAACTCTGCCGCCGTTATTTAAACTGGATTCAGAACAGTGTGTTTGAAGGCGAATTAACGGAAGTGAAATTGAAAGAATTAATTATGGAAGCCAAAGAAATTATGAAAATAGAAACCGACAGCTTGATTATATTTACCAGTCGGCAGGAAAAATGGTTAGAGAAACAGGTAATCGGTAAAGAAAAAAATGAACTGGATAATCTACTTTAAAAGTTGTCGTACAGCTCAAAAAATTACCAGGAGCAACCAAAGCTCTTTGACATACCGGAATAAAAGTTTGAAAATCAGCACAAATATTATATTGTCGAAGTGCGCTATGAATTGTATTATTGCAGATAGACGATTTTTTGTCTAAAAAACAGGATAGTTTATTTTTGCAAAGCCTTGAAAACAGGCATTTTTTTGTTGCCGATTTGTCGGCTTTTAATCGCACCATTGAGGAATTGAAATATTTCTATCCTACAGTTACGGCAAGAGATTTTGCACTTTTAATCGCACCATTGAGGAATTGAAATTGCGCAAATTTAAGTATATTATTTTAAATTACAAAACTTTTAATCGCACCATTGAGGAATTGAAATATTTCTGCATTGACCACGTCGAAAGCAAGCTGCATGCTTTTAATCGCACCATTGAGGAATTGAAATACGGTACTTTACCCGCCCTGGAATAAATCGAGTATCTTTTAATCGCACCATTGAGGAATTGAAATGGGTTTTAGAGCAACTTGAATCGCATGAGTTTGTCTCTTTTAATCGCACCATTGAGGAATTGAAATAAAAAAAATTGCCGTTTTTATACCCCAGAAATTAAACTTTTAATCGCACCATTGAGGAATTGAAATGAAAAATAAACTTTTATTAAACAAGAACTATTTTTCTTTTAATCGCACCATTGAGGAATTGAAATAATGTCTCTTCTTTTGGTGCAACTATCGGTGTTTTCTTTTAATCGCACCATTGAGGAATTGAAATTAATTTTATCTCTATAAGTCTCAAAAGGATACCCGACTTTTAATCGCACCATTGAGGAATTGAAATTAGAATCTTCTCAAAATGAACACATTCCCACAACACACTTTTAATCGCACCATTGAGGAATTGAAATCAGGCAAGAAGCATATTCGCAGTTGAAGCATTAGGCCTTTTAATCGCACCATTGAGGAATTGAAATCTTGCTATTGCGCGATAACCGCCCCATGAGTATTCCTTTTAATCGCACCATTGAGGAATTGAAATGGCATTGCAACTTAAATGCTTTCAAAGAATTTGTTTCTTTTAATCGCACCATTGAGGAATTGAAATAAATTAAAAGACGATATAACACAACTTTTATATTACCTTTTAATCGCACCATTGAGGAATTGAAATTTCTGTGAACGATTTTGAATTTATTGCCTCGTTTTCTTTTAATCGCACCATTGAGGAATTGAAATTTAGCAGTATTGACGGCAAAGATATCTACCTCATATTCTTTTAATCGCACCATTGAGGAATTGAAATCTTTTTAAAGATCCGAAACGAATAATTAAGACGGCCTTTTAATCGCACCATTGAGGAATTGAAATATTGCAACTTTTTGCACGGGCGCAAATGAAAAAATAATCTTTTAATCGCACCATTGAGGAATTGAAATACGTAGAATCCTGCAAATTATCATAAGAAGCGTAAATACTTTTAATCGCACCATTGAGGAATTGAAATCGAAAAGCTCAAGCTGGATTAACGGCCGAACAATTTCTTTTAATCGCACCATTGAGGAATTGAAATCAAAGTATATGTCGCATTAGTACCGCTGTCTTTTAGCGCTTTTAATCGCACCATTGAGGAATTGAAATTTGAATATTAATATAATCACTTTCAATGACCCTTTTCCTTTTAATCGCACCATTGAGGAATTGAAATTTTGTAATGCCAACTTTGCATTCTCATAGACAAGGCTTTTAATCGCACCATTGAGGAATTGAAATTATTATCTCTGTTTATCACTATGGGGTTTCCGCTTTCTACTTTTAATCGCACCATTGAGGAATTGAAATTTTGTTATTCAATCTGGCACGGGTATTCCAGTTTTTACTTTTAATCGCACCATTGAGGAATTGAAATTTATCGGCGCGGTATCTGTAGTTAGTGCGACTGGAACTTTTAATCGCACCATTGAGGAATTGAAATTCAAAAAGTGCAATGTATGATTTTAAAGAGTGTTTCTTTTAATCGCACCATTGAGGAATTGAAATTGGAGTATGGATCGACAAATGAAACCGGGGATATTACTTTTAATCGCACCATTGAGGAATTGAAATTTTTAATTATGATTTTAAGAAACCGGCCCGGCGGAACTTTTAATCGCACCATTGAGGAATTGAAATATTTCAAGTCAATAATCCTCTCAATTCCCAAAATATACTTTTAATCGCACCATTGAGGAATTGAAATACTTTTGGATGAGAGAGATAAAACAAAGCCTTTCAGCTTTTAATCGCACCATTGAGGAATTGAAATTTTTAATAATTCTATCATGACCGTCACCAACACAAACTTTTAATCGCACCATTGAGGAATTGAAATTTGGTGTGAATCGATACATCATTACGGTTGATTTTGCTTTTAATCGCACCATTGAGGAATTGAAATTGAACTTGCACAGTTGTGGTGTAAAGAGGTCGGCAACTTTTAATCGCACCATTGAGGAATTGAAATGGCACTGCGTAAAAAAGAAGCTGACGAGGCTGCAAAGACTTTTAATCGCACCATTGAGGAATTGAAATACAATTGGGAAGTTTCAAACAGTGATTCTGTCTAATCTTTTAATCGCACCATTGAGGAATTGAAATGGTAACATTTGACCTTTTTTGCAAGGTGTTATTTTCTTTTAATCGCACCATTGAGGAATTGAAATGGTATAATTCAAGGCATTTGGATGGAACTATGAAACTTTTAATCGCACCATTGAGGAATTGAAATGATGAGAAAGTATTTCGCCTATCTTACCGAGACTATCTTTTAATCGCACCATTGAGGAATTGAAATTTCAATGGGCAGGATAACTTCTTTGATTGCTACAACGGCTTTTAATCGCACCATTGAGGAATTGAAATGATGATGGGTCGTTTAATTTTATTGTCACTGAATATCTTTTAATCGCACCATTGAGGAATTGAAATTAGATTGATTTATACTTTGAAAAATAAAATTAAATCTACTTTTAATCGCACCATTGAGGAATTGAAATTACTATGCTGAATCAAAATTAGACGCTGGCAAGGACTTTTAATCGCACCATTGAGGAATTGAAATGAAACAATTTTAGAAGTAATAAAAACTTTTCAAGACTTTTAATCGCACCATTGAGGAATTGAAATTTAATACATCAGAATTATGAATGAAGTACAAACAATGCTTTTAATCGCACCATTGAGGAATTGAAATTGGTCTATACGACCGGATACGTAAGTCTTCCGCAAGCTTTTAATCGCACCATTGAGGAATTGAAATTATAGTATTAAATAGTTTTGAACTGCTGGCTGTAAACTTTTAATCGCACCATTGAGGAATTGAAATTAAACCGGTTAACACAGATAAAATGTCAACACTAACTTTTAATCGCACCATTGAGGAATTGAAATAATGCGACTACAGGGTATCTGCCTTACCAGTCTTCTTTTAATCGCACCATTGAGGAATTGAAATTATATTTATATGATAATGGTTGCACTACTGCACTCCCCTTTTAATCGCACCATTGAGGAATTGAAATTTCCCATTCTCCTTTTCCCAAAGGCGTAACAGTTTCTTTTAATCGCACCATTGAGGAATTGAAATCGAATAATACTTTCATACCGGACGTAACTTTAAAAGGCTTTTAATCGCACCATTGAGGAATTGAAATTTAGGTGCCTCCGGGTATCAAATGAAATATTTAAACTTTTAATCGCACCATTGAGGAATTGAAATATTAGGAATTAGAATATCGTTGTTCACGGCGATACTCTTTTAATCGCACCATTGAGGAATTGAAATATGTATGCATTGTCCCCATTTGCGCCAGCTCCGGGGCTTTTAATCGCACCATTGAGGAATTGAAATAACGGTGTTGCTTTATTTATTTACGGGTTGAGGTACTTTTAATCGCACCATTGAGGAATTGAAATGGGTTAAGAGTTAATGTATTTACTTTTGCAATCGTCTTTTAATCGCACCATTGAGGAATTGAAATAAATTAAAAGACGATATAACACAACTTTTATATTACCTTTTAATCGCACCATTGAGGAATTGAAATAAATTAAAAGACGATATAACACAACTTTTATATTACCTTTTAATCGCACCATTGAGGAATTGAAATCTATAGGGTGCAAGCTTCGTTAAAATCGAAGGTGTCTTTTAATCGCACCATTGAGGAATTGAAATAGAAATTCATGTGATTTGCATCGCTACCTTGAATACTTTTAATCGCACCATTGAGGAATTGAAATACAGTTTTACCTACATCAACTTCTAGCACTTCGTCTTTTAATCGCACCATTGAGGAATTGAAATTCAATGACATCAATATCAATAGCATTTGAATTAACTTTTAATCGCACCATTGAGGAATTGAAATTAAGTTGAAAAATCTTGGAAAATAAAATTTGTAATTCTTTTAATCGCACCATTGAGGAATTGAAATATGATTGCCGCTACAATCAAGATAATTGGCATAATTTCTTTTAATCGCACCATTGAGGAATTGAAATATGATTGCCGCTACAATCAAGATAATTGGCATAATTCTTTTAATCGCACCATTGAGGAATTGAAATTTATAGAGTGCCTTAGCAGGCGTCGCATTAGCACCCCCTTTTAATCGCACCATTGAGGAATTGAAATAATTATGTGGCTGCAATTCCTTATCGACAAGTTGCCGCTTTTAATCGCACCATTGAGGAATTGAAATGTGAATATTCCAAGTGAATCGAAAGATACTCCAAAAACTTTTAATCGCACCATTGAGGAATTGAAATAAAGCTACATGTATCAACTCACTATGAAGGGTACGTCTTTTAATCGCACCATTGAGGAATTGAAATTTAAAACTCAAAGCCTGCGCTTGCATGTCTTTGATCTTTTAATCGCACCATTGAGGAATTGAAATAATTCTGAATTATTTTTCCTTAAAGGGTTGATGAAGCTTTTAATCGCACCATTGAGGAATTGAAATATTCTATCTCTATAAACACAAACTCAGGATATTACCTTTAATCGCCCTCTGTTAGTCCAAGCATATAAAAAGTTATTTGGCGCAAGTTTCGACTTGTGCCTTGTAAAAAAGGCATGAATATAAAAGAGCAAATTCAACAACCTACTTCATTTTTAAGAAGCTGTCTTAAAACTAAAAATTTGATTCGGCCTCTTTTTCATTGAGAAAAATGCAGGTGCCTATAGCTTTTAATTCAACAATGGGGTGGAGCTTTTAGAAAGAATTTCCGTCCGAATCAGATGATTGTTCACTTGCCCTTAAGCTCTCCTCAAAAGTTTGTCTGAAGCAGAAAATGTTGCAATCAAAACAC
>Ga0307373_10004737_pt1 | contig 22741 bp, 23 predicted proteins | sample OX2MG_FD_202534 | JGI IMG/M metagenome (GOLD analysis project Ga0307373, IMG submission 202534) | Soil microbial communities from Risofladan, Vaasa, Finland - OX-2 | ecosystem: Environmental > Terrestrial > Soil > Coastal area > Acid sulfate soil | place: Finland: Risofladan, Vaasa | collected... | reverse complement strand
CCAATAGGCGTTCCGCATCGCGCCGGTCCCCGAGCTGTGCAACTGCCGGGGCCAGAGGCGTTGTCGGCCAGGCCGCCTCGGCCGCCAGTTGATCGAGCACCTGCGTGACAGCCTGATCGACGCTGATGCCCTGAAGGAATTTCGCCACCGGAACGTTCACCTTCAGGTCAACCGCGATCCGGTTTTTCAGCTCGACGGTCATCAAGGAGTCCAGGCCGAGATGGATCAGCGGTTGCTGGAGGTCCAGCTTGGAGGGACTGAGTCCGAGCACGCGGGCCACTTGCTCGCTGAGATAGGATTGCAGCAATTGCCGCCGTTGTGCTGGTTCGGCCGCAAGAAGGACATTCCGCGTTTCGCTGGTGTGGCCCGCCGGCCGGCGGACGTCGGCTTCCTCACGCGCCAGTTCAGAGAGCAGCGGCGATGCGCTGCCCGCCGGATAGAACTCACGATACTGCTTCCAGTCGACCGGCACCGCCACGACCTGGGGTGCGCTTCGCCCGAGCAGCCGTCCCAGCAATTCCAGCGCTTGCTCGGGTGCGATGCTGCTGATTCCCAGGAGCGCGAGGCGTGCGGCAAGACGCTTGCCCCCGACCGAATCCGCGAAACCCTGACCGGCCCAGGCACCCCAGTTGATACTGAGGGCCGGCTGGCCCTGGGCTTGCCGGTGATGCGCCAGCGCATCCAGAAAGGCGTTGGCGGCAGCATAATTCCCCTGCCCGGGCTGGCCTAGCATGGAACCCGCGGAAGAGAAGAGCACGAAAAAGTCCAAGGGATCGTCCCGGAGCAGGCGATGCAGCAGCCAGCCACCCGCCATCTTCGGCCGCAACACCGTATCGAATGCCGCCGCATCGAGTTGCACCAGCAGTCCGTCCTGAAGCACTCCTGCCGCGTGCACGACACCACGGATCGGCGGCCAACCCTCCGCGCGAAAAGCGTTCAGAAAGCCGTTCAGCTCTCCTTCATCCGCCACATCGACCGGCGCCAGGTGCACGCTTGACCCCAAGGATTCCAGTTCCCGAATGGCAGCGATCTGACGCGCCAGTCGACTTCCGGTTTCGACCGAACTCCAGTTCGACCGCGGCGGCAGCTTGGTGCGTCCCAGAAGGATCAGCCGGCGCGCGCCCTGCTCGACCACCCAACGCGCGACCAGAAGGCCGAGGTCTCCCAGTCCTCCGCTGATCAGATAGCTGGCATCGGTGCGCCACCGAAGAGGGGAGGCTTGCGTGGCCGGTGGATGTTGACGGATCAGCCGGCCCACGTATCGCCGCCCTTGGCGAAACGCAAGTTGATCCTCTCCATCCGCACCGGAGATTTCCTCCCACAACTGATGAGCAGCAGCGTCAATCCGTGATGCTTCGGGTTCAACGTCCACCAGCCCGCCCCAGAACGTCGGGTGTTCCTGAGCGATGACGCGACCCAATCCCCAAAGTGGTGACTGCGCGACGGATAGCGGGAAGCGCATGTCTCCGGCCGCTTGGGCACCCCGCGTAATCAACCATAGACGAGGAAAGTCAGGCGATTCCATTCGCGCCAGTTCTTGCACCAGCAGCAGGACACTGCCGCAACCCAGAGTCCGGGCTGCATTCAGCGAGGCCCCCGTGATCTCCTCGGGACGAGCAACATCGAGACTCCAGAGATGGACAACGCCACGACAGCCCGGTTGATCAGGGTTCAGGGCCGCCTCGAAAACCCGGCTTATGTCTTCCGGTCGTTCAGGACGGATGCGATAATGCGTATCGTCTGTTTGCTCGTACGATTCCCCGCGAGCGACCAGAATGCTCCGTTCGCCCCGGGCTTCCAACAGCGCGGATAGCGCATCTCCGACGCCACCATTGTCGGTAAAGATCAGCCAGCTTGCCCGGCTGGCTGCGACGGACGGTTTTCCTGCCGCGCGCTCTTTGGGCTGCCACTGGAACTCATAAAGCCAGTCGTCGAAATTACCGACAGAGGCGCGCTGTGTGTCGTCGCCCAGATATTCGAAGCGAAGTCCCTGAATTTCGACCGCCACGCATCCCGCTTCATCGAGGAGCTGTGCTTCTCCCGTCGTGGCATCCGCTTCTCGATGCTGCAGTCGGGCGCGACTCCAGAGACGGCGGTCTGGCCGGCCGTATATCCGGAATTGGTCGATGCGGGTCGGCAGGTAGATTCCTTGTCGGTCGCTTTCAGTCGCTTCCGCCGCAACCGCAGCCCCGAGAACCTGTAGCCCGGCATCGAGAATTCCCGGGTGGATTTGAAAGCCCGTGACATCTGCCTCCGGCCCATCGGGCACCTTCACTTCAGCCAGCATGTCATGGTTGTTTCGCCATAATTGGGCGATGCTCTGAAAGAATGGGCCGTAGTGGATGCCGCTTTCACCGAGTCTTCGGTAATAATCCTCGCCGGAGATCTTCTCCACGCATCGCGTTCGCATCGCCTCGAGCGTATCCTGCCCGGTGTCTGGGGCGATGACGCCTTTGTCCTGTTGAAGACAGATCTTGCCGGTCGCATGCAGCGTCCACGATTTGCCGGAGTGCGCCGCGTCTCCCGCGCAACTGTAGATGTGAAAGGATGCTGCTCCATCTGCGCCCTGAGACAGGATCGTCTGAATCGTCTGGGTTCCGCCTTCGGGCAAGAAAAGCACCTTGCGAAATTCGATATCCTTTAGCGCGATGGATTGCGCGCCGAAGACTTCAACCGCGACGGCCAGGGCCATCTCCAGATAGGCCGAAGCGGGCAGCACGGCGACACCGTGGATTCGGTGGTGATCGAGATAAGGCAAGGAATTCCTGTCCAGCGTGGTTTCCCAGAATTGGGTTCCCGCCGGATGCGGCGAATTGAAATGCCCGCCCAGAAGAGGATGGTTCCCTGTCCCGCTCCGAGAGGCGTGCGCTCGATGAGACCGGATGCCCCCTGCCGAGGGCTCGAGCCAGAAACGCTCCCGCTGCCAAGGGTAGGACGGAAGTGGAACGCACCGACCTCCGGTCGGATAGATCAGGTTCCAGTCGACCGGATATCCCAAAGTGTAAAGCGCACCCAGCGATCCGAGCAGGATCGCGCGTTCGTCGTCCTCACGCCGCAGAGACGGAAGCACGGCGCCTTCCTTGCCGACGTCGTGAAGCCCTTGCTGAATGGAGCTGAGCAGAATGGGGTTTGGGCTGATTTCCAGGAAGATGTCATGCCCGTCTTCCACCAGGCACTGAACCGCCGCAGAGAAGAGCACCGGCTCTCGCATGTTCCGCGCCCAATAGCGCGCATCGAATTCCGACCCGTGACTGACTTGGCCGGTCACGGTCGAGTAGATCGGCACGGATTCGGCCCGCGGCTGTAGCCCTTCCAAAGCTTGCAGCAAATCGGCGCGCAACGGCTCCATCTGGGGACTATGCGACGCAAAATCGACGTTCACCATGCGACAGAAGATGTCGCGACGCTGCAACTGATCGAGAATGGCGGCGAGCGTGGCCGGATCGCCGGACAGCACTGTCGACGAGGGACCATTGCTGACAGCAATCGACACGCGGTCTTCGGACCCGACCAGAACGCGTCGAGCGTCCTCGATGGAAAGATCCACCGCGGCCATGGCCCCTTGCCCAACGGTGCGCTTGAACAGCCGGCTGCGATGACAAATGACCCGGACGGCATCGTCGATGCTCAGCGCGCCGGCGACGTAGGCGGCCGCGACCTCGCCCAAACTATGCCCCACCACGGAATGCGGCTCGATGCCCCACGAGCGCCACAGGGCTGCCAAGGCGACCTGAATCGCAAAAAGGGCCGGCTGGACGATGTCGATTTCGCTCAACCGCGACTGGGCAGCATCGGCGGCCGTAAGTTCCGCGAGCAACGACCAATCTCCGTAGGGTCGCATCGCCCGGTCGCAGCGTTCGATGACCTCCCGGAAGACTTCTTCCTGCTCCACCAGCCGTCGCCCCATGCCAAACCATTGGCTCCCCTGCCCCGGAAACACGAAAGCAAGTTTTCGCGGGCGCACCGAAAGCTTGCGGCCGGACGACAGGCCGGGACGCGCCTCGCTTCGCAAAAAAGCGTCCAGGCTCTCGATCAGTTGCGCCGGCGAATTGCCGGTTACGGCAAGCCGATGGTCGTGATGACCGAGCCGCACGCTGGCCGTGTAACAGACATCCGGCAGCGAAATTGCCGACTCCGGGGTGGCGAGGAAATTTCGATAGCCGCGAGCGAGAGACTGGAGGGCTTCCGGACGACGCGCCGACAACGGGAGCAGGTGCGTGCCGATTTTCGGTTCCGCAGCCGGCATTCCCGTAATGGCCGGGGGCGCCTCTTCCAGAACCACATGCGCATTGGTGCCGCCGAAGCCGAATGAGCTGACTCCGGCCAGAGCCGGACCGCCTTCCGTGGACCATGGGCCGAGCGCCGTTTGTACGCGGAGCGGAAGCTCGTCAAAAGGAATATGCGGGTTGGGCTTCTCGAAGTGCAGGCTCGGCGGGATCTCCCGATGCCGGAGCGCCAGCGCCACCTTGATCAGGCCCGCGATCCCCGCGGCAGCCTCGAGGTGGCCCAAATTGGTCTTGACCGAGCCCAGCGCGCAATTCCGTCCCGGCGGACGTTCGGTGCCCAGCACGATGCCCAGCGCTTGCGCCTCGATCGGGTCGCCCAAGAATGTGCCGGTGCCGTGGGCCTCGACATATTGAACTTGGCCGGGCGAGACGGCGGCTTGCCGGTAGGCTTCTCGCAGCACCGCCTCTTGGGCCAGCGGATTGGGCGCCATGAGCCCGTTGCTCCGCCCGTCCTGGTTCACGGCGCTGCCGCGAATGACGGCATAAATCGGATCGCCGTCGGCCAACGCTTTCGAGAGCGGCTTCAGCACGACGATACCGGCACCCTCGCTGCGAACGTAACCGTCGGCACGGGCATCGAACGATTTGCAGCGCCCATCCGGCGCCATGGCGCCGGCTTTGGTGAAGTTGATCGCAATCGCCGGCGAGAGAATCAGGTTGACGCCCCCGGCCAAAGCCAACGTGGACTCGCCATTCCGCAGGCTGCTGCAGGCCATGTGGACTGCGACGAGCGAGGAAGAACAGGCCGTGTCGATGGCGAGACTCGGGCCCCGGAAATCGAACAGATACGAGAGTCGGTTGGCGGCGATGCTCAGCGCATTGCCGGTGCCGGCGTAAGCGTCAATGCGCTCGAGATCATTCCACTGCAGCCGGCCGTAATCGTTGGTCGCGATGCCGATGAATACGCCGGCCTGGGTGCCCGCGAGACGCTCGGGCACCTGTCCCGCGTCCTGCAACGCCTCCCAGGTCACCTCGAGCAAGAGGCGTTGCTGCGGGTCCATGCCCAACGCTTCCCGAGGGGAGATACCGAAGAAATTGGGATCGAACTGATCCACCTGCTCCAGAAAGCCGCCCCAGCGCGTATTCATTTTCCCCGGGGCCGCCGGGTCCGGATCGTAGAACTCATGCGGGTCGAAGCGATCCACGGGGACTTCGCGGATGGCGTCCACGCCGTCACGCAGCAACTGCCAGAACGCGGCCGGATCGTTCGCGCCGGGAAAGCGGCAGCCGATGCCGATAATGGCGATCGGTTCGTTGTTCGCCTCCCGGGCCGGGCCGGCGCCGGTCGACGACTCCGACACATCCGGTGATTCTGCCAGATGCCGAGCGAGAGCTTCGATCGTGGGATACTCGTAGGCCAGAGCCGGCGAAAGCTTTCGTCCCAGCCATTCCGCGAGTTCACCCGCCAGGGTGACCGCCTCCGTTGACCCGAGGCCGTAGCTGGCGAAGGGCTCTCGGATATCGATCTCGTGTGACGCGATCTTCAGCCGCTCGGAAAGCTTGGCGACCAACCACGCCTGGATGAGTTCCGCATTGCTGGAATTCTCAGACATGGCTCACCGCTCGGCGATTCTTTCCAGCGTCCCCTTTAGGAAACTGGCTTGGCAAACGTGACGTTGCACCTTGCCGCTGGTGGTCTTGGGAATGCGCCCGGCCCGGAGCAGCAGCACCGTGTGGACTCGCACATCATGAGCTTCGGCCACCACCCTCCGAATCGTCCGAGCCACGGATTCGGCATCGAGAGGCAAACGCCCATTTCGTTGAGCGTGCGCCTCGCCATTCGGCGGGCTGCGAACCTCCGGTTGGTACCGGGGCTCGACTTCGGCGGCGATGACCAGTTGTTCTTCGCCGTTGTCATCGACCGAAAACGCCGCGCAGCAATCCGCCCGCAAGGCCGGGTGACACTCTTCCACCGTCAATTCAATGTCATGGGGATAAAGATTGCGGCCATTGATGATGATCAGATCCTTCAGGCGACCGGTGACGAACAATTCGCCATCCTTCAAGAATCCCAGATCCCCGGTGCGGAGAAACGGTCCCTCTCCGGTATCTTTCAGGAAGGCCCGACACGCGCATTCCGTGGCCTCGGGTCGGTTCCAATACCCCTGGGTCACGCTCGGGCCGGACACCCAGATCTCGCCGACCTGATCCGGTGCGCAAGCGGTCAACGTTTCCGGATCAGCGATGACAATCTTGGTATCGTGCAGGGCGTGGCCACTGCTGACAAGTGTCCGCACATTCCGCTGTTCGGCGCGGGCCGCCACGACGCGGTTCCGTTCAAACGCTGCCACGTCGATCGTGCAGAACATCTCGTCTCGCAAAGAACCGCCGGAAACCAGCAGCGTCGCTTCGGCCAGTCCATAACAAGGATGGAAAGCGCTCGAGCGGAAACCACGCGAGGCAAAGGTCGCCGCAAACCGTTTCAACGTATCGGCGCGGACGGGCTCTGCACCGTTGTACGCCACGTCCCAACTGCTGAGGTCGAGCGTTTCACGCTGTTCGGGAGTAACGCCGCGGGTACACATTTCATACGCGAAATTTGGGCCGCCGCTGATCGTGGCTTGGTAGCGCGAGATGGCCTGGAGCCACCGTACCGGCCGCATGAGAAAGGCGACCGCCGGCATCAGGTAGCACGGACGTCCCGCGTACACCGGTTGGATGATCCCGTTGGTAAGTCCCATGTCGTGGTAGGCCGGCAGCCAAGTGACGGTGACACCGTCCGGATCGAGCGCGAAGAGGCGGTGAATATAGGCCGAATTGTGGAGGAGGTTCCCGTGACTGATCATCACGCCCTTCGGTTCCGCGGTGGAGCCGGAAGTGTATTGGAGCAAGGCCAAGCTGTTGCCGGTCACGGCGGGGTCTCGCCACTCCTGCGCCAGGCCGTGGGTAACCGTGTCGGTGGCCAGCCAGCGCATCTTCTGTAGCTCGGGAGCTTGCGTGAACAGGCCTTCGGTCTTGGAGAGAAGGTCTGTCGTCGTGAGCACCATCGAAGGCTGGGCGTCAGCGATGATGGCGCGAAGCCTGGGAAGGGTCCGTTGCGGCTGCGCCAGATTGGGCGGCGGCAGCGGGACGGCAACCACCTGGGCATAGAGACAGCCGAAAAACGCGGCGATGAACTCGAGACCCGGTGGATAAAGCAACAGCGCCCGCTCTCCGGCTGCGTGGAAGCTTTGCAGCAGCGCCGCAATGCTCCGGGCCTGGCCGTCCAACGATGCATGGGTCAGATGATCTCCTTCTGCCTCTCCATCGAGCAGATAGGTATGGATCTGCTGTTCAGGCTGCTGAAGCGCTCGCCGGCGGAGCATTTCGACCAGCGTGGGAAATTCTGCGACGGGATCGGCAAAACCTGTCCTCATGAACGGCCCCGCGAAAAGGTTCGGGTAGGATGTCGGTTTAGATATGGTCGCGACGCGAAGCGCCGCTTGCTGATGCCCGCGCGGCGATCCTCAATAAGTTGCCGCAAATCCCATGCCGTCGCGATAATCATCCACTCCATCAGCAAAGTATGAATGTCCTACGTTCTGCAAGAGCCAACGTTGCTGAGCGCTCGAGCGCCGAGCAGACGATCGAATTCCCTCTTGGAAACGCCGTAGCACTCGCACGAGCGGCGCATCAGGCCGGGGCGATCAAGGATGGTGACGTTGCCGCGGGTATAGCGGATGAGGCCGGCCTGTTGCAGGGCGCCCGCCGCGGCCGTAACGCCAGTCCGCTGCACCCCCAGCATCATGGCCAGAAACTCCTGCGTCAGCAGAAACTCATCGGAGTGCATGCGGTCGCGCGTCATCAGCAGCCAGCGGCAAGATCGCTGCCCTATGGAATGAAAGTGATTGCACGCGGCCGACTGCGCGACCTGATTGAAGAACGCATGCGCATAGCGAAGCATCACCGCTCGCATCGAGGCGTTTCGCGCCAGTTCCTTCTGGAACAGCGTCGCCTTCATTCTGAGGCCAATACCGGGAACCTGAACGTAGACGCTGGTGGGCGCCCTGTCGTCGCCGAACAGGAGCGGCAAACCCACCATCCCTTCGTTGCCGATCGTTCCGACCTCGGCCGCCCTGCCGTTCGCCATGGTGCTCACCAGGGAGCCCACACCCGTCTCGATGAAATAGACGAATCCGATGGGCTTCCGAGCACGGTAGAGAGACTGCCTGTACTCCAGCGGAGTACGATCCAGATGCGGGCGAAGCCGCTCGTAATCCCTCGACGCAAACAAACCGAGCAATCGATTGGCAGGCGGGTCCGCAGCCTTGCGGCTAGCAACCATCTCGCTGCTCCCCTCGATCCTGCTCGAACGGTTTCGCGTTTGCGGCGCCAATCTATCGCGCTTTTCAATCTGGCGCATGTTGCTCTTGCATGGCCTTTTGCAGACCAATCAGCTCCGGTCGTCCGGCCGAGCCCAAGGCGCTCACCCGCCGTTCATCCAAATTGGCTATTTATTTCGCTATGTTACGCCTCCTTAGCAGTCGACACAAGGCTTATGTCTTATGTCCGACATCGCGGCGATGACCGACTTGACGTCGATCGGATTCAACTCGCCGCCGCGAGGCAGAGCATATAGCATCACCATATTGGCGGTCGCGGCTTCCGGGCGCCGCCAGCTGAGAGACACGCATCCTCGGAGGGGAGGTTGCACTTGCTCCCGCCCGCTTGGTGGAGGGAAGCATCATGCCGACGCGTGCAGAATTGTGCGAGGCATCGCGACTGGCGCGATTGGCCGCGCTGAATGAATCCAATTCGCACCTGAAGCGGCGGCTGGCCAGCCACGCGTTGGCTTTGGCTCAACTCGCCGAGAAGATGGAGCGCGGGGTATCGGCAGGAGAGGCATTGGCATCGTAATCGACCAATGTCCAGTATCAGACACGATTGATGTGGATCAATGTGACTAGGCTGCCCTCGCCGTAAATTCTCGGCATTCGGCGTCTCCGGGCAACCGGTTCCGAACAGCTGAGTCCGGTGTAAGCCACATTGGCGCCTGCCACTCGCTGCCTGGAACGGGGATCTGGAGGGAGGCCCGTAACTGGAATTATCGATCGGCCCGCTCGATGCGGGATGGATCAACTACCTATGTGGAGGTCAATCATGAAACGGAAGACTTTGGCGGGCGGCTTTCTTTTCGTGCTGATGCTTGTCGGCGCGGCGTCGACGCTGAGTGCGTGCAACACGATGGCAGGCGCGGGCCAGGACATTCAGCAGGGCGGAAAATCCCTCGAAGACAGCGCCAAGAGCAACAAGTAGCGACAATTGGTTCGCGGGACATGATTGCGTTTGCGTCATGGCCCCGCGGAATTGGGCACGCGGTATCAATCGCCGGGGCGCTGCATCCGGGGTCGGCAGAGAAGGTGGGGAATGGGCACAATTCTGATTATCATCGTATTGATCCTGCTGTTCGGCGGCGGCGGCGGCTATTACGCTCACAGCCGCTACGGCGGGGCCGGCCTCGGCGGCGTCCTAGGTACGGTACTGATCATCCTCCTCGTGCTCTGGCTTCTCGGCGTTATCGGCGGCATACGTTAGGGGATGAACCCGGACCGATGATCCCCCAACATCATCGGATCTCGATGTTGATACCCGGCAGGTATACACCGATGCCCGGACCGTAAACCACCGGTGGCGGATAATCGTACGGCGTGCCGTATACCACCGGAGGCGCGGGGTAATACCCGCCGCCACGCCAGTCGCGATTTCCACCATAGCCGCGTTCGTGCCCGCCGCGGTGACCGCCGCCGCGTTCGTGCCCGCCGCGGTGATCGCCGCCGCGGCGGTCTTGCGCGCCGGCCGATGCGACAAACGTCCCGAGCACGAGAAAGGCCGAGATCGCAAGCCCTGCCGCAAGCTTCGCCGATAGGCGGTGGTTCGATTTGGTGTCGCTGGTACCAATCATGGCGATCTCCTCTGATGAGCGGGTGTCACGTCGCGGAACGCGATCGCTGGCCGCGCTAGCTATGCGACGAAGCGCCTTTTCGACCGAAGCTCAGGAACACCTCGTCGGCGTTCTTTTTCTGGGCAGCGGGCATCGAGTCGTAAAGCGTATCGAAGGACGCAATCAGGTTCTTTAGCCCGTCGACATGTGCCTGCGCGTATTTTTCATACGCCATCAAATCCTGGACGGCGGTCATGCTTTGCGGAGCCTGGGTGATTCTTTCCGCAGCAAGCTTTTGCATCGCAGCGGCATTCTCCCGCATCGCCTGCGCAACATTGTTCCAGTCCGAATCCTCCTTGGGCGTGATCTGCAGCGCCGCGTGGAGGCTGGTGATCCGCTGCTCTACGGACTGTGATCGGGCATCGGTGGCTTCCGCCGCGGCGTGGCTCTGCGTCGCAGCCGCCTGCGCGAGCTGGATTGCCGGGTTTGCAGCGGAACCGGCGCGCGCTGCGGACAGTGGAATGGCGAGCATCGTGGCGCCCATCAACGCCGCGATCGCGACCGAGCGTGCCACGGGTACGGAAACGGCGATGCGCTGGGTGAGAGGTGACATCGGTGGGATCCTTTCCTGGACTTTTGCATGAACTGGCGACGTTGGCGCTCCACTGGGTGGTCACTGGCTGGGAGCAGTTCAGCGGCGACACGTCAAGCTAACGTCCCAGGTGCCGGTCGTCAGGCCCCGGAATCTACTGACATCGGCGATCGAGAGCGAACCGTTGTCGGGTTCGCAGTCGAGCATGACCCAGCCCTGCCGGCGAGACCGTCAACGGTCACGGGAACGTGACGTTCGTGCTCGGCGGAACATTCCGCGACGGTCGGCTCGTTCTCGAGCCCGCCGACGCCGCCGGGCATAGCTCACTTTGGCATGGTTTGAGCATAGCGCCGCGAGGATGCGCGCCGGAGCGATACAAGCGCGCTCGTGCGTCGGCGTGACCGGACCAACTCGGTCAACCGGAACCCAAATCCAGGATCAGTTATTGAGTAGTTTCCGAGTCTATCGCCGGCACCGCTGCTCCTGCAGGATTTGCGCACGGTCAAATCCTGCAGGAGCAGCGGAGATGGCAGAAAATCGAAGCAACCTTGGCAAGGGATCCGAGCCATGGGTCGACCCCAACGCGCATCCCGAAAAGGTGGATATCGGTGCCAAGCGACAGTCGGGGCGGCCACCTACCCGCCCGCCATACGAACAATATCTGCGCGTGAGCAAAGTTGTGAAGTGACCCCTGCCGCCCTTGCGGTGGGTCACACGGGAGAGCCCGATGAATGCGAACAAAGTTGCCGTGTACGAAGTCGACCGAAGGTACATCCACATGGCTCTCGGCGATCTTGCCGAATACATCGCCGCGCTGGGCGCGGAATTCGCCGATATAGGCCGTGCGAACGTCACGGGTCATCTCCCGCCACTTCGCTCACACGCCTATCGGAGGGCGGCAGCGCTTCTCAGCCTCTACCGTAGTCGAGTCGACTTTCTCTGGCATCGCGACATCGACAGCGCCACCGAAAGCCTCGTCGACCGATTCAAGAACAGGCCGATGCCGATCGGCCATGATCCGTCGGCGGTCCATTAGCCGGCCCAGGACAGCACCGCGCCACATCACCCCGCTCTCATGCCGAGAGGACGAGCCGCCTGAAGCTCGCCGCACTCGCGGACGCGAATTCGCGGCGGATCTCCACTTGCTCGGCTTGGCACCTGGCGTACGGTTCGCCGAGCGCGCACCCGCCCCGTGGGCGTCCTTTGCCGTTCGCGCGGCCGCGCCCATACTGCGGCTGGAATCGGAGCACCGGCATCCGCCCAGACTTCAACGCGGGCGGCACGCCCGAAAAGTCGCGGGTCGCGGAGATAGTAAATGGAGATGAAAGCAGGGGAGTTCGTCAAGCTACCGGAGCGGCCGAAGCTCGTCCAGATCATGGGCCCGGGCCTGATCACCGGCTCCTCCGATGACGATCCCAGCGGTATCGCCACCTACTCGCAAGTCGGCGCCCAGTTCGGTTACGGCCTGGCTTGGACGCTGATTCTCAGTTATCCGCTCATGGCGGCGATTCAGGAGATCAGCGCCCGCATCGGCCGCACCACCGGCTTCGGGATCGCCGGCAATTTACGCCGTCACTATCCACTCTGGGTATCGAGCGGCATCGTCGCTTTGCTGCTGGTCGCCAACCTCATCAATCTCGGCGCCGATCTCGGCGCCATGGGCGCCGCGCTCAAGCTGCTGATCGGCGGACCGGCGTTGGTTTATGTCGTTCTATTCGGGCTGCTGTCGGCGCTTCTGCAGATCTTCACCCGCTATGACCGCTACGTCTCGATCCTGAAATGGCTGTGCCTGTCGCTCCTGAGCTATGTCGTCTGCGCTTTTGTCGTCAGCGTGCCCTGGACCAAGGTGGCGTTGGCCGTCCTGTGGCCACCGCTCTCATTCAAGCGGGATTATCTCATGGCAATCGTCGCGGTGCTCGGCACCACGATCAGCCCCTACCTGTTCTTCTGGCAAGCCGAACAGGAGGTCGAAGACGAGAAGGAGCGCTCCGGGGCGCGGCCGCTTATCCGCGCGCCCGAACAGGCCAGGGATGAATTTTCCAGGATCCGCATCGACACCTATCTCGGGATGGCGCTGTCCAATATCATCGCCTTCTTCATCGTTATCACGACAGCGGCGACGCTCAACGCACATGGCGTCACCAATATTCAGACGTCTGCGCAAGCAGCCGAGGCGCTGCGCGCGGTCGCCGGCCCGTTCTGCTTTGCGATTTTCGCCGCAGGCATCATCGGCACCGGCCTGCTAACACTGCCCGTGCTCGCGGGATCAGGGGCCTATGCCATGGGCGAGTTGTTCCGGTGGCATGTCGGGCTGGCGCGGCGGCCCCGCCGCGCCAAGGCATTCTATGCGACGATCGCGATGGGGTCGGCATTAGGAGCGGCGCTCAATTTCACCGCGATCGAACCGATCAAGGCGCTCTATTGGAGCGCAGTGGTCAATGGCGTGGTCGCGGTGCCGGTCATGGTCATGATGATGCGACTGACCATGCGCCAGACCGTCATGGCAGGGTTTACGCTGCCTCTGACGCTGCAGATGATCGGTTGGCTAGCGACGGCCGTCATGGCGACGACCGTCGCCGCGATGGGGGCAAGCTGGCTTGCATGAACGAGAAAATATGACGCCGGCGACGTGTTGCCGCCGCGTGATCGACCGCCCATCCGCATCGCCGAAGCCAAAGTATTTCGACTCGTTCGCGTGAGTAGTTTCCGAGTCTGTCGTCGCTGGACCATTTCCGCCTAAGCTCGATCACGTTCCGCAATGGATCATTATGAGAGGCGCCAGGTCAGTGGCATGACGCGCCCAGCGTCATTCAATGCAGCGCAAACTGGGGATACTACCCGAGCGGTGGGGTCGGTACCGTCTTGATCATCCTTTTGGCGCTGGTTGTCCTGTGGCGGATCTAGGCTCGCACCCACACGTCCAACCACATCATCTTCACCCTCAAACCCCAGAGACAGCACATGGTGATCCCCTCAAGACGTACATCGTCAAGGGCCCGGTTGCCTGGAACGGGACCCGGACCGAGGTCCGTGACGAAAACCATCGATCGCCCCGCTCGACGCGAGACGGATGAACTACACACTTGGAGGCCAATCATGAAACGGATCACTTCGCCAGCCGTCCTTCTTTTCGTGCTGATGCTTGCGGGCGCGGCGTCAATGTTGAGCGCGTGCAACACGATGGCGGGCGCGGGTCAAGACATCCAGCAGGGCGGCAAAGCCCTGCAAGACAGCGCCGACCACAACAAGTAGCGAAATTTGGTTCGCCGGACACGCTCGTCTATCTCGCAGCGAGTTCCCAAATCGTTAGCGGTTCCCCGGCCGACGCCATCGGCACCGTGCCGATCGTGATATGGCGGACAAAATGAATTGCCGTTGTCGGCCGCCGGTTACGCTTGTTCCACACCGTTCCGGCGCTTCGTCGTGCGATATCCTTACCTAGGCTCATCCCCCGACGGGTTCCACTCAAGTGCGGCCGATCCTATTGCGACCCCTTTCGGACCGGCAATTTTGACTGATGAGGAATCATGGACGGTTTCACCGGTAGAAGCCACAGCGGCGATCCCTGGTCGATCGACGAGATCCGCTTTCAGGATCTGGACCATGATGAGATACACGACGATCGGCAGTTGCTTTACATGCTGGCTGCGGCATCGTTCATCGAGATCACATCCGACCTCTATACCGGCAATCTCGTCGCCTTCTATCGCGGCGATGACGAGATCACCGCGTGGCTGTCACAGCAGTGGGAACCGGAGGAGCTGCAGCACGGCACAGCGTTGAAACGCTATGTCGAAGCCGCCTGGCCGGAGTTCGACTGGAGCGCGGGCTATCGCGGCTTCTATGCGGAATACTCCCGTTCCTGCGCGGTCGATCTATTGGCGGCCACCCAGGCGCTGGAGCTGGCGGCGCGCTGCGTCGTCGAGACCGGCACCGCCACCTTCTATCGTGCGCTTTCGGAGATGACGGCCGAGCCGGTGCTGAAGCAGATCACCGCCAACATCAGCCTCGACGAGGTGCGGCACTACAAGTACTTTTACCGCTTCTTCCTGCGCTATCAAGCGGGCGAGGGTACGAGCCGCCGCGCCGTCCTGCGCACCCTCTGGCAGCGCACGACCGCGGTCGATGTCGAAGACGCGTTCCTTGCCTTCAAGCACGTCTTCCTCGCCGCCAATCCGGGCGCCGAATTTCAGCTAGGCGAGTACGAGGCCTTTCGCGCCCGCATCCGAAAGCTCGCCAAGCGGCACTATCCCTATGACATGGCCGTGCGGATGCTGCTGAAGCCGCTGGCGCTGAGCGCGCCCATCGTCCGGGTGATCGTGCCCCCGATCATCTCGGCCGCGCGGTTCCTGTTACTGCGCTAAAGCGTCGGCGCGCGGAGAGCCCCGCCAGCGCGTATGCAGACGCGGCGGAGGGCGGCACGGCAATCGAGATCGAGCGATGCGGCACTCAGCTTGACGGTCTCGGCTTCGCGCCCCACCGATTGATCGCGCCCCGCACCGTGACCTGCGTGGGAATTCCCGTACGCTCCTGGCCGACGCGACGCACCGTCGACCAATCGATCCGATCCGCCTGCTCGCCGGCCGCCTCAGTGACGCGCGATTCGAGATCTGCCGGTGGCGCCACCGGCGTCATCGTACTTTCGATGTCGAGTTCGTCACCCTGATCCTTGGTAGGATGAACCTCGACGAAAAGTTCGTTGCCGATCCACGCCGTCTTCACGTTCTGGTTGACTACGCGCACCGACGTGCCGACGGGCACTTCGTGGAACAATCGCTCGATGTCTTCCGGATAGAGATGCATGCAACCGTGACTCACATCGCGTCCGACGCCATCGGGCTTGTTGGTGCCGTGAATGAGGTAGGTGGGCCAGCCGAGACGAAGGGCATAGGCGCCCAGCGGATTGTCCGGACCCGCGGGAATGACTCGAGGAAGGTCGGGTCTTTCCTCGTGGATCGAAGGAGGCGGATACCAAGCGGGATTGGCCTCCTTGGCAACAATCCGGGTCATGCCGATCGGTGTCGAAGCACCCAGCACGCCGATGCCGATCGGAAAGGTTTCAACGGTCTCCTTTCCAGGTGGAAAATAGTAGAGGCGTTGCTCCGCGAGATTGATCACGATTCCGCTGCGTGGCGCATCGGGCAACAGATACAAATTCGGTATCGTGATCCGTCGGCCGTTGCCGGGACTCCAAGGATTGACACCGCGATTAACCGCCATGAGCTGGGTGAAGCCGAGATCGTACTGGCGTCCGATGTCCATCAACGTGTCCCGCTTGTGCGCCACATCGATTTCGATCGCTCCAACAGCCGATTGCTTCGCAGCCAGGCGAAACTCCGCCGCTGCCGCGGACATTACAATGAGGAAAAGACCTCCGAACAAGCCGAAGAGCGGCGTCGCATAGCCAAGGCAACGCCACTTGCGCCTTCGATCGACCCGTCGCTCGGCCGTCATCACGGCCTCCACAAATCAGAGAACCGACGCAGGCACACGGTGCCGGCTTTCGCACCAAGTGACCGACGGAACCGAATGGGCGGCATTCGTCCTATTTCGTGAGGCTTCTCTGGTAGGCCTGATTGCTCTGCTGTTCCGATGCCTTGGCGTCCGCTTCCGCCTGATTGGCGGTGCTGAGCGCTTGCTGCGCCGTTGCCATCGCTTGGTCAGCCTTGGTGGACACGGACGAGTAATCGGTTGTGCTTGTGGATGCGTCTGGGGTGCTTGAACAGGCGGCCAGCGCGAGGGGTGCGGCTACCGCAAGAAACAGAACGCTTTTCAGGCTTCGCATGGCATTCTCCGCTGTCAGTGGGTTTCATCTGGCGCAGTTGCTCGCGAAGGCGCCAGCCGGCCCGAGACGTCGATCCGGCCGCTAGCGGCTCGAACATCCATCCCAAGACCAAGCCACTTAACGGTAGGCCCCGCCAGGCCGATGCGTCAGGGTCGGAATCTACTCAGGCCGGCGACGACAAACCCCTACTTCGACCTCGTGCGTTGGTCGTCAAGGACTCCTATGGGTGCGCCCGAGCACCTGTGCCGACGACGCACGGAGAGCGCCGCATGCCACCGAGGTCCGGTCTATCGGACGCATTTTGCCGATCGGCGCTTCGTCGGTGTTGACATCGTCGTCGACGAGGCACTCGACCGACCGTTGCGTGATCAGGAGCCCGTTGCCGCACTCTACCAACAAGTCAGCTTTGCCGGCGCGAAAGCCATCACGCCGGGCGAAGGTAACAACGGTCAAGCGTTGGCGACCCGCGGCAGCAAGTCGGCCATGTCGTTGGCGTGCTCCTCCTCCATCTTGAGGATGTCTTCGATCATCTTTCGCGTCGTGGGATCGTCGTTCCCCAGCCAGCGAACGATATCCGAATAGGACTCGATGGCGATTCGCTCGGCGAGGAGATCCGCGCGGATCATCGATTGGAGGTCGGACGACTCGTCATACTCGGCGTGACTCCGCTGAGCGATGCCCTCCGGATTGAAGTTGGGCGCACCATCCAGCTGCGTGATCCGCTCGGCTATCCAGTCAGCGTGCTGCAGTTCCTCGCTCGCGTGCTGCAGGAATTCGGCTTTGACCGAGTCCGAGTTCATTCCGCGCGCCATGTAGTAGTGACGCTTGTAGCGGAGGACGCAGACCAATTCCGTCGCGAGAACCTCATTGAGCACCTCGATGACGCGTTTGCGGTCTGCCTTGTTTCCTCCGGTAACAGCGCCGTCCTCCATATGCTTGCGCGCACGCTCCCTGATGTTCCTGACGTCCAATACAAAATCACTCATGGCGACCGCTCCTTGATGCTGAGACCGACGGGATAGTCGAGATAACGACGCAATTGCCGCGACGAGCGGGAGGCGTGGACTGCGTCCGACCGTGGCCCGCTCCGCTGCGCCGGCCGTTGCCACGACGGTGGCATGGCCCCGCACGAGCCTGCTTCCGGCCCGCTCGTTCCGCGAATGACTAACGCTTCTAGATCCTGCCCATGCTACCGATGCCACCAAAAAGCCAGAGCAACACGAGCACGACAACCACCAAGCCGAGAACGCCGCCGAGTCCTGGCCCGCCGTAGCGGCTGTGCGCATAATAGCCGCCGCCGCCGCCGAACAGCAGGATCACCACGACGATGATGAGAATTGTGCCCATTAGCCACCTTCCATCAGACCTTGATCAACGCGGAAGAGCGCGAACCGCCGCTATTTCTTCAGTGCGTCCCGCAATGAATCCTTGACGCCGCCAATAGCGTTCTGGACCTTGCCGGCGACCTTATCCGCCCTGCCGTCAGATTGCAGTTTGGCGTCGCCTGTTACCTTGCCGACGGTCTCCTTGACCGAGCCCTTGATTGCCTTCGCCGATCCGGCGATCCGATCCTTATCCATGACTGCGTTCTCCTGGCGAGGCTTTCATCAATCGCGCCGAGGCTGCGGAAATCCGCTCCTTCGACCGTTCCAAAACTACCAGAATGTGGATCACGTCGGCAGGCTCGGAATGTACTCATCCGCGCGCTTTGTCCCGTCCATCGCGCACCCGGCTCTCCGATCGCGCATCGGCAAGGCGTCGACCGAGAGACGAGCACAACAGGCTCCTGTATAGGATTCCTCTGAGCTGCCGGTATGAGCAGATTACGAGTGAATCGCCGCCGAGCCGACACCCCTATCGTCGGCATCGATGATCTTGCATTGCAACCAGTCGTTTTACCGGCAGGCTGCCTCTCATCGGCGACTGCAACTCCGACAAGCTTGGCATTCGGTCGCGTACACGCGCCCTCGACGATGAAGTCGGAGTCCGCCCTATCCGATTTGAGGCAGAGGCGGGTTGGCGCGCCGGGCGTGATCGGCTGCCGAGAAATCTCGCTGAGATTGTCCGGGACGGGCAATCGTAGGTCTCCGCAACTTTGCGTGAGGCCCTACGGCAGTGGCGTCGGCGATCGCTCCGTGACGATTTCAGACGACTGCTGGTCGAACGCTTTGATCCGCGCGCGATCGGGAGCGCCACGCTCGCGCAACACAAGCCACCCTTGATCGCAGGCGGAGCTTGAGCGGCTCAGGACGCCGATCGGAGGGAACATGCCACTCAGGCGCGGCGGTGGAAGACGCGGGTCGGCAGATCGTTTAAGGCCTCGGCGCCCGTTTCGGTCACGATCACGCTAGCGCCGATGTTGACGCGCTTGGTGCCCAGACAGGCGTTGGGTTCAAGCTCGAGGCTCATGCCCGGGACGAGGACGAGATCGCCGCGACGAATGCCCGGAGTCGCCTGGCCCTCGATCCATTCCTCCGAGGTGCCCTTGAGCTGCGCGCGATGGATCGGGGTGAAGCCGGTCGCGCCGAAGGTCAGCGTGTGCAGCAGCGGCGTTTTGGCCCAGCATCCGGCCAGGGCCAGCGGCCGTTCCATCGCCGCGACGATGTCGGCGAAGCGCTCGCCGGGCCGAATTGCACGCAAACCAGCTTCGTAGGCAAGACGCGCTGCCCTTTCGCATTTGTGAATATCGGCATCCACGGGATCCAGCGCGATCGACATCTGCACTTGCGCCTCCTGCCCACCGTACACGGTATGAATTTCTGCCTGAACGAGGTCGCCCGCGGCGAGCACGCGCGGCAGCTCCGCACGAAGGGTCCAGCGCGGTGCGCCCCATCCGATGTTATCCGGCCCCGATTGGAGGCTCAGGAACGGATAGCGCGTATCGCAGCCGCTTCGATCGATCTCGCGCAGAATATCGGCGTAGACCTCGGCCTCGCTAACGCCCGGACGTGCCGCTTCGATCATCGCGGTACAGGCCCGATCGCTGATACGCGCGGCGAACCGCAGCAACGCTAACTCTTCTTCGCTTTTCACCAGCATGAAATCGGTGAAGTCGCGGGTGAAATCTTCGATCACGGCTGCGGGGAGAGCCCGCGTCAGGCTCTGCAGAAAACCGTGCGGGAGCAGCCCTTCCATTTCGCCAGGCGCGGTCGGACCGAACCCGACAATACCGATCCGACCTTGCCCTAGCGATTTCTCGTGCAGAATTTCGGCGGCCTTGGCGCCGCCAAAGCCGATGCGGAAGTCGGCAACCCACGGTGCAAGGCCGCGCCGCGCGCTCTCAAAGGTGCGCGAGACCCGTGCCGTGGCGAAAGCGAGAATTGCGGGCTCGCTTTCGAGCGGAAAGACCACGATTGCATCGAGGAAATCGTCGATGAGATAGCTTTCAAGACGTTCACGCCCCTGAAAGCTGCCGACCAGAATGGCATCGATGCCACGCCGGCGCATGAGATCGCGGATGCCGCGCCAGCGCCGGTCGCGCTCGGCAAGAGAGAGCGTCGGCCCGAATTCGCGCGCGCTCATGGCCGACGAGATCCGCCGTGCAATGCCTCGCGCTGGATCGCGATTTCGATATAGGGTCGGACATCGACGATCTCGGGCGTGCCTTCGCAACGGCCCCGCGAGTCGCGCGCGAGCTGCCCGGCAATGTCCCATGTGACTGGGTATATCGATGGGTCGCGCCGCCAGGCCTTGAGCGGTCGGCCTTGGTCGAGCGCTGCGAGCTCCCGGTTCCAGAGTTTGCGGATGGCGATAACGCCGACATCCGAGCGCCCTAGCCGTTCGATGCGGCGGTCGGCGATCAGGCCCTGGCCGATCTGGGCAATGTCATCCTGCAGCCGCACGATGTCGACGCGACTCTGATCGACTTCCCGCAAAGCGATTCGACCTCGCAGGACGTCTTCGCAGACGCGCTGATGGGCGAGATCGATTTCGCTGCGCCGCTTCTGACGCCGCTCGCGGATACGCTCAGCAATCTCCCCGGTCGCGGAAATCCGATGCAGGCTGAACTGCAAATGCTGTTCATCGTCGATGGGAACCCACCAGAACAGCGATTCTTGGAAACCGATCTCCGGATCGTTCGGCAGCGCTGTCATGTAATAGGCGTTGGGCATGCCGAACTGCTGGGTTCGGCGCTGCCCGTCTGCCCGGACGAACGTGTAACTGATCCCCCAACTCGATTCCTCGGTATGGAGTTCGGTGCCGAGGCCGATTCCGGTAAAGGAGGCGCGGTTATCGGAATGGACGAACCACACATGGCTCATATCGAGGGCATTCTCGAGATTCTGGAAATAGTTGCAGTCGCGCTGATAGGAATCGATCTCGATCATGCCGTTGAAATGTTCAAACTCCGGAAATTGCGGAAAAGGCGGCGGCTCGCCTTCGCCGAGAAAGGCGAAGACGAGGCCAAGATATTCGCGGGTAGGATAGCCGCGTATCGCGACCTTGTGGGCGAAGGCCGACTGCTCGGCCGGCTGCTCGACACAACGTCCTGCACCATCATATTTCCAGCCATGATAGAAGCAGCGCAGGCAGTCCTCTTCCACCCATCCTGCGACAAGCAGGGTGCCGCGATGCGGGCAGCGCGGGTCGAGCATATGCACAGCTCCGCCTTCGCCGCGAAAGAGCACGAAGTCTTGCCCCATCACGCGCAACGGCACCGATCTGCCCTGGCTTCAGATCGAGACTATGGTACACCGGCTGCCAGAAGAGCCGCAAATAGCGGCCGGCAATGGTGTCGGGTCCGGTCTGCACGCCGGCATCGGCGGCCGCGGCGCGACCCTCGGGGATTCGTCTAGCCATCGCTATTTCACCGAGACGCGCCCGAGCTTCCGTAGCGCGCGATCAAGGAACCTCGTATCGATCATTGATGCGACATTGACGTTTTTCTCGATTGCGCCCCGGCTCTTGTACCAATCCAGCTGGTCCTTGAGGCTCGCGATCGACAGTTCTGCGTTGGGATCCATGTAGCTCCACTGGATGTTGTCGTACGCGCTCCGGTCCTTGAGCGAAGTGTATTTCATCAGGATGTCGACGACCTCGGCGCGCTTAGGACCGCCGCGCATCGCATTGTAATAATCGCGCACCGCCTTGAGATAGGCCACGGTAAAGGCCGTTACCTGGTCTGGATCGTGGTCGATCCAGCGTTTGCTATAGAGAATTACCGAAACCTCGAGAGGCGGCTCCCGCAGCACGTCGGCTGCGCGCCGGAACGGGAAGGCGAGCTTGCGCCGGTCGAAGATCTCGGCAAAGGGTTCGACGACCGCGCCGGCATCGATCGCCTTATTCGCGAAGGCCGTTCCCATGTCGGGCCAGGGCATGTAGGTCGTTTCCACCTGGTTGAAGGCGATACCTGCCGATGCAAGCATCTTGGCGACCATGTACTCGAGCACGGCAGCGCGCGCGTTGATCGCAATGCGAAGGCCTTTGATATCCTTGAGTGAGCGGACCGAAGCGCGAAGATCGTCGCGAACGACAAGCGTATCGCTCGAGAAGCCAGGCATGTCGCGCGTGCGCGCCATTGTGACCCGGATCGGCAAGCCGCGCGCAAAGGCGTTGACTGGATAGTCGCCCTTCCAGCACACCTGTCGGAGTGGCATGACTATGCGGCTTCGATCACGCTCAATCGTCCCTGGTGCCACGCGCGGCACGCCGATTTGACGACGATCTCCACGTCCCGGCCAAGCGCGTTCAGCCAGCATGCAAGCCGGTCGATGGTGATGCTCTCCATGCGGCCGCGGAACACTTTGGAAAGTGTCGGCTGATCTGTACCGCAGAGCTGGGCAGCATCCTGTTGCGTCAGTTTGCGCTGCTCGACGGTGTCCTTGATGGCGATTATCAGGCCGCTTTTAGCGGCGAGTTCCGCGACCTCGGCTGGCGTGAATCCGATATCAGCAAACACGTTGCCGCTGCTCTTCGCAAAAGGAATTTTGGGCATGTTCAGTCCTCCGCATCTAACTCCCGTGCGCGCCGTAACCGCACGGTGATCAACTCGGCGTCCGGTTTCGGTAGGCCGATCCCGGACTTGGATTTTTTCATGAAGGCGTGCAGCACATACAGCGCCGTCGTGAGGTTCACGACGTACATCAACCGGGGGGATGGTTGAGTAGCTCGGCCATTCGGCTTCGCCCTCACAGATCCGGGCAGGCGGCTTTCCCGCACCCGGCTCTTCCCGGAAGTCACCCGCATGAGGCCGCTCGTGGGGTCCAGGGGTGTGTGAT
>Ga0307373_10004734_pt1 | contig 22748 bp, 18 predicted proteins | sample OX2MG_FD_202534 | JGI IMG/M metagenome (GOLD analysis project Ga0307373, IMG submission 202534) | Soil microbial communities from Risofladan, Vaasa, Finland - OX-2 | ecosystem: Environmental > Terrestrial > Soil > Coastal area > Acid sulfate soil | place: Finland: Risofladan, Vaasa | collected... | reverse complement strand
AGCCCGTGGCCGTGGTGTCGACGCCGAGTTCTTCTCGAGCATGCGTGCGCAGCGCCAAATCAGGGTCGCGCATGAGATCCGTCGACAACCTGTCCGCGAGTTCCGCGTCGATGCCGCGTGCGACGAAGAGGTCTCTGAGTTCCTTTTGCTCGGCCACGGGGCTGTCCGCGATCGCCTGGCGTTCGACGTCAATCTCGTACTCGAAGAGTTCCTTTTGCGCGCGCATCGAAAGATATTCACCGCTGCCCATGGAAAAGGCCCCGGCGACCAAGCCCGCGAGCCCCGCGAGGCGCACGACGCTATGGCCGGGATTCGCGCCGGCGAAGCCGAGCATCAAAGAGATGTTGGTGACCAGGCCGTCGGAGAGACCAAAAAGCGAGGCGCGAAATCCGCCATCGCTGATTTGACGGTGGTGTTCCTCGGGGTCCTTCTTGCTCACTTGGTCAATCCTAGAGGTGAATTCTCACCCCAACGAGCGCTTCGGACGCGACAGTAGAGTTTCTACGGAGGTGCATATGAGTACGCACGTGACAGGATTCGATGAGCTACGCACCAAGGTCGGCGAGCACCTGGGCTACTGCGACTATCGCACCGTGACCCAAGAACAGGTCAATCTCTTCGCCGAGGCGACCGGGGATCACCAGTGGATTCACGTTGACCCCGAACGCGCCGCGAAGGGTCCCTTCGGAGGTCCCATCGCGCACGGGTATTTGACGCTGGCACTGATCCCCGTGTTGCTCGGCGGCGTGTTGAAGGTCGAGGGTGTGGCCATGGGCGTCAACTACGGCACGAACAAAGTGCGCTTCACGTCGCCCGTACCCGTGGGCTCGCAGATTCGCGCGGGCGCCACCTTGGCTTCAGTCGAAGACGTCGCCGGCGGCGTGCAAGTTGCCCTCGACGTCGTGGTAGAGGTCAAGGACGCCGCGAAGCCTTCGTGCGTCGCCCAGGTCGTCTTTCGCTACTACAGCTAGCCGCGTGCCCACCACGCCACTCCCCCAGGGCGACGAGAAGACCCGCCAAGTTCGCACGATGTTTGACGCCATCGCCGGGCGTTATGAACTCGTAAACCGCGTGATGACCTTCGGCTTAGACGCGCGATGGCGTCGTCGCGCGGTGTCCGATCTCAAACTGGTCGTTCCCAGTGTGGTGCTCGACGTCGCGGCGGGTACGGGTGACTTCACTCGCGAGTTGGAACGCCAGGGTCATACGCCCGTCGCGACCGATCTCAGCTTTGGCATGCTCGCCGCGGGCCGTGCCCTCCACCACCGAGTGCAGGCCGACGCGCTGCAGTTACCGTTTCCCGACGCCACTTTTGACGGCCTGACCTGCGGCTACGCGCTTCGAAACTTCACTGACCTCGCGGGGACGCTCCGCGAGATGGGTCGTGTCGTTCGCCCCGGTGGACGCGTCTCGCTGCTCGAAGTGGCCGAGCCGTCGCGAGGTCCCCTGCGGGCCGGCTTTCGGATTTGGTTTCGCGGCGTCGTCCCCTTTATTGGCTCTCTTCTTTCGGACCGCGCGGCCTATCACTACCTTCCCGCCTCGACCGCGTACTTGCCCAGTAGTGAAGAACTCGTCGCCCAACTGCACGAAGCGGGGTTTCGCGCCGTGAATCATCGACGCGTGATGGGCGGACTCAGCCAGCAGTTCATCGCGACGAAGGCATCATGAAGTACGTACGTCAACGCGTTGACGCACCCGACAAGCCAGCGCTGCGCGCGTTGGGCGCGCGCGAGGGCTGGCTGCTGGAGAGCCCGGACTTTTTGCGCGTCGGCTTCGGCGGCACCTCGCTCACGATTGCCCTGGGCGAGGGACTCGCCCAAAATGCCCAGGCCAGTGCCGCCCTTCGACACATTGACTTAGAGGGCGACGAGGGTCCCGCCGGCAGCGGCGTCGTGGCCTTCGCGACGCTGCCCTTCGACCGCCTCGCCCCCGGTCAACTCCACGTTCCTCGCTACGTAATGACCGTCGAGCGCGGCGGCGCGACGTGGATCAGCGCGCTCGACGCCGACCAGGGGTGGAGAGCCCTCCTCGAACACGTGGGCGAAGTCGTCCAGGAGCCGCAGAGCCTTCGTTCACTGACCCTTCAACCCACGCCCGAGCAGTACGCGCATCACGTCGCTCTGGCAGTTGAACTTCTTCGGCGCAAGGAGATTGACAAGGTCGTCTTGGCTCGCGCGGTGCTCGGCTCGGTGACCGAGGAGATCGACCCCGCCGCGCTGAACGCACGCCTGCGGGTACGTGAGCCAATCTGTACCCTCTACAGCCTGCCGACCGAGGACGGGCGACGCTTCGTGGGGGCCTCGCCCGAACTCTTGGTCCGCCGGGACGGAGCCGTCGTGCAGTGTCATCCGCTCGCGGGCACGATTTCCTTGCCCGCCAACGTCGCACCCGACGACTACCAGAACTGGTTGCTGGGCTCCGCGAAGAACCTGCACGAACACGGAGTCCTCGTCGATGAAGTTGTTCGCAACCTCTCTCGCCACTACGACGACATCGTGGCCGACGCGCAACCTTCGATCGTGACGCTGCGTACCGTGGCGCACCTCGGCACGCGCATCACCGCGACGAGCCACGAAGCCCACCCCCCGGACGCGCTTGACGTACTGCGTTTGTTGCATCCGACCGCGGCGGTCGGGGGTATTCCTCGCGAGCGAGCCGAAGAACTGATTCGCGAACTCGAAGTGCACGACCGGGGGCACTACGGCGGACCGCTGGGTTGGATTGACGCGAACGGCGACGGCGAGTGGTGGATTGGCATCCGCGGCGTGCTCGTGGACGGCGTCAATTTCGAAGCCTGGGCCGGCGCGGGCATCGTGTCAGAGTCCGATCCCATCGCCGAGCGCGAAGAGACCCGAGACAAACTTCAGAGTGTGCTGTCGTCGCTCCTGGTCGAGCGGTTCTAGCGCGCGTCGAGGCCGACGACACGAAGCGCGGCCCACTTGGTGACGAGCCACAGCGCCTCGACGACGATGGCTCCCGACATCTTGGACTGGCCGCGCTCACGGTCGCTAAAGGAAATAGGGACTTCGACAATGCTCGCGCCGTGTCGGCGCGCGCGGTACGTCATCTCGATTTGGAACCCGTAGCCATCCGCGGTCACGGTTTCGAAGTCGATCTTCTCGAGGGCCGACTTCGAGTAGACCCGAAACCCGGCCGTCGAGTCGGCCACGCGAAGGCCGAGCATGATCGTCGCGTACTGATTCCCTCCGCGCGAAAGGAGCCGCCGCGAAAGGGTCCACTGCGGAATCGATCCGCCGGGCACGTAGCGCGATCCGATCACCACCTCGTGATCATTCGCCGCACGCAGCAGCGTCGAAAGTGCCGCGGGGTCGTGACTGAAGTCACAGTCGATTTCAACAAATCTGTCGTAGCCGCGTTCCAGGCCCCAGCGAAATCCCGCCCGGTACGCGCCACCCAACCCGCTCTTGGAAGAGCGTTCCAAGAGCTCGATGGAGCCCACTTCGCTCGCGATTTCACGCGCGCGCTGAGCCGTGCCGTCGGGCGATCCGTCGTCCACGACCAGGATTGAGCAATCGGGTGCAAACTCTCGGAGCGCGCGAAGCATCCTCTCGACGTTCATGATCTCGTTGTAAGTAGGCAAAACCACGAGCGTAGGCACCCACGGATTCTACGCAAGTATCAACGAGTGGCTCGGCAGCAAAATGGGGCTCCGGGCGCGTGACAACGCCTAGCGTTAAGAGCAATGTCTGACGCCACCCCCACGAACCGACTCGCGCTTCCACGTGAAATTCGTCTGATATTGAGCCTCGGATCGCTCATCTTCGTCTTTTTGTACTTTGTGCTACCCCAGTTCGACTCGGCTCGTCATTCGCTCTACCTCTTAGGCAGGCTCAATCCTCTACTGGTGATTCTCGCCATCGCGTTCGAAGTGGCGGCGATCTATGGCTACGTCGAGTTAACCCGCACGGTGCTCTTCCCCCACGCACCGAACCTCTACAACACCACGCGCGTGACGTTGGCGGGACACGCGATCAGTCACGTGGTACCCGGCGGTACGGCGCCGGCGGGCGCACTGTCGTATCGGATCTTCACCGAACTCGGTGTGCCGCGCGAAACCAGCGTTTTTGGCCTGGCGGTTCTGGGCACCGGATCGGCCGTGATCTTGAACGTTCTCTTTTGGTTCGCGCTCGTGGTCTCGATTCCCCTGCGCGGCTTTAACCCCGCCTACGGCTTCGCGGCCCTGGCCGGCGTCTTCTTGCTGCTCGCCTTCTTCGGGACGATTTTGCTGATCACGCGGGGTCAACGCCACGCCGACGCCTGGCTTCGTGCCGTCGCGGCGAAGATCCCCGCCATCGATCCGGACAAGGTCTCGAGACAACTCACCAAGGTCGCCGAGCGCGTGACGCTGCTCATCAACAATCGCCGAACGCTCTGGCGCGCCTTCACGTGGGCGACACTCAACTGGGTCCTCGACGCGGCGTGCCTGTGGGTCTTCGTGTGGAGCTTCGGCAGTGTCATCTCGCCCATCGACCTCTTGGTGGCCTACGGCCTCGCGAACATCCTGGCCGTGATTCCGGTGACGCCAGGGGGTCTGGGCATCGTTGAGGGCGTCTTAATTGGCACGCTCGCAGGCTTTGGCGTTCCTCAGAGTCAGGCCATTCTCGCCGTGCTGGCCTATCGTCTCGTGAACTTCTGGATCCCCATCCCCATCGGCGCGGCGGCGTACGCGTCGCTGCAATGGCGTCGCCCGGGCGAAGTTATCCCTGGACCAGCAACCGAGACCGGTCCATCTCTCGACGCTTGAACTCGACCTGCGCGGAGAAGTTGTTCACCGGTTGCAGTCGTCGCCAGCGACGGTCGGTCCCGAGGACCCACGTGAAGAGGTCGTCGCGCCACGTGATTTCAAAGGCCTCGAGCAAATCGTTCTGCAGGCCCAGGTTCTCAATGGGCACGCTCACTTCGACGCGTCGATCGAGGTTGCGCTCCATCAGGTCGGCCGAACCCAGATAGAGCGAGAAGTCCGGGTCGCCCTGTCGGCCAAAGATGAAAAATCGCGAGTGCTCCAAGAACTCCCCCACCAACGAATGGACGTTGATGTGCTCGCTCAGACCCGGCACCCCCGGGCGCAAGCAGCACAACGTGCGCACCACCAGGCGAATCTCGACTCCCGCGATGGACGCTTCATAGAGCGCGTCGATGATCGCCGGATCGGTGAGGCCATTGACCTTGATGTCGATTCTTCCCTCGCGTCCACGGTCGCGCTCTTGATTGATCAATTCGACGATTCGCGTACGAGTCGACAGCGGAGAAACCACGATCTTGGCGTAGTTGCCGATTCGCGAAAACCCGGTCAGATAATTGAAGAGTTCGCCGACGTCGCGGGCGATCTCCGCGTCACAGGTCAACAGCCCGAAGTCCTCATACACCCGAGCCGTGCGATCGTTGTAGTTTCCCGTGCCGATGTGCACGTAGCGCGCGGTGGTGCCGCCCTCGCTGCGCAAGACGAGCGCGATCTTCGAGTGCGTCTTCAGTCCCACCACTCCATAGACCACGTGTACGCCCGCGTCCTCGAGCGCTTTGGCCCACTCGATATTCGCCGCCTCATCAAAGCGCGCCTTGAGCTCCACCAGCGCGACGACCTGCTTGCCGCGTTCGGCTGCCTGAATCAGCGACGCGACGATTGGCGAGTCGAGCGACGTTCGATAGAGCGTCTGCTTGATAGCGACGACTTTGGGGTCAAGAGCGGCCTGCGCGATGAACATCTCGACGGAGTCCGTGAAGGATTCGTAGGGGTGATGCAACAAGACGTCGCCTTCACGGATAGCGGCGAAGATGTCACCAACGTGATCGCCGTCGAGCAGGCGCTTGGGAGTGAGTGGCGACCACCCTTCGCCCTTTAGATCGGGTCGATCCATCGCGTAGAGACTCCAAAAGTCGTGCAGACCCAGGGGCGCGTCCGTGACGTAGACGTTGGAGCGATCCATCTCTAGCTGGTCGACCAACAGAGCCAAGAACTCTTCGGACATGCCGCGTTGAATCTCGACACGCAACGCCTCGCCGAACCGGCGCCGGCGCAGTTCAACCTCGAGCGCGACCATCAAGTCGTCGGCCTCATCCTCTTCCAAGGTCAAGTCGGCGTTTCTCGTGACGCGAAAGAGGTCAGCGCGACCGATCGTCATGCCGGTGAAGAGTTGATCGAGGTGAGCAATAATCAAGTCTTCGAGCAGGCACCACCGGCCCTCGCCCACGGGCAAGAACCGAGGAAGCGAATTGGGGACCTTCACGCGCGCGCTGCGCTCATCGCCGGTGGTTTGGTCACGCACGATCACCGCCACGTTCAGCGACAGGTTCGAGATCATTGGAAACGGATGCCCGGGGTCGACGGCGAGCGGCGTCAAAACGGGATACACGTTCTCTTCGAAGTAGCCAGCGAGCTGGGCCTTTGTGAATTCGTCTAGATCGCGATAGTGGACGATCGAGAGGTCGTTCGCGGCCAGGGTCGGCAGCAGCACGTCAAGCACGAGCCGATCTTGACGCTCAACGAGGGCCAGAACCCGCTCTCGAATCGTGGCCAGTTGCTGGCGTGGTCGCACCCCGTCGACGGAGGGCGTCTGAACACCCGCGGCCACCTTGTCCTCCAGGCTCACGACGCGCACTTGGAAGAACTCGTCGATCATGTCGGCGAAGATGGCGATGAACTTACAACGCTCCAAGATGGGTAGGGCCCCGTCCTCAGCCAAGTCCAAGAGGCGCGCGCCGAACTCCAAGCGAGAGAGCTCTCGACTGGAAAAGCGCTCCGGGCCAAAGGCCAACACTTCGTCGTTCACGTCGTGAGACACCTTTACGTTGTGGGTTTCGATTCTTTCTATGCTACGACTACTGTTTAAACGTGGCGAAACACGCAACGCTGGCTCGTGCCCAGGCGCTCGTTCGCCCTCGTAACGCTCGCCTGACCGAACTGTGGCTGATGGCCCTGGCTTGGATTATCTCCGCGGCCTTTTACGTCTTGGCCTCACTAGGCGCACAGGGTCACATGCCGCCTCGGCTTTGGCTCTTTCTCGCGGCGATCGTGTCGGTTTCGCTCCTGATGCACGTGTCGATCCGGCGCTACGCGCCGAACGCCTCGGAGTTGCTCTTGCCCATCGCGACGTTGCTCAACGGCATTGGCTACGTTGAGATCGCCCGCTGGAACCCGCTGCGGGCGGGCTACCAGGCCGTGTGGTTCATCATCAGCGCCGTTGGGCTCGTCGCCACGCTTAAATTCGTCCGTCATGTTCGCGACCTCGACCGGTACCGCTACCTCACGCTGCTCGCGGCGGTGGGCCTGCTGCTCGCGCCCCTCGTCCCCGGCATCGGCGTGACGGTCTACGGTGCTCGACTCTGGGTCCAGGTCGGACCGATCTCCTTTCAGCCCGTCGAGATTGCCAAAATCCTGCTCGTCTTCTTTTTCGCTTCGTACTTTGCCTCCAACCGAGAGTTGCTCTCGACCCCGACCCAGCGCCTGGGTTCACGCAATATCGTCCCTCCCAAGGTGCTCTTGCCGATCCTCGTCGCCTGGGGCTTCGCCATGGCGATCCTCGGTGCTGAAAACGACATCGGATTTGCCATGCTGCTCTTCGCGCTCTTCATGTCGCTGCTTTGGGTCACGACCGGGCTCAAGTCCTACGTGGTCCTCGGCCTGGGCCTCTTGGCCGGGGGTGGCTACTTCGCCTTCAAGTTCTTCTCCCAGGTCCAAAGCCGCGTCAGTTTGTGGCTCGACCCCTGGTCGACCGCGCACATGGCCTATTCGCACCAATTGGCCTACGGGTGGTTCTCCCTCGCGGCCGGCGGCGTCACCGGAACGGGACTCGGCCTGGGCCAGTCGGGCAACGTCCCCGAGATCACCTCGGACATGATCTTCGCGGCCGTCGGCGAAGAGCTCGGCCTCCTCGGCCTCGTGCTGGTCGTGGCGCTCTTCGTGGTCTTCGTGGCGGAGGGCTTTCGCATCGCCCAAAACGCCCACTCCGACTTCGTTCGACTCACCGCGACGGGACTGTCGTCTCTCATGGGCTTTCAGGCGTTTTTCATCATGGCCGGCGTACTGCGACTCTTACCTCTGACTGGCATTACCCTGCCGTTCATGGCCTACGGCGGGTCCTCTTTGTTCGCCAATTACTTAGTGGTCGCGCTATTGCTGCGGATCTCCGATGAGAACAGCCTCGAACGCCGCGGCGGCGAGGTGCTCAGAGTCGATTTCGACTAGTCGCGAAAGTAGACGTCGAAGACGTCGTCGGCGCACAGCACCGGAGCCGGGACTATTTGGCGATAGGCCAGGGCCAGCGCGTCGCTCGTGCGACAGTCGAAGATCTCCCGGCCCTTAGTGGTCATCAACTCGAGTTCGGCGTAGAAGACGCTGCCTTCGTAGCGAACAATGCGCACCGCAATCACGTCGACCTGCAGTCGACCGAGGATCGTCGTCATGAGTTCGTGGGTGGAGGGGCGTCGTCCCTCGACGCGCGTCAGCGCCGCCTGCAGCGAGATCGCGTCGGCGAGCGCCACGGGAACCACCAAGTAGCGATACGGCGACTCGGCCTCGATCAAGTGGGCCTGGGGCGAAGGATCCGTGAGGTCATAGAGCACCGAGTCGAGCGTCATCACCCGAAACGTCGTAACCGGAACGTCGAGGACCGTCTCGTCAACGGGGTCCTCGATGGCCGCGTCTACGGATTCGCTCGCCGCCGATTCGTCAACGGGGACCTCGGTGGCCGCGTCTACGGATTCGCTCGCTGCCGATTCGTCCATCACGTGTACCCTAATTGCCAACGCGACGCGACACCGAGAGCACGGCGCCGCCGGCGACGAAGAAGACGAGCGCCGACGAACCTCCGTAGCTCAACAGCGGCAGGGGAATTCCCGTCACTGGCATAATGCCCATGGTCATGCCGATGTTCTGAAAACAGCTGAACGCGAAGAAGACGAACACGCCGATGCAGATCAAGCGCCCCATCGTGTCCTTGGCGTGGCGGCCGATCATGAACATCCGAAATCCGACGAAGCCCAACAGGAACACGATGAGCGTCGAACCGATGAAACCCAACTGCTCGCCAATGGCCGTGAAGATGAAGTCGGTGCGCTGTTCGGGAACGTAGCCGAGCACGGTTTGCAGGCCGTGGAACAGGCCGGCGCCGTGAAGTCCGCCCGAGCCAATCGCGCTCTTGGCGTTGTTGACCTCGTAGATGAGTGGCTGGAGGTTGGGATTGGTCGAGTTCTGGTTCAAGAACGAGACGAAGCGGTCCACTTGATACTTGTGCAACAGGTCCAAGTAGACGGCCAACGCAATGCCCGCCGAGCCGAGGATCGCCAACATCGACATGAATCGCGGTGGCACGCCGGCGAGGACCATCATCGCCGAGACCGTAAGAACGATGATCACGGTGGTGCCGAGATCGGGCTGGCGAAAGATGAGGAGCAAAGGGACGGCGCTCATAGTCAAGATTCTCGCGACGTCATACATGCTGAGCCCCTCTGGGCGGCGGGCGCAAAAGGTCGCCACCGCCAAGATCAGGGCCAGCACCGTGAATTCGCTCGGCTGGAGCTGGATGAAGCCAAAGTTGTACCAACGTTGGGCGCCGAGGGCGCTTTGGCCTACGACGAACACGCCCGCGAGCGCGAGCAACGAACCCACGTACAGCGGGGTCGCGACCATTTCAAAGCGCCGATAGTCGAGTCGAGATACGAAGTACATCGCGACGATGCCCATGACAACGAAGATTCCCTGACGCTCAAGGTAGTAGTGCCCGTTGAAGCCAGCGTTAAGGAGCGCTTGGCGAGTGGCCGAGTAGATCATGACTACCCCGGTGACCCCGAGAACGATCATTCCTAAAAAAAGCCCGTGGTCCATCGAGTCCTTGGCGCCCAGCTTCGAGCCGAGGGCCGAGAGCGCGTCACTCACGAGAGCACCGCGAGCAGGGCCGCTCCGCTGACGGGTTCCTCGAACCACCACTCGAGCTGGCGAGCGGCTTGAAAGGCCAGCATGCCCAGCCCGTTGGCGACCGAGCAGCCCAGACCCTCGTAGAGTTCGAGCCAGGCGGAGCGTCGAGGCTCGTAGGTGATATCCACCGCGAGCGTGTCCGGGCTCACGCCTTGCAGGACCGCCGCCCCCTCGTCGCGCGCCGACGCAGGCAGGGTGTTGACGATCAAGTCGACCGGTCGATACACCAGCGAGTGGCTAAAGACGTGGGGGTGACGCTCGGCGATCGCCTCGATTCGCGCTTCATTGCGGGCGTGGAGGACCACCGAGGAGGCGCCGTGGCGAACGAGGGCGTCGACGATGGCGCTGGCCGCTCCCCCGGCGCCGAGCACCACCACGTGACGATCACTCGGTGTCGCGCGAAAGTGGTGGGCCATTGCGTCGACGAAACCGTCACCGTCGGTGCTTCGTCCCATCAGCCTTCCATCGCGCACCAGCAGCGAGTTCACGGACTCGGTGCGCGCCGCGACGTCGTCGACTTCATCGCAGAGTCCGTAGGCCACGTGTTTCAGCGGAGCGGTCACCGACAGGGCATCGAACTGCGACGGCAGCAGGTCTCGAAGCGCGGGGGCGCGAGCGGCGTCAAGTTCGTAACGCTGCGAAGTGCCTTCGAGCCCGCACAGGCGAAGCGCCTCTTCGTGCAGGTGGGGTGAAAGCGAGTGCGCGATCGGCGAGCCCACGACGCCGAGTCTCCAAGACATTAAAGCCCCCTCGAAGCGGCCAAGTGCTCATTTTGGAGCTGCTGGGCGAACGTGGTGGCGAAGGCTTCGGTCCCGGACTTGTCGATCACCACGAAGTAGAGCCACGGCCCTGGGGGCGCGTGCAGCACGGCACGCAGCGCCACCGTCGAAACGGTACAAATTGGAGTGGGTGTCAGGCCCGCGTTGAGGTAGGTGTTGTAGGGCGAGGGGGTCTGTAGCATGCTCGGCGTCACGGTTCCCCCGTCTTGGCCGAGTGCGTACAACACCGTCGCGTCCATCTGCAGCGGTCCTCCGCGGGCCAGGCGATTGAAGATCACGCGGGCGACCTTAGGCATGTTCTTTGGGTAGTACCCCTCCTTTTCAACGATCGAGGCGGCCGTGATGAGTTGATAGGCGTTAAGACCCTGAATGCTCGTCGAGGGGGTAAGGCCGACCGACGTCGCCTCGTGGACGAACCCGTCGGCCATGGCCTGAGCCAGTTGGGTGGGAGACTCGTCGGCTTTGACCACGTAACTGCCCGCCCCCACGAGGCCCTCGAGGGAGGAGCCACGCGCGAAAGGCGACTTCACCGCGATCGCCGTCGCGGCGTGCAAAAAGGACTCGGCGTAGGCGTTGCCCTTATCGGCGGCGAGGTTGACCGCCATTTCGTGCAGAGTCAGACCGGGCAGCGCGTCGAGGACCACCACGTTGGGCCCCGAGCCGAGAATCGACCGCACGGCGCTAAACGACGATCCCTGGCGCAGCTCGTAGGACCCGTCACGTACCACGGGCGCACCGAAGAGCAGGCTGTCGATTCGAAAGGCCAGGGGCGAAGCGATGACGCCCTTGACGCGTAATTCGCCGGCAATCGTGGCCACGGAATCGCCCGGATGCACCGTGACGATGACGTCGCGTCCCCGGCCGGCGAAAACCGGATCGACTTGGAGCAGGAACCAACCAAGCGCCACGAACGCCAACGCCACTGCCACCACCAACACACGCCCCACGGGCTTAGTCACCAACGAGGCCATCCATGTAGTTTTGCAGCAGAATCACCGCCGCGGCACCGTCCACACGATCACGCTGGGATTTCGCCTTGATCCCCGCTTTTGACAAGGCGCGTTGCGCCTCGTGGGTCGTCAGGCGTTCATCCCACTGCACCACCTCGAGTTCGGGGAAGGCGCCTCGGATCGTGGCAAAAAGTTCGTCAGCGAAGTACGTGCTCGCGGTCGCCCTTCCCGAAAGAGCCACCGGGCGACCCACCACGATGCCCGCGATTCCCTCGAGCTCCACCAGTTGACGGAGCTTCGCGACGAAGTCATCGTCGTTGCTCATGGCCCCACGCGGAAAGGCCATGGAGCGTGCGCGGTCCGACACCGCCACGCCACAGCGCCGAGTGCCCGGATCAAGGCCGAGAAGACGCGTGGGAACTCCTAGAGCTTCTTCGCCGCGACGAGCACGTCGTCAATTCCGCCCGGATTACGTCCACCGGCGAGCGCTACGCGGGGCGATCCGCCGCCGCCGCCGCCGACCAGCGCCGCGAGCGACTTGACCGTCGCCACGGCGTCCAGGGAGTCGTCAGTGGCGACCGCGATCGCGACTTTGCCTTCGTGGGCCCCGACGATTACGGCCACGCGACGACCCCGACGTTGGAGATCCTGGGCCAAGGTGCGAAGTTGGTCGCCCACGAAGCCATCGACGCGCGCGACCACGACGTCCCCGCCGGTCGCGGCGTGGAGTTCATCGGCGAAGCGCGCGAGCTGGGACTGGCGCAGAGAACCCACTTCGCGCTCCACCTCGCGCTGACGCTCGAACAGACGCTCAATCGCCGGCACCACGTCCTCAAGCGACGTCTTTAAGAGTGACGCCACGGAGCCGAGCGCGCGTTCCATCTCGTAGGCGCGTCGATAGGCGCCCAACCCCGAGACCGCCTCAAGTCGGCGAGTGTTGGCGCCGATAGACGACTCCGAGACGACCTGGATCTGACCGATGTCACCCAGTCGATCGACGTGCGTGCCGCCGCAAAATTCCAGACTGTGCGCGCCCGCACGCACGACGCGCACCCGATCGCCGTACTTGTCACCGAAGAACGCGACTGCGCCCATGGTTTCGGCCTCGCTCTTGGACGTTTGAATCGTGTCAACGGGCGCGTTGGTCACGACGTCGGTGTTGACCAACGTGAGAATCTCCCTGGTCTCTTCGACGTGGAGCCCTTGGCCGTGCGAGAAGTCGAAGCGGAGCCGGTCGGGCCCCACGTAGCTGCCCTGTTGGCGAACGTGGTCGCCCAGCACGCGACGGAGCCCGGCGTGCAACAGGTGCGTCGCGGTGTGGTTGCGCCTCGTAGCCTCGCGCCGCTCGGGGTTAATCGTCGCGACAGCCACCTGGCCCGCGACGATCTCTCCGCTCAGTTGTCCGCGATGCGCGTAGAGTCCACCGGCGACGCTTTGCGTGTCTTGCACCTCGAGGCGTCCGCTCTCGGTCACGATGGTGCCGGCGTCGCCGATCTGCCCGCCGGACTCGGCGTAGAACGGGGTCGAGTCGAGGAACACCTCACTCTCACCATTCTCGCCGGCGAGGACCGCCACCACCGTCGTTTCGACGCTGTAGCGCGCGACGTCACGCCCGACGAACTCGGTCGCGCCGTGGACGTCGAGCAAATCCTTGTACTGGGCGTCGTCGGCGCGTCGAAGCGTCTTGGCCGACGCTCGCGCGCGCTGGCGTTGTTCGCTCATGGCCGCGTCGAAGGCGTCGCGCTCGACGCTCTGACCCGCCTCGTCGACGATTTCGGCCGTTAACTCGATCGGAAAACCGTGCGTGTCGTGCAGACGAAAAGCTACATCACCAGGGAAAACTGTCGAACCAGCCGCTCGCACTTCTTCGCTGGCCTGTTCGAGCAGGCTCATCCCCGTGCGCAGCGTTCGCGCAAACCCGGCCTCCTCGCGTTCCAGAATCTCGACAATGAGATCGCGGTCCTTCACCAGCACCGGATAGGCCGAACCCATCTTTTCAATCGTGGCGTCAACAAGCGCTTGCGTCAGCTTGGCTTCGGAACCGGCACGACGAGCCGCGAGCACGGCGCGTCGAATTATGCGCCGCAGCACGTAACCACGCCCTTCGTTCGAGGGCAAAACGCCGTCGGCCACCAACATCGTCATCGCGCGGCCGTGCTCGGCGATGCGTCGGATCGAGACGTCGCTCGATTCGTCAGCGCCGTAGGCGGTTCCGATCGAGCGTGACGCCGTCTCGAGCAGCGGGGTGAAGAGGTCGGTCGCAAAGACCGACTCCACGCCGTTCAAGATCGAAAGGACCCTTTCAAAGCCAGCTCCGGTATCGATGTTCTTTCTCGGCAGTTCGCTCAGGGTGCCCCCGGCGGCCTTCTCGTACTGCATAAAAACCAGATTCCAGAACTCGATGAAGCGATCGCCGTCGTTGACCGCGGGTCCGCCGCCCCCGCCAAAGGACGGCCCCTTGTCAAAAAAGACCTCCGAGCACGGCCCGCAGGGACCCACCTCGCCCATGGACCAGAAATTGTCTTCGTCGAGACGCTGGATTCGCTCGGGTCGAATACCGATCAGGTCGCGCCAGAGCTCGGCCGCCTCATCGTCGCTGTCGTGCACCGTGATCCAGAGCCGATCAGCGTCGAGCCCGAAGCCCTCGGTGATCAGTCCCCAGGCAAACTTGATGGCGCCCTCTTTGAAGTAGTCGCCAAAGGAGAAGTTGCCCATCATCTCAAAGAACGTCAAGTGGCGCTTGGTCGTTCCGATGATATCGATGTCGGGCGCGCGGAAGCACTTTTGAATGGAGACCGCGCGCTCGTAGGGAGCGGTCTCTTCGCCGGTGAAGTACGGCTTGAAGGGCACCATGCCGGCCACCGTGAACAACAGCGTGGGGTCGTGAGGAATAAGGCTCGACGACGGCACCAGATGGTGCTGATTGCTCTCAAAGTAGTTGAGAAAGGTTGAACGAAGTTGGGTGGCTTCCACGGCGTTTACTCTACCGGCGCAGGCGGTTCGTCCTGGTGGGAACGTTTAGAGCGCGTGAGCCACTGCTCGACGAGCGCGGCCTCTCGACCCTGCTCGCCTCCGTCGAAGAAGCGCACCTCGCCGAGCTCTTCGGGCAGATAGCGCTGCGCCACCCAAGCCCCGGGGAAGTCGTGGGGATACTGGTAGCCCTGCCCGAAACCGAGGCTTTTCGCTCCTTGGTAGTGCGCGTCGCGTAGCGAAGCCGGAACGTTCACGCCCCCGTGTTCGCGAACCGCCTGGGTCACCGCCGCGAGGGTCCGGGTCACCGAGTTGCTCTTGGGCGCGAGGGAAAGATAAATCGTGGCGTGGGCCAGACTCAGCCGCGCCTCGGGCAGCCCCACGAACTCAACGGCGCGCGCGGCCGCTTCGGCGACGAGCAGACCCGTCGGGTCCGCCAGGCCGACGTCCTCGCTGGCCAAAATGACCAGTCTTCGAGCCAAGAAACGCGGACTTTCGCCACTTTCGAGCAGCGTCACGAGCCAGTACAGCGCCGCGTCGGGGTCCGAACCGCGAACGGACTTGATGAGCGCACTCACCTGGTCGTAGTGGGTGTCTTCACTCTGGTGATAGAGCCGTCCGTCGCGAGCTTGCGCGACGTGGCGACGTTCGAGTACCTGTTCGGCGCCCTCACTTCGTGCCAGCACGATCGCCGTGTCGAGGGTCGTCAAAAGCGTTCGCGCGTCACCGTCGGCCGTGGCGACCAGCGCGGCGCGGGCCTCTTCGTCGGCGCGCGCGTCGCGAAAGTCGAGTCCACGCTGCACGAGAAGCGCCAGTTCCTCGGGCGTGAGGGGATGAAGACGCCAGAGGGTGGTTCGACTCATCAGTGCCGCGTTCACCTCAAAGTAGGGGTTCTCCGTCGTCGCTCCGATAAGGACCACTTCGCCCGATTCGGTCGCGGGCAAAAGCAGGTCCTGTTGGGACTTGTTGAAGCGATGTACCTCGTCGATGAAGAGCACGGTGCGCTGGTCCTGCTCAGCGCGGCGCTGACGCGCGCGCTGAAGCACTTCACGAACCTCTTTGACTCCGCTCGACACGGCAGAGAGGCTCTCGGTTTCGTAGCCCGCCGCGACCGCCAAGATCCGCGCCAGCGTGGTCTTGCCCGTGCCCGCCGGGCCCCACAGAATCATTGACGTCAATTGACGCGCCGCGACGAAGCGTCGCAGGGGCCCCTCGGGCCCGACGAGGTGCGATTGACCGACGACCTGATCGAGCGAACGGGGGCGCAAGATCTCAGCCAAAGGCGCCGTTTGACGAAGGCGTTGCTCGAGGGCGTCGTCGAAGAGAGACGTGAGACTATCCCTTTGGCGCTGGACGCAAGCCAAGGTCGCGCCACTGGCGATCGGAGATTGCCTTGGGCGCCCCGGTCATCAAATCCATCCCCGACTGGGTCTTGGGATAGGCAATGACCTCGCGGATATTCTCTTCACCGGCGAAAATGGCGACTAAGCGGTCGATGCCAAAAGCGAAGCCGGCGTGCGGCGGCGCACCGAACTTAAAGGCTCCGAGCAGAAATCCGAATCGATCCTGCGCCTCTTCATCGCTAATGCCCAGCGCCTGAAAGACGCGTGACTGGACGTCACTTCGATGGATCCGCACCGATCCACTCCCCAGTTCCCAGCCGTTCAAGACCAGGTCATAGGACTGCGAGCGCACCTTCAACGGATCGGTCTCGATCAAGTTCAGGTCGTCTTCGTGGGGCATCGTAAAGGGATGGTGTGCGGAGATGAGGTGACCGTCGTCGTCGATGCCTTCAAAAAGAGGGAACTCCGTGACCCACAGGTAGCGATGCGGCCCCTCGCCCACCGGCGGCGCCGCGATCGCGAGTCGGAGGGCGCCGAGGACTTTGCAGACCCTCTCGTACTCGTCAGCGACGATCAAAATCAGGTCGCCACTGTGCGCGCTCTCGACACTGGCAATGGCGCGGCGCTCGTCGTCGTTCAAAAAACGCTCGAGTGGCGAATCCAGACCCTCATCGAGCACACGAAACCACGCCAGACCCTTCGCCCCGAGTGATTTGGCGTGCTCGGTCAACTGGTCGAGCCGTGAGCGAGAGAAACTCGCTCCTTCGGGGACGCGAATCGCCTTGACGGTGGCGGCGGAGAAGGCCTTCACCTCAGTAGTGGCGAACGCCTCGGAGAGATCATGCAGCACCAAGCCAAAGCGAAGGTCGGGTTTGTCGGTCCCGTACGAGTCGAGGGCCTCCTTCCAGGTCATCGTTTCGATGGGTCCTGGTCGCTCGCCCGTGGCGGCTTCGGCGGCGTCGAGTACGGCCTCGGTGACGAAGCCAAAGACGTCTTCTTGCGTGACGAAACTCGCCTCAAGGTCCAACTGAGTGAACTCAAATTGGCGGTCGGCGCGCAGGTCCTCGTCGCGCATACAGCGCGCGATCTGGTAGTACCGATCGAATCCGCCCACCATCAAGAGCTGCTTGGCGATCTGGGGACTTTGGGGCAGGACGTAGAACTCCCCGTGTCGCAGTCGCGAGGGCACCACGAACTCGCGGGCCCCTTCAGGGGTCGGCGCCCACAGCAACGGGGTCTCCACCTCGCAAAAGCCCTGGCGCTCCATTGCGCGGCGGATCGACGAGTTGACCTTCCCACGAAGACGAAGGTTGTACTGCATCTTTTCGCGGCGGATATCGAGGTAGCGATAACGCAGCCGCACGGACTCGTCGATATCGACGCGGTCGTCGAGCTGGAACGGAGGGGCCTCGGCGGTCGCGAGTACCTCGACGTCGCACTCGGTGAGTTCGACCGCCCCCGTGGCCAGCTTGTCGTTGAGGGTGCCTTCGGGGCGACGTGACACTAGTCCGGTCACGCGCAGGACGTATTCACTTCGCACGTCGAGCGTGCCGGGCACCACGACCTGCAAAACGCCGGAATGGTCACGCAGGTCCACGAAGGCCAGGTGCTCCCCGTGCTCGCGGCGTTTGGCGACCCACCCGCACACGCTGAGACGCTGACCCACGTATGACTCCTCGACCGAGGCGCACAGCACGTCGCGCAGGCTCGTGGCTTCCAGATTTCGGGGCATCATCACGTCACTTCGATAGTTGTTGGGCGACCGCGGAGACGATCTCGCTTCGAGGCACGCGCGTCTGCGCCTGCTCGAAGTCCTGGCTGCGCAGGTCTCTAATCGTAACCTCGTTGCTGGCGAACTCCTGGGGACCGATGAGCAGCGCCAAACGAGCGCCCGAGCGATCGGCCACCTTCATCTGGGACTTCATCGACCGCTGGTCGTAGGCGCGCAGTACCGCGTAACCGGCGTCTCTGAGTTCATCCACCAGCGTGGTGGCGGCGTCTTGGGTGGTCGTGTCGATCACGAACAGGTCGATGCTTCGCTTGAGGAGCGGCGCCGTCGCGCCCTCGGCGGCGCGCACGAGCAAGAGCCGTTCAACGCCCACCCCAAAGCCGATGCCGCTGGTCGGGTCGCCGCCCAACTCTTCGGCCAGCTTGTCGTAACGCCCCCCGCCCCCCAGGGCGTTCTGGGCGGCGTCGAGGACGTCGGAGACGAACTCGAAGGTCGTTCGGGTGTAGTAATCGAACCCTCGAACGAGCCGCGGACTGAGCACACTCGCGATGCCGATCGCCTCGAGGCCCCGCACCACCGACGCAAAGTGCGTGCGACAGTCGTCGCAGAGATAGTCCGGCAACTGCGGGCCGCTGGTCGTCACCGCCACGCAGCTCGGCTTCTTACAGTCAAGGACGCGCAGAGGGTTCACCGACCAGATCTTTTGGTGCTCGTCGCAGAGTTCATCTTGGTGCTCGCCGAGATAGCGCCGCAACACCTCGACGTAGGCGCCACGACAGACGTCGTGCCCCATGGAGTTGATCAGCAGGCGAAACTTGGTGATGCCGACGGCGCGAAAGAAGCGTTCGGCGAGGGCGATGACCTCGACGTCGATGGCCGGATCGTCGCTGCCCAAAACCTCAACGCCCAGCTGATGGTGCTGGCGGTATCGACCGGCCTGGGGCCGCTCGTAGCGAAAGGCCGGCGTCAGATACCACGCCCGCCAGGGCGTCACGGGGTGGTGCTGGACGAAGGCGCGCACCAGCGAGGCCGTTCCCTCGGGGCGAAGGGCCAAGCGTCGCCCGCCACGGTCCTCAAAGACGTACATCTCCTTGCGCGCGACCTCGGAGGCTTCACCGATGCCTCGATGAAAGACTCCGACGTCTTCGAACAGCGGGGAGATCACCATTGAAAACCCGTAGCGGTAGGCGAGCTGCGCGAACGTCGCGACGACGCCCTCCCAGAGTTGAGACTCGGGGCCAAGAACGTCGTGGGTTCCAACGGGTGCTTGAAACGTTGCTTCGCTCATGATCCCTTGTGCTGCCCGGGCAGTTGTCGAAACGCGTCAAAGACCCCGTCCACGCTCTTGAGCGCCGCGAGCAGGCTCGACAGGTGCGCCGGATCGGCGAGCTCGACGTCAAAGATCATGCGAACGATGCGCGAGCCCGACGTCGTCGACGAGCTCGCAATGATGTTGAGGTGGTATTCAGCCACGACGCGCGACACGTCAAGCAGTAATCGTGAACGGTCGAAGGCCAAGATCTCGAGCACCGCACGGTACTGCCCACCCGCCGAGCCGTCCCACTCGACGTCAATGATGCGCTCGCCGAGGCGCTGGGCCAGCGCCACGGCGTTTGAGCAGTCGTCGCGGTGCACCGAAACGCCGCGACCCTGGGTGATGAACCCCATGATGGAGTCACCCGGCACGGGCGAACAACAGCGCGCCAGATGGATCATGACGTCGTCAAGTCCCTCGACGTAGACGCCCGCGCTGCGCCGCGACGTGCGCCCCGTGCGTGGCGCCTTGGTGACCGTCGTGGGCAACTGTTCGGCGTCGCCGCCGCGAAGCTCGCGGTCCAGGCGCTGGACGACGGCGAGGGCCGAGATTTGCGCCGAGTCGATGCTCATGAACAGCGCGTCGAGGTCCTCGAGGTTGAGCGATTTGATGACCGCGTCGAGGGCACTCGACGAAAGCGACGTCGCGATGGGCAGGCCTTCTCGGCGCAGCGCCTTGGTGAGCTCCTCACGCCCACCCTCAATGGCGTCCTCGCGACGTTCGCGCTGGAACCACTGACGAATCTTGGACTTCGCGCGCGAGGACTTGGCGATGTTGAGCCAGTCCCTCGACGGACCGGCGCCGTCGCTCTTCGAGGTAACGATCTCGACGACGTCCGCTGACTTGAGGACCGTTTCGAGGGGCACCAGGCGTCCGTTGACCTTCGCTCCGACGCAGTGATGCCCGACCTCGGTGTGCACGGCGTAGGCGAAGTCGATCGGGGTCGCACCCTCGATGAGGGCGATGACGCGCCCCTTGGGCGTGAACACGTATACCTCGTCTTGTCCGAGGTCCAGCTTCAGCGCCTCGAGGAAGGCGATCGGGTCAGCCTCCTCCTCTTCCACGTCGGCCAGACGCTGCATCCAGGCGACCTCGTTGGCGCTCGCCCCCTCCTTGTAACTCCAGTGCGCCGCGACGCCGTACTCGGCGCGCCGATGCATTTCGTGGGTGCGCACCTGCACCTCGACCGATTTGCCGCGGGGCCCGATCACCGTCGTGTGCAGCGATTGGTAGAGATTGAACTTGGGCGAGTTGATGTAGTCCTTGAAGCGACCCTGCACCGGACTCCAAATGGCGTGAATCGCCCCTAGGGCCGACCAACAGTCGCGCTCCTCGTCCACGATGATGCGCAGCCCTACGAGGTCGAAAATCTCGTCGAACTCCTTGCCGCCAACGACCATCTTCTCGTAGATGCTCCAAAGGTGCTTCGGTCGTCCCCGCACCTCGGCCGCGATGTGGAACTCCTTGAGTTTGCCACTCAGGGTCTCCATGACCTCATCGAGATAGGCCTCACGCTCGGGCTGACGCGCGGCGACCATCTGTTCAATCTCGGCGTAGCGCTTGGGGTGAAGCGTCGCGAAACTGAGATCTTCGAGCTGCCACTTCACCTGTTGGACCCCGAGGCGATGCGCCAAGGGTGCGTACACGTCGAGCGTCTCTTGAGCGATGGCGCGCTGGCGATGCATGGGCATCACCGAAATCGTGCGCATATTGTGCAAGCGGTCGGCCAATTTGATCAGCAAAACGCGCCAGTCCTGGGCCATGGCGATGAACATCTTGCGAATCGTGGCGGCCTGCTGGGCCTCTTTGGAGTCGAACTCCAGCCGGTCCAACTTGGTCACGCCGTCCACCACCGCCGACACCTGGGCGCCGAACTCCTGGGAGAGCCACTCGGTCGTGACCCCGGTGTCCTCAACGGCATCGTGCAGCAACGCGGCCGCGATCGTGACCTCGTCAAGTCCCAGATCGGCCGTGATGCCCGCGACCGCGATCGGGTGGGTGACGTAGGGCTCGCCGGTCCGACGTAGTTGGCCCTCGTGCGCGTTGATGGCCGCCACCCCGGCGCGGCGAATCAGCTCAACGTCCCCCTCCTCGTGGTGCTCGAGAAAGCGCGCGAGGAGGCGCTCAATCGATCCGAGCAGTGCCGGATCGACCGACGTGCGCGAAGTGAGGCTGACCATGACGCCAGCCTACCGGTGGGTTAGCGACGTTTTGGCTTGCGGGCGCGAGCGACGATCGTGCCCGTCGCGCCCGCGTTCGAGCGCGCGGCACCGCTCGATGACTCCGTGCCGGCCATCGCGGCCACCGCCGCCGGCGTCAAGGCCGCGCGCCGTTCGGCGCGCTGGGCGGCACGCTGGGCCAGGTCCTGATAGCGAGGTTCGCGTTCCTTCATCCACGCCAGGAGCGGGCTCGCGATGAAGATCGACGAGTAGGCCCCGCTCACGAGACCCACGAAGAGCGCGAGGCCGTAGTTCTGCAACGTCGTCGCGCCCAAGATGTACGCACCCACGACCAGCACCGCCAGCACCGGCATGATCGCCACCAAGGAGGTGTTGATCGAACGCGCGAGGGTCTGATTCATCGAAAGATTGACCATCTCGCCGTAGGTCATGTCGCCGCCCTTCAAGACTCCCGCGGTGTTGTCGCGGACCCGGTCAAAGACGACCACGGTGTCGTAGAGCGAGTAGCCCAGGATCGTCAAAATCGCGATGACGGTGTCGGGGGTGATTTGAAAGCCAAAGAGCGAGTACACGCCAATCGTGACCAAGAGGTCGTGGACCATCGCGACGAAGGCCGCGAGCGCCATCTTGGGCTCGAAGCGCATCGAGATGTAGAGCACGACCGCGATAAAGAACACCAGAAGCGCTTCGAGGGCCCGATGCGTGATCTGGCCTCCCCACGTCGGCCCGACGTTACTGGTCGAGACCTGGTTCGAAGAGACGCCCGCCTGTTGCGCCATGGCATCGATGACCTTGTTCGTCAGCGCCGTGGCCGCGGACGGCGAAAGTGAGTTGATGTCCGCGGTCACCTGGAACGTGTCGGAACCCAATTTCTCAATCGTCGGACTGGGCAGTCCGACCTTGGTGACGGCGTTGGTCATCTGAGCGATGGTCGTATTGGGGGCCAGCACTTCCCACGACGAACCGCCCTTGAAGTCGATCCCGAGGTTGAAGCCGCGAACTCCCAAGGAGAGGAGGCCGACCACGATGATGATCAACGAGATGGCGAACCAAGTCTTTTTACGTCCGACGAAGTCGACGGTCGTGAGGCCGTGGTAGAGCCGACCAAAGGGCCCGAGCGTGGTGGCTTCACTCACCAGATACCCCCACTTGCATCCCCGCCGCCATCGACAACGCGGAGGTGGAACTGGAGTTCCTGCGGCCGAGCAAGATGACGAGCGGTCGCGTGAAGTACCACGTGATCACGACATCCATGATCGTCGAGAGACCTAGGAAGAAAGCGAAGCCGCGCACGTCGCCCACCGCGATGAGGTAGAGCAAAATAGCGGCCAAGAGGCTCACCGTGTCAGCGGCGAGCACCGTACGCCACGCCGAGCGAAACCCGCGGTCGACCGACGAGCGTACCGAGCGCCCAGCGCGCGCTTCGTCCTTTAATCGTTCGAAGTACACGATGTAACTGTCGACAGTGATACCAATGGACACGATCAGGCCCGTCACGCCGGCCAGGTTGAAACTCGGAGCGAGCGCGGTGTGGGCCAGCGCCGAAATGAT
>Ga0307373_10004731_pt1 | contig 22751 bp, 20 predicted proteins | sample OX2MG_FD_202534 | JGI IMG/M metagenome (GOLD analysis project Ga0307373, IMG submission 202534) | Soil microbial communities from Risofladan, Vaasa, Finland - OX-2 | ecosystem: Environmental > Terrestrial > Soil > Coastal area > Acid sulfate soil | place: Finland: Risofladan, Vaasa | collected... | reverse complement strand
CCCGGCAGCGTCCGCGGCTCGCCGATACACTGACGGCGATGAGGAACCTCTCGGGCGCCGGGTACCCGCAGTGAGCCAGGGGCGGGACGAGCAGCGTCGCGCCGCACTTGCCGCGATGGCGCCGGGAACGGCGCTCCGGGAAGGCCTGGAGCGCATCCTGCGGGGCAGCACGGGCGCGCTGATCGTGCTGGGCTACGACCAGGCGGTCGAGGACCTGTGCTCAGGCGGGTTCGAGCTGACGGTGGCGTTCTCCGCTACCAGGCTGCGCGAGCTGGCCAAGATGGATGGCGCCATCGTGCTGGATCGCGGCGGGTGCACCATCCTGCGCGCGGCCGTCCAGTTGGTGCCCGACCCGACGCTGCCGACCGGGGAGTCAGGAACCAGGCATCGGACCGCCGAGCGGGTCGCCCGGCAGATCGGTTATCCCGTTATCTCGGTCAGCAAGTCGATGCGCATCATCTCCGTGTACACCGGCGGCGCCCGTTACGTCCTCGAAGAATCCACCACCATCCTGTCCCGGGCGCACCAGGCCCTGGCCACCCTGGAGCGGTACAAGCTCAGGCTGGATCAGGCGACGGGTGCGCTGTCCGCGCTGGAGATCGAGGACCTGGCCACGGTCCGGGATGTCGCGGCGGTCGTGCAGCGGATCGAGATGGTCCGCCGGATCGCCGACGAGATCGAGGGTCACATGGTCGAGCTCGGCACCGACGGCCGGCTCCTGGCGCTGCAGCTAGACGAGCTCGTCGCCGGGACCGGCCCCGAGCGCCAGCTGCTGGCCCGCGATTACGTGCCCAGCGCCGCGGGGGATCGGGGTCAGGCCGCCGCGGCGGCCCTGGCCGGGCTGGAGGACCTGAGCGCGGACGAACTGCTGGACATCGGCTCGGTGGCCACTGTGCTCGGCCTGGGCGGCACGGAGAGCCTGGGCGGCACGGAGAGCCTGGACAGCCCCGTGAGCCCGCACGGCTACCGGCTGCTCGCCCAGGTCCCCCGGCTGCCGCGGCAGGCCGCCGACAGCCTCATCGGGCACTTCGGCGGGCTGCAGAAGCTGCTGGCGGCCAGCGTAGAGGACCTGCAGCGCGTCGAGGGCGTCAGCGCCTCCCAGGCCATGGGCGTCCGCGAAGGGCTGTCCCGGCTCGCCGAGTCATCACTGATCGAGAGATATAACTAGACGGCGGCTCACGCGGCTCATGCGGCTCATGCGGCGCACGCGGCGGCTGGCACGCCGCGGATCAGCTGATGCGGAAGGCGACGGAGTTGCTGGTCAGCCCGCCGTCAGCGACCGCGGCCGAGTAAGTTCCGGCGGGCATCCGCGAGGACGCCCGCGGGCAGCCCCGCGACGATGCCTGCCTGTTCCAGGAGATGGGCAGCACGGTCGGCACGCCGCGCTGCAGGTCGGAGACGAGGTCCCCGGCCCCCTGCACGCAGTCGGCGGAACTCCAGACCTTCACCCTTCCGGCCCGGATGATGAGCGCGACGTGCCTGGCGCCGACGTTGAACGTGCACGTCTGCCCGGCGGTTGCCACGACATCGACATTGAACTGCGGCAGTTGACCGGCCGTGTAGTTTTCCTGGCTGGTGGACAGGCTCAGCACGACGTCGCCGCTGGGACATGGCCTCGGCCGCGCTGCGGCAGCCCCGTGGCCGGGCCGACCCGCGGCCGCGCTGGAGCTAGCCTTGCGCGACAAGGCGCCCCCCGCGCCCCTTGCGCCGCCCGGGGCGGCCCCCCCGTGCGCCTGCTGGCCTGTGCCGGACTGCGATGCGCCGCCAGTGGCGCCCGCCGCGGCACCGCTGCCCCCCAGCGCGCCCGAGAACGCCCAGGCGATGAGCGCCAGCACGGCCAGGCCGATCAGCAGGGCAACGAACCGCCGCCGCCAGTAGATGGCCGCTTGCGGATTCCGCGGCGCCCGCTGGGCGCCGCCCGGATGCCGCGGGCCCGAGACCCACAGGACCCGCGGGACCCGCAGGCGCGGGAGCCCGCTCTGGCCGCGCTGAGTCCACTTGTAGTTACGGAGCGTACTCATCCCCATGGGCCGAGTATGCAAGAGGCACGCGGTCGGCCACGGGCCGAAACGCCGTCGCTGCCGATCTGCGTATTCGCAGCTAGATGGCTTGCCCGGATTCCGTAGGCCGGGTCGCAAACGACGGCATCCGGGCCTCATGGGCGGCTGGTCCCGGCCGGGTACCGCTCGATACGGCCCGCGCCGGGTCACCTCAGCGCGCTCGTGCGAGGATCGGTGCGGTCATGACATCCCCGTATGCGACGCCCATCCTGCGCTGGTACGCGGCCAGCGCCAGGGACCTGCCGTGGCGGCGCCCCGGCACCTCGGCGTGGGCGGTCCTGGTGAGCGAGATCATGCTGCAGCAGACGCCCGTCGCCCGCGTGCTACCCGCGCACGCCGCCTGGATCGCCCGGTGGCCGACTCCGGCGGCGCTGGCCGCCGCCACGCCGGCTGATGCCGTCCGGCAGTGGGACCGGCTCGGCTATCCGCGGCGGGCCGTCCGGCTGCACGCGATCGCCCAGGCTCTCGTGAGCGAGCATGGCGGCAACGTCCCGGCCTCGGCGCAGGTGCTCGCCACGCTGCCGGGGATCGGGCCGTATACCGCCGCGGCAGTCGCCAGCTTCGCGTTTGAGCAGCGGCACGCCGTGCTGGATACCAACGTCCGGCGGGTGCTGGGCCGGCTGGTGACGGGCGTGGCGCTGCCGCCGGCCGCCACGTCGGCCGCGGAGCGCAGGCTCGCCGAGTCCCTGCTGCCTGCAGCCGGGGCCAGGGCGGCCCGCTGGTCGGTCGCCGTCATGGAGCTAGGCGCGCTCGTCTGCAAGGCCGCACGGCCCGCCTGCGCATCCTGCCCGGTCGCCGGGCTGTGCGCATGGCAACAGGCCGGCTGTCCGCCGCCCGCCGTCCGCCGGGCCGCTCCTGGCTACGCGGGCAGCGACCGGGAATGCCGGGGGCGACTGCTGGCCGTGCTCCGGGCCGCCGCGGGTCCCATCCCGGCGGCCCGGCTGGACGGGGCCTGGCATGACTCAGGGCAGCAAGCGCGCGCGCTTGCTGCCCTGATCACCGACGGCCTGCTCACCAGGGGCGCCGATGGCTCGGTCGCCCTGCCTGGCGATCCCGGCTGACTAGCTAGCCGGCCTCTGATCCACCGGTGGCGGCCTTAGTCTCGATGTCCTCAGGCGGGGCATCGGGGACCGCGTCCGGCTTGGCCACGCCCTTGAAGGTGAACTTCGCCTCGGGCCCGGTGCCCTCGACGTCGACCATCACGATCTGGCCCGCCTTGAGCTCGCTGAACAGGATCTTCTCGGACAGGCTGTCCTCGATCTCCCGCTGGATCGTGCGACGCAGCGGCCGCGCGCCCAGCACCGGGTCGTAGCCCCGCTCGGACAGCAGCGACTTCGCCGCCGGGCGGATCTCGATCCCCATGTCGCGGTCCTTCAGCCGCTCGTCCACCTTGGTGATCATCAGGTCGACGATCGTGAAGATCTCCTCCTGGCTGAGCTGGTGGAAGACGATGATGTCGTCGACGCGGTTGAGGAACTCGGGCCGGAAGTGCTGCTTGAGCTCCTCGCTCACCCTGCTCTTCATCCGGTCATACGAGCCGCGCGACTCGCCCGCGGTGCCGAAGCCCACCGAGACGCCCTTGGAGATGTCCCGGGTGCCGAGGTTGGTGGTCATGATGATGACGGTGTTCTTGAAGTCCACCATCCGGCCCTGGGCGTCGGTCAGGCGGCCGTCTTCCAGGATCTGCAGCAGCGAGTTGAAGATGTCCGGGTGAGCCTTCTCGATCTCGTCGAACAGCACCACGGAGAACGGCTTGCGCCGGACCTTCTCGGTGAGCTGGCCGCCTTCCTCATACCCGACATAGCCGGGCGGGGAGCCGAACAGCCGCGAGACGGTGTGCTTCTCCATGTACTCGCTCATGTCCAGCTGGATGAGCGCGTCCTCGTCACCGAACAGGAACTCGGCGAGCGTCTTGGACAGCTCGGTCTTGCCGACGCCGGACGGCCCGGCGAAGATGAACGACCCGCCGGGCCGCTTGGGGTCCTTCAGGCCGGCCCTGGTGCGCCTGATGGCCTGCGACAGCGCCTTGATGGCGTCGTTCTGGCCGATGACGCGCCGGTGCAGCTCGTCCTCCATCCGGAGCAGCCGCTGCGACTCCTCCTCGGTGAGCTTGAACACGGGAATCCCGGTCGCCGTCGCGAGAACCTCCGCGATCAGCTCCTCGTTCACCTCGGCCGGCGTGTCCATATCGCCGGCCTTCCACTCCTTCTCCCGGGCATCCTTCTTCTCGATCAGCTGCTTCTCGTTATCCCGGAGCGCGGCCGCCTTCTCGAAGTCCTGGGAGTCGATGGCGGACTCCTTGTCGCGCCGCACGTCGGCGATCTTCTCGTCGAACTCGCGCAGGTCCGGGGGGGCAGTCATCCGGCGGATCCGCATCCGCGAGCCCGCCTCGTCGATCAGGTCGATGGCCTTGTCCGGCAGGAACCTGTCGCTGATGTAACGGTCGGCCAGCTGGGCGGCCGCCACCAGGGCGTCATCGGTGATGGTGACCCGGTGGTGCGCCTCATAACGGTCGCGCAGGCCCTTGAGAATCTCGATCGTGTGCTTGATCGTGGGCTCGGCGACCTGGATCGGCTGGAAGCGGCGCTCCAGCGCGGCGTCCTTCTCCAGGTGCTTGCGATACTCGTCCAGCGTGCTCGCACCGATGGTCTGCAGCTCGCCGCGGGCCAGCATGGGCTTGAGGATCGACGCGGCGTCGATCGCGCCCTCGGCAGCCCCGGCGCCGACGAGGGTGTGAATCTCGTCGATGAACAAGATGATGTCGCCGCGGGTCCTGATCTCCTTGAGGACCTTCTTGAGCCGCTCCTCGAAGTCACCGCGGTAGCGGGAGCCGGCCACCAGCGCGCCGAGGTCCAGAGTGTAGAGCTGCTTGTCCTTGAGCGTCTCCGGGACCTCGCCCTTGACGATCTTCTGAGCCAGTCCCTCGACCACGGCGGTCTTGCCGACGCCGGGCTCGCCGACGAGCACCGGGTTGTTCTTCGTGCGCCGGGACAGCACCTGCATGACCCGCTCGATTTCTTTTTCCCGGCCGATGACCGGATCGAGCTTGCCCTCGCGGGCCGCCGCGGTGAGATTGCGGCCGAACTGGTCCAGCACCAGGGAAGTAGACGGGGCTGCGTCGGAAGGCGCCCCCGCCGCCGCCGGCTCCTTGCCCTGGTAGCCGTGCAGCAGCTGAATGACCTGCTGGCGGACCCGGGTCAGGTCGGCGCCGAGCCGGACCAGCACCTGGGCGGCGACGCCCTCGCCCTCCCGGATCAGCCCGAGCAGGATGTGCTCGGTACCGATGTAGTTGTGGCCAAGCTGCAGGGCCTCGCGCAGTGAGAGCTCCAGCACCTTCTTGGCGCGCGGCGTGAACGGGATGTGCCCCGACGGCGCCTGCTGGCCCTGGCCGATGATCTCCTCAACCTGCTGGCGCACCGCCTCCAGGCTGATCCCCAGCGACTCGAGTGCCTTGGCGGCGACGCCCTCGCCCTCGTGGATGAGGCCGAGCAGGATGTGCTCGGTACCGATGTAGTTGTGGTTGAGCATCCTGGCCTCTTCCTGAGCCAGAACCACAACCCGCCGCGCCCGGTCGGTAAACCTCTCGAACATCTCGTCGCTCCTCACAGAGCGGTTGGGGAGGCATCGAAACTGCCCCGTCCCTTCCGCATGTTAGCCCGTGCGCAGGGCGACGCCTCGCGCGAGTTATTTCCCACACGTAAACGTTCCCCGCCGGTAAGGCGTTCATCCCATCCAACCTAGGCGAAGGACCCCTGTGTTCCCAGCTACGCCCGGAGCGAACGTGGTTACGGTCCGCTGACGTCCGGAACCGGGCAAGGCGGCACGAGCCCGGCGGTCCGGGAGCCGTCGGGACCGCCGGCCAAGGTCTTCGGGGTGCGGCCGGCCGCCTCCGGGGGCGGGCAAGGCCGGGCCGAGGAGGGGCGGGCCGAGGGGCCGGGCCGACACGCCAGCAGGCGGCACCGCCACGTCACTGCAGCGCTGTGCCGCCTGCCTAGGAAAACGCGGACAAGGCCCGGCACGCATCGGCGGCCCAGCCACGGCCGCCAATCAGGTGCCGACGGCTCGGCGGCACCCTGGAACGGGTACTCCGCCACCCGGCGGGCCTAGTTAGTGCGATGCCTCGTATTCCTCGATGACCGACGACGGAATGCGACCGCGCTCGCTTACCTTGTGGCCGCGCTGGCGTGCCCACGCCCTGATTTCCGAGCTTCGCTCACGACCGGGCCCGGTGCGAACCTTGCGGCGCCGGCCACCGCCGCCGCTGACTCGCCGGGAGTGCTCGGCATAAGTCGCGAAGGTGTCGTGCAGTTCCTTGGCGTGCGCCGAGCACACGTCGATCTCGTACGCGGCTCCGTCAAAGGAGAACGTAACTGTCTCGTTCCCCTCGATCTCGCCGTCGTGGGGCAGGTCGCACACGACCGTCACCACAGTCTTCTGAGCCATCTGGCAGCCTTTCCCCTGGGGAAGCCTTTTGGCATGAAAGATATACCAGGATCAGCGTGGTTGACAATTCGTGATACCCGTTTCGGGTTCGGCGTTGCACAAGGCCGGGCTCGCTAGTAACTCTCCGTAATCAGCAGCGCGTTAATTGTCATCTTGTCGTTCTGATGCCTCGATGCCTTCGCTGCGCACATCAGCTTCCCGCTCCGGAATCTGATCCGCACCGGGAATATCTTCAGCCGGAAGATCCTCCGAACGCCGCCGCCTTGCGCCCATCTCGTGCCGCAGGAAGGCGACCACCGCGATGAGGAATACAGCGCATACCAGCGCGGGCGGGGTGAGCACCGACACGTACTTCATCGAGGCACCCTCCCTTCCCATCCAGATTGCATGTTCCTGATCGCAAATTTCACCTGGCGGTTCAGCGCGCACGCGACAGCGCATGCGCGACCGCCCGCCTTATCGGCATTGTCCCGCATCTGCGGGGCGGCCCTGACCCCGGGTGCCGGCAGCCGGCCTGGCCCGGCGGAGCGGCCTGGGGGCGCGCCCAGAACGCCCAGTGTCCCGCTCCCCGGCCACCCGCGGCGCCGCACCGCCAGCGGAGTCGCTGGCCATCGCGGTTATCAGTTCGGGACTCCTGCCAGTGCGAACGCGCTGACACCCATCCGCATGGCGGAAACCCCGTCTGCTGGCGGCTTTGGCGTGGCCGGATCGGACCCGCTGGGCCATCCCGAAATCGCTGCCGCAGGTCGGCCAGCCCGGCCGGCTCACCCGCTCCGAGTACTAGCCCGGTTAAGTAATCCCGCCCCGGCCCAGGAAAGCGACGCATTTTCTGCGCCGACCTGCATATTCGCTCCAGGTTCTCCCGCGCCTGCAACCGCGACTGCGATACCGGGCACCTCGCCTGGCGGGCGCTGCGGAAGGGTATTTCCGTCGTCGGCACCGTGGCTGCGCCCCGACCTGGCGGACAGGCTGCGGCGAACTTCACCACGCAGTTGCGCTGGACAGGTGCGATTCATGCTCTCTGCGGAGATATCCACCATTCGAGGCTGCCGACCGCATCACCGGAGCACTGTCCAAGATCGGCAACCTGCCCTCGGACGGCCGCCCCATTATCGGCCTTGACTCCCGGAACCTCCAGGAGATCACGCTGGCGGGCGTCGGCCTGTCCTCTGATCCGCCCTTGAACTGGATGTGCTCCTCGCTTGACGGCTACCGCCTGGTGAGCAACTCTGACGCGCATTTGCCACCGATGCTCAGGCGCGAGGCCGCCACCCTGGCCTGTGACCTTGAATACTTTGCCGGGCCGAGGCATTCCGCAGGGCAAGGGAAGTACCACCTGGACGGGCACCGTAAGTGCGGCATCCGGTTCGAGTCGGCGGCCGGTCAGCTCTCCGGCCGCAAGCGCAGCAGCATGCGGGTGTTGCCGAGGGTGTTGGGCTTGACCCGGTCGAGATCGAGGAACTCGGCGACGCCCTCGTCGTAGGAGCGCAGCAGTTCGGCGTAGACCTCGGGCGCGGCCGCGTCGCCCTTGATCTCCTCGAAGCCGTGCCGCCGGAAAAACTCCACGGCAAAGGTGAGCACGAACACGCGCTCGACTCCGAGCTGCCGGGCGGTGGCCAGCAGCACGGCCACGACCTGGTTCCCGGCGCCGCGCCCCTGGTGCGCCTCGCTCACGGCGATGGTGCGGATCTCGGCGAGGTCCTCCCACATCACGTGCAGGGCGCCGCAGCCGACCACCTGCCCCGCCGCGTCGCAGGCGACCCAGAACTCCTGGATGTCCTCGTACAGCGTCACGGTGGGCTTGTCGAGCAGCCGCCCGGACGTCACGTTCGCGTCGATCAGGGCGCGAATCGCCCGCACGTCACCGGTCTGTGCTCGCCGGATCGTGTACTGCATGCCTCGTCACCTTCGCTGGGTCCTCGCGTGCGGGCTGGCGCCGCCAGCGCCCATCAGACAGCATCCCAAACGCGGCCCTGGCCTGGCAATTCGATTCCGTACGCTGCGTTACCCTTCAAGCACATATTGTTCTGCGCCGCTGGTCACGCGCTTGTCCGCGCTAGTCGGCCGTACCCAGGAGACCAGCTCCACTGCCATTAACGCACATCACGCGCAGATCACGTCGCCATCACCATGGTACTGACACGCCGCCTGACCTGCGAAGACGTCGGCATGGGCGAACTGCAGGCGCACGGCGGAGCAGTATGAGCAGCGTAAGTGGGGGTGCTCCCGGCGGCAAAGCGCAAGGGCGCCACACGGTACCCAGCAGGAAACTTTGCCATTTAGCTCCGCTGCCACTGCACTTTCGATTAATCTCCATCGCTGTTACCCCGTTACAGCTGGCCCAGATTCCGGGCCGGCTGTCGCGACCCGCCGAGTTCCTGTCGCTCACCCAGCGCTCCAGGAAGCCGGGGACCCAGGTCCCTGGGGTGAATCGGCGGGCCGCGTCCGCAAACCGCGGTCGCGACCCGCTGTAGGGCTCCTCCAGCCCGAACCCGTCAGCTAACCCGGTAGGCGGCCGAGGAGAGGAGACTCCACGTGGAGCGCTTGCCGCACGGCAGGCATCACCAGTCCGACCCACGGCCGGCTAGTTCACGCAGCGGCGGCGGCACCACGCGTACCCCGCGTACCCCGCGCACCCCGCGCACCCCGCGCAGCCGGCGCCCGCTGATCTCCTGGACTCGGGCCGCGCTCGTGACCGGGACGATCGCCCTGGCCAGCGTCGTCATTCCCGCCGGAGTCGCGGGTGCGGCGCCCGCCGCGCCCGCCGCGGGCACTCCTACCCTGAAGGCCACGCTGGCCGAGGCGAACAATCTCGCCCACGAGATCGAGGCCCTCAGCGAGGAGTACGACTCGCTGCGGATCCAGGTCACCGCGGCCCATAAGGAAGCGGCGATCGCCCGCGAGGCCGCCGCCCGCGACCGCAAGCTCATGGCTTCCGGCCAGGCGGCGATCGGGCAGATCGCGGCCGAGGGCTACATGAACGGGGCCATCAACCCGACCCTGCAGATGCTTCAGTCGAGCAATCCGCAGCAGTTCCTGAACCAGGCCTCGATCATGCTGCAACTGCAGCAGGAGAACGGCGACAAGCTCAGCCGGGTGACCAGCGCCGAGCAGGCGGCCAAGCGGGCGAGCCTGATCGCCACCCAGGAAGAGGCCCAGGCCACCAAGCTGACCGCGGCCATGACGGGCAAGGTCTCCGCGATCCAGGCCAAGGAGGCTGAGCTCAATACTTCGGCCTTTGCCCAGGCCATGGTGATCTTCCAGCAGACCGGCAACTATCCCGCCATCAGCGTGACCGGCGACTCGGTCGAGGTTCAGGCGCTCAGGTACGCGCTCACCCGGCGCGGCGACGCCTATGTATGGGCCGCGGCGGGCCCGACGACGTTCGACTGCTCCGGCCTGGTCGTCTGGGCCTACGCGCAGCTCGGGATCAGCCTGCCGCACTACACCGGAGACATCTGGAACGACGGCGAGCACGTCTCGCAGGCCGAACTCCAGCCCGGCGACCTGATCTTCCTGTACGCGAACCTTGATCACATGGGCATCTACGTCGGCAACGGGCTCTACCTGAACGCCCCGCACACCGGCACGGTCGTCCAGGTTTCGCCCGTGCCGTGGGGCGCGTACGACGGCGCGGTGCGGATCGCCTGACTCCCCGTAACGGCGGATCGGCGGATCGCACTCGCGCCGTCAGGCGGGCTTCACCAGCGGGAAGAGCACGGTTTCCCGGACACCCGCGCCGGTGAGCATGATCAGCATCCGGTCGATGCCCATGCCCATCCCGCCGGTCGGCGGCATCCCGTACTCCAGGGCGCGCAGGAAGTCCTCGTCGAGCTGCATGGCTTCCGGGTCGCCGCCGGCGGCCAGCAGTGACTGCGCGGTGAGCCGGGCGCGTTCCTCGACCGGGTCGACGAGCTCGGAGTAGGCGGTCGCGATCTCGGTACCGAACGCGACCAGATCCCACTTCTCCGCCAGCCGGGGATCGTCACGGTGCTGCCGGGTGAGCGGCGCGACCTCGACCGGGAAATCGCGGTAAAATGTCGGCTCGACGGTGCGCGACTCGACCAGATGCTCGTGCAGCTCCAGGACGATCTGCGCGGCGCCCCAGCCCGGCTGCAGCTCGACTCCGGCACCCGCCGCCAGCTTGCGCAGCGTGTCGGCGCTGGCATCCGGGCCGACGTGCTCACCGAGCGCGTGCGACAGCGCCTCGAGCACCGTCACCGACCGCCACTGTCCGCCGATGTCATACTCAGATCCGTCCGCCCTGCGCACCACCGTGCCGCCCAGGGCGGCCCGCGCCGCCGACTGGAGCAGCTCCCTGGTCAGGGTGGCCATCACGTTGTAGTCGGCGTAGGCCTCGTAGGTCTCGAGCATCGTGAACTCGGGGTTGTGCGTGGAGTCGGCGCCCTCGTTCCGGAAGATCCGGCCGATCTCGTAGACCTTCTCGATGCCGCCGACGACCAGCCGCTTGAGATAGAGCTCCAGGGCGATCCGCAGGTAGAGGTCCAGGTCGTAGGCATTCATGTGCGTGGTGAACGGCCGGGCGTTCGCCCCGCCATGGAGCGTCTGCAGCACGGGCGTCTCGACCTCGAGGTAACCGCGGGCGTGCAGTTCCTCGCGCACGGACCGGGTGACCGCCGCGCGGATCTGGGCCATCTGGCGGACCTGCGGATTGGTGATCAGGTCGAGGTAGCGCTGCCGGACCCGCGACTGCGGGTCGGACAGGCCGCGGTGCTTGTCCGGTAGCGGACGCAGTGCCTTGGCCGTGATGGCGAAGGAATCGGCCAGGATGGACAGCTCGCCGCTGCGCGAGGTGATGATCTCGCCCTGCACGCCCACGTGGTCACCCAGGTCCACGTCCTGCTTCCAGGCCGCGAGCGCCTCCTCGCCGACCCGGTCGCGCGAGATCATCACCTGGATGTCGCCGCTGCCGTCCCGGATCGTCGCGAAGCAGAGCCGCCCGCCGTTGCGGTACAGCATGACCCGGCCGACCAGGCCCGCCCGCTCGCCGGTCGCCGAGTCGGGCGGCAGGCCGGCGTGGCGCTCGCGCACCTGCGTGATCGCGTCGGTACGCGGGAACCCGACCGGGTAAGGATCGATGCCTGCCGCGCGGAGCCGGTCCAGCTTGGCGAGGCGTACTTGCATTTGCTCGGGAGCGTCAGTGTCGGCGGCTCGGCCATCATCGGTCACCTGCCCGAGGTTACCGGGCTTGCCGACTCAGGGTTGCGCCGTATTGCGCTCGTAGATCAGCCGGAGGCCGACGAGCGTCAGCCAGGGCTCATAGGCGTCGATCACCTTGACCTCGTCGATGACCAGCGGTGCCAGGCCGCCGGTCGCGATCACCGTGACCGAGTCCGGGTCAGCGGGCGCGAGCTCGGCGGCCATTCTCGTCACGATCCCCTCCACCTGCCCGGCGAAGCCGAAGATGATGCCCGACTGCAGCGCCTCGACGGTGGTCTTGCCAATGACCCGGCTGGGCCTGGCCAGCTCCACCTTGAGCAGCTGCGCCGCGCGGCGCGACAGCGCGTCAACCGAGATCTCGATGCCGGGCGCGAGCGCGCCGCCGACGAACTCGCCACGCTCGCTGACCGCGTCGAAGTTGGTAGACGTGCCGAAGTCGACCACGATGGCGGGCCCGCCGTACAGGTGCACGGCGGCGGCGGCGTTAGTGATCCGGTCGCTGCCGACTTCCTTGGGGTTGTCGTAGCGCACGGGCACGCCCGTCTTCACGCCCGGCTCCACGATGACCGCGGGCACGTCGCCGTAGTAGCGGCGGCACATCTCCCGCATCTCATGCAGAACGGACGGCACCGTGGAGCACAGCGCGATACCGCTGATGTCTGGCCCGGCGAACATCGCGCTCTGGTCGAGCAGGCCCTGGAAGATGACCGCGAGCTCATCGGCGGTGCGCACCGGGTCCGTGGCGATCCGCCAGTGCTCGATCACCGCGTCCCCGTCGAACACGCCGAGCACGGTGTTGGTGTTTCCTACATCAATCGTCAGCAGCATGTCTCTCCAGCTAGCACCGCGGGCCGGTCATGAGGTGGCCGGGAAGATCAGCAGCGCGTTGTCGATCAGCCTGGTAGTGCCGGCCCGCGCCGCGACCAGCAGCAGGGCGGGGCCCGCATGCTCCGGGCCGACCTCGGCGAAGGTCGCCGGGTCGACCAGCGTGAGGTAGTCGAGCTCCAGCGGCGGGTCCCCCGCGTTCGCCGCGTCCAGCAGGAAGGCGGCCGCGGTCAGCGCCGCCTTCGGTCCCGCGCTGGCCGCCGCGGTGGCCGCGGCCAGCGCGCGCGGCAGGGCCAGCGCGACCGACCGCTCCTGCTCCGACAGGTAGACGTTCCGGCTGGAGGTGGCCAGTCCGTCCGGGTCGCGATGGATGGGCGCGGCGGCGATGCGGACGCCGAGATCAAGGTCGGCCACCAGCAGGCGGACCAGGGCGAGCTGCTGGGCATCCTTCTCGCCGAACACCGCGATGTCCGGGGCGGTGAGCTGCAGCAGCTTAATCACCACGGTGAGCACCCCGCCGAAGAACCCCGGCCGGAACTCTCCCTCCAGCAGCTGGCCGATCGGGCCGGGGTCGACCGTGACCTGCGGCTGCGTCGGGTACATTTCCCGGCCGGCGGGCGCGAAGACCACGCTGACCCCCTCCTGCGCGCAGATCTCCAGGTCCCGCTCGACGGTCCGCGGGTAGCGGTCGAAATCCTCGCCGACGCCGAACTGCAGCGGGTTGACGAAGATCGAGACCAGCACGCTGCCGTCCGGCTGGGCCAGCTCACGGGCCAGTCGCAGCAGGGACCGGTGCCCGTCGTGCAGCGCCCCCATGGTCGGCACGAGCACGACCGGCCCGGCCATCGTGGCGCGCGCGGCCGCCAGGCCGGCCCTGGTCCGGGCCAGGATGGGCCTCACCGGGGAATCCCGGCGAGCACGTCGAGCAGCCGCTGCGCGTCCGGCGCCGCGAGTATCCCGGCGGCCAGCGAGCGCGTCGCGGTCAGCCGGGCCAGGGCCAGGTAGGCAGGCAGGACCTCGGGAGCGGCGGCGCGCAGCGCGGCCAGGTGGCCCGCCACCGTCTCGGCGTCACCGCGTGCTACCGGCCCGGTCAGCGCGGCGTCACCGAGCCGCAGCGCGTTGTCCAGCGCCGCGGTCAGCAGGGGGCCGAGCATCCGGGCGGGGTCGGCGACTCCAGCCTGCGACAGCAGGTCACTCGCCGTCGCGACCTGGGTCACCAGGTGGTTGGCGGCCCCCGCGAGAGCGGCGTGGTACAGATCCCGGCTCTCCTCGGCGATGAACACCGGCTCCCCGCCCATCTCCACGACCAGCGCCTCCGCCACCGGGCGCAGCGGGTCGGGAGCGGTGACCCCGAAGGAGATGCCGGCCAGCCGGTCGACGTCGTCGGGACGCCCGGTGAAGGTCATGACCGGATGCAGGGCCAGCGGCATCGCGCCGCCGCGGGTGGCCGGCTCCAGGACCGCCAGGCCGTGCCGCCCGCTGGTGTGGGCGATCAGCCGCCCCGCCAGCCGCGCGCCGGTCGAGGCCAGCCCGGCCACCAGGCCCGGCAGGACATCGTCGGGGACGGTGAGCAGCACGAGGTCGGCGTCCGCGATGACCTCGTCCGGGCGCAGGACGGCGACGCCCGGCAGCGCCGCCTCGACGCGCCGCAGCGACGCCTCCGATACTGCGGACACCGCGACGACGCGGTGCCCGGCCCGGCGCAGCGCGACCGCCAGGGCCGTGCCGACGCGGCCCGCCCCGAGCACACCGACCGCCAGTTCGGCGGGATGGCGAAGGCGGCCGTGACAGGCCTCGTCGGACTCGCGGGCGTTGGTCATCTCGTTCCAGTCCTTGCCGGGTACCGGACGGAAAGGTTCAGCATAGCCATCCCCCAGGGCCGGTCTCCGGTAGTCACCGCCAGTCAGCTTGACGATCGCCGGACGCAGCATCGGAGTCTTCGGGCGGACGCGGGGCCCGGCAGCAACTTTCCAGGTAGAGGGCTGCGGCCACGAGCGCCGCGGCGGCCAGGACCGTGGCCGCCGCGGCGATCGCGTCGGAGCGCGGCACGGTCTTCTCCAGCTGCCCGGCCACGTAAATCCCGAACCCGGCCGCCAGGCCGCCTAGCGCGGTGGCGGCCGCGGAACTCGCCTTGGCCAGCGCGGCCATCCGGGCCACGGCGATGGGCTGCAGCGGCTTGCCGGTGCGCCGGCCGCTGATCCTGGCCTTGAGGTTGCGGCCGGCGATTACCTCGCCGACCGCCAGCAGCAGCATCGCCGGCACCGCCGTCCACGGCAGCGGCGGCAGGCCGGCGAAGGTCTGGCGGACCGTCAGCCAGGCCACCGCCGCGCTGATCACCGCGACGGCGAGCAACGTGCCCGGGCGAGTCGGGTTCACTGAGCAGCCGCCCCGGGGGCCGCCTCGGGCAGCGTGAGCGCCGCGCCGGCCAGCCGCCGGACTCCGGCCGTCCCGATCACGCTCACCAGGCCGGCCACCGCGCCCCGGCCCGGCAGGCACGCGGCCGGCGCCGCTTCCAGCCACGGCACGAGCACGAACGCCCGCTCGTGCGCCCGCGGATGCGGCAGGGTCAGCTCGGGATCGTCGCTCGTCTCCTCGCCGCAGGCGATCACATCGACATCCAGCGTCCGCGGCCCCCACCGCTGGGCCCGGACGCGCCCGAGCGCCACCTCAGCGGCCTGGCCGCGCCGCAGGATCTCGATCGCCGGCAGCGCGGAGGCGACGAGCAGGACCGCGTTCAGGTAGTCGTCTTGCGGCGGGCCGCCCACCGGGTCGGTCTCGTAAACGCCGGACACCGCGGTGGCGCGCAGGCTCGCGGCACCCGGAGCGCCCCCGCACAGCAGGTCGATGCCGCGCTGCAGGTTCCCGAGCCGGTCGCCGAGGTTGCTGCCCAGGGCGAGCACGACCGTGCGGGCGGCGCCGGGGACGACTGCGCTCATCCGCGGCTCCGGCGGATAGTCACGCTGATGTCGGCCACCTGCTGGGCCACCGGCGCGTGCGGCTTGTGCACCGTGATCTCGGCCTTCCGGATGGCCCGGTCGTCCAGGCAGGCGTCAGCGAGCCGCTGGGCCAGGGTCTCGATGAGGGCCACCGGGGGGCCCGCCACGATGGCGGCCAGGCGATCGGCCAGGGCGCCGTAGTCGGCCGTCAGCGCGAGATCGTCCGCGGCCGCCGCGGCCCGGGTGTCGACCGTCAGGATCGCGTCGATCACGAACTCCTGGCCGCTGACGCGCTCATGGTCCAGCACGCCGTGGCGGCCGAACACGCGCAGCCCCAGCAGCGAGATCCGGTCCCGGCTCATCTAGCCCCACCCACCCCGCCTGCCCCGCAGCCCCTGACCTCCTGGCGCCAGCGCGCGGCCACCCGCACCGCGTCGGCGCTGGCGGGCACCTCGTGCACCCGCACGCACCAGGCGCCAGCCGCCGCCGTCAGGGCCGTCAGGGCCGCGGTCGCGTCATCGGTACCGGTGAAGGACCGGAGCTCGCCGTCCGGGCCGGCCAGCAGCCGGCTGATGAACCGCTTGCGGGAGGCGGCCACCAGGAGCGGGAACGGCGACCCGGCGACCTCCAGGCAGGAAATCTCGGGCAGGCTGCCCAGGAGCGCCCAGTTGTGCTCGGCCAGCTTGGCGAACCCCAGCCCCGGATCCACGATGATCTGCGCCGGGTCGACGCCGCCGGCGATCACCTCTTGTACCCGGCGGCCGAGTTCCGCGCGGACCTCGGCGACCACGTCGCCGTACACCGCCTTGCGATACATGTCGGCGCTGTGCCCGCGCCAGTGCGTGACCACGTAGGGCACGCCCGCGGCGGCGACCACGGCGACCATCGCGGGATCAGCCAGGCCGCCGCTCACGTCGTTGACCATCGCCGCGCCCGCCTCCAGCGCCCGCTCGGCGACCGACGCCCGCATGGTGTCCACGCTCACGCAGACGCCCGCGCCGGCCAGTTCGGTGACCACGGGGATGGCCCGGCGCAGCTCCTCCGCCGCGGGAATCCGCTGAGCGCCGGGCCGGGTCGACTCCCCGCCGACGTCGACGATGTCGGCGCCCGCCGCGGCGAGCTCCCGGCCCCGGGCGCCCGCCCCGGCCCGGTCCGGCCACCTGCCGCCGTCGGAGAAGGAGTCCGGCGTGACGTTGACGACGCCCATCACCAGGGCGCGTGCCTCGCTGGGCAGGCCACGCAGCCGGCGGCCGGGCCGCGGCACGGCCCTGCCCTCCGTGTCGCCCCTCATAGGGCCAATCTACGGGCTGCCGACTACGGCGCGGGACGCGGCTGGCCTGGCGGGCGTGGCGGGCCGATGACCCGGCGGCGCAGCCGCCCCATGCGCAGTTTCCTGGCGACCCGGCGCAGTTCCACCGTGGGCCAGACCAGGAAGGCCTCGGCCTCCATCGCGGCCAGGCCAATCCGTGGCAGGTCGCGCGGGTTCGGGAAGACGAGGAACCTCGGCAGCCACTGCGGGCTGAACTTGGCGTTGAACTTATACAGCGACTCGATCTGGAACCAGCGCGACATGAACAGGAGCACCCGGCGCCAGGCCCGCAGCACCGGGCCCGCCCCGATCCGCTCCCCGCGCTCTAGCGCGGCGCGGAACATGGCGAAGTTGAGCGAGATGCGCTTGACACCCAGGTCCGCGCCGTGCTTGATGGTCTCCACGATCAGGAAGTCGTTCAGCCCGGGCGAGGCGCCCCGATCGCGCCGCATCAGGTCAAGCGAGAGCCCGTCAGAGCCCCACGGCACGAAATGCAGGACGGCACGGAGCACCCCGTTCTCGGTCGCCGTGACGATCACGCAGTCCTTGTCATCGCAGCCGCCCACCCGGCCCAGCGCCATGGAGAAGCCCCGCTCGGTCGGGCTGCCCCGCCAGCTGTCGGCCTGCCGCACCAGCCGCTTGATCTCGTCCGCCGGAACGTCGCCGACCCGGCGGACCTCGGCCACGTAGCCCTGCCGGGCGACCCGCTTGACCATCTGCCGGACGTTGCGCATGGCCCGGCCCTCCATCGAGAACTCGGCGACGCTGACGACGGCCTCGTCGCCCAGCTCCAGGGCGGTCAGGCCGCCCTCGCGGCACCAGACCTCCGCGCCCAGCTCGCTGCAGCCGATGACCGCGGGCACCCAGGCGTGGCGGGCGGCCTGGTCCAGGAAGGCGTGGATGGCGCCCGGCCAGGCCTCCGGGTCGCCGATCGGGTCTCCGCTGGCCAGCATCACGCCCGACAGGACCCGGTAGCCGATGCAGGACTTGCCGGTCGACGACCAGATGACGCTCTTGTCATCGCGCAGCGTGAAATAGCCCAGCGAGTCCTGCTCGCCGTGCCGGTGCAGCAGCCCTCGGATCCGCTCGGCGTCCTGCGCCCGCAGCCGCCCGACCGGCTCGGCCGGGCGCAGGAAGAGGTAACCGACCACGACCAGGGTGAGCAGGCCGAGCGCCCCGGTCAGGAAGCTGAAGCGATCCGCGGCGCTCGGCGAGAAGAAACGCACGGGACCGGAGAAACCGACCAGGTTAAAGGCCGCGGACTCCAGCCGCTGGGCCAGCGGGTAATTGGCGGCCAGCCCATCGGCGACCGACAGGTACGCGATGCTGATGGCCAGATCGGCGACGACCAGGCCGCACAGCGCCCAGAGGGCCCGCCACCGGGTGCGCGGGTCCCCGACGGCATAGAACTCCTTGCGGTAGCACACCAGCGCCACCAGCAGGGCAGCGGTGACCGTCGTCTGGACTAGATGCGGCGGGACGTGACGCAGCAGCGTGTGCACCGCCAGGCTGGACGCCAGCAGCGCCAGCACCGCCCGCCATGCCCGGCGCTTCCGCCTGCGCAGGCCGTGCGACAGCATCAGGAGCAAGAGCCCGATGATGACATCGGCGGTGCGGGTGAGGTTCGTGACCTCGGCCAGCCGGTGCAGCTTGTACCGGTAGAACAGCCCGGGGCCGAGGCCCTCGATGATGTCGGCGAGCCCGATCAGCAAGCCCAGCCAGCCCGCGACGAACGGCACCCAGCGACGTTGATGCCGCCGGTCGGGTGCTCGTCCGGAGACGGGCCTGGCCGACGTCAGCTCGCCGGCGTCGGCGCCGGAATCAGCTGCGGTTGGCACGCTCTTATCTGTCATCTCGGACAAGGTGCTCAGGCCCCTGTTCACGGGGCATCAGCGTAGTCATCGCCGTATGCCCCCGCGGGCAAACCCCCGAACGCGCGCCTGACTTGGCTCAGCGCCGATTCAGGAGCAGGCTCATGGCCTCTGCCCGTGTGCTGTCGGATTCCAGGAAGGATCCGCGGACCGCGGATGTGACGGTTTTCGCGCCGGGCTTGCGCACCCCGCGCATGGACATGCACAGGTGCTCAGCCTCGATCACGACGATGACACCGCGTGGTTCCAGCACGCGCATCATCGCGTCCGCGACCTGGCTGGTCATGCGTTCTTGCACCTGCGGCCGCCGGGCAAAGACATCCACCAGCCTGGCCAGCTTGGACAGGCCGGTGATCTGGCCCTTGGGGTTGGGGATGTAGCCGACGTGCGCGTTCCCGAAGAACGGGACGAGGTGGTGCTCGCAGGTCGAGTAGACCTCGATGTCGCGCACCAGCACCATCTCGTCGTGATCGGCGTCGAAGACGGTGGTCAGCACGTCCTCGGGCGTCAGCCGCAGGCCGGCGAACTGCTCGGTGTACGCCCGCGCGACCCGGGCGGGCGTCTCCTGCAGTCCGTCCCGCTCGGGATCCTCGCCAACGGCAAGGAGTATCTCCCGAACCGCACGCTCAATTCGCGGCAGGTCGAAATCCGAGCTCAATGAGAACCGCCGGCGCTGCCATCACTGCCATCGGGAGGCGAGCCGAACGGCCGGCCGAAGTCCTGCCCGTCTGGGCCGCCGAGCGCCTGCCCGTTCCCCGACGACAGCTCCTTGCCGTCGGACGCGGCGATCAGCGCGAGCTCCTTGGGCGTCTGGACCGGCGGCCGGTCAGACGGCAGCCGCTTGCCGTACCCGGTGTACGAGCCGCGAGTGGACCGCTTGTGGACCGGCGCGAAGATCCGCAGCACCGCGTCGCGCGACAGCGTCTCTTGCTCCATCAGCTGCAGCACCAGGTCGTCCAGCACGTCACGGTACTGAACCAGGATCTCCCACGCCTCGTCGTGCGCGGACTCGATCAGGCGGCGGACCTCGTCGTCGATCGCCGAGGCGATCTCCTCCGAGTAGTCCCTGCTGTGCGACATCTCCCGGCCCAGGAACGGCTCGCCGTCACCGGTGCCGAACCGCCGGGCGCCGAGGCGCTCGCTCATGCCGTACTCGGTGATCATGCCGCGGGCGATGGAGCTGGCCTTCTCGATGTCGTTGGCGGCGCCGGTGGTCGGCTCGTGGAACACCAGTTCCTCGGCCGTGCGGCCGCCCAGCAGCATCGCCAGCTGGTCCATCATCTCCACCCGGCTGACGAGGAACTTGTCCTCGGTCGGCGCCGAGGCGGTGTACCCGAGGGCGCGGCCGCGCGGGATGATCGTGATCTTGTGCACCGGGTCGGCGTGCGGCAGCGCGTGCCCCACGAGCGCGTGACCGCCCTCGTGGTAGGCGATGATCTTGCGCTCCTTCTCCGACAGCAGCACGCTCTTGCGCTTGGGGCCGGCCGTCACCCGGTCGATGGCCTCTTCCAGCGCGGTCATCGTGATCTGGTGCTGGTTCCACCGGGCGGTGAGCAGCGCGCCCTCGTTGATGACGTTAGCCAGGTCCGCACCGGTGAAGCCGGGCGTCCGGCGCGCGATCATGTCCAGGTCGACGTCCGGCCCGAACGGCTTGCCGCGCGCGTGCACCCGCAGGATGCCCTTGCGGCCCGACAGGTCGGGCTGGGCCACGACGATCTGCCGGTCGAAGCGGCCGGGCCGCAGCAGCGCCGGGTCGAGGATGTCGGGCCGGTTGGTCGCGGCGATCACGATGACGCCGCCCTTGGTGTCGAATCCGTCCAGCTCGACCAGCAGCTGGTTCAGGGTCTGCTCGCGCTCATCGTGGCCGCCACCGAAGCCGGCGCCGCGGTGCCGGCCGACCGCGTCGATCTCGTCGACGAACACGATCGCCGGGGCGTTGGCCTTGGCCTGCTCGAACAGGTCCCGGACCCGGGAGGCGCCGACGCCGACGAACATCTCCACGAAGTCAGAGCCCGAGATCGAGTAGAACGGCACGCCCGCCTCGCCGGCCACGGCCCGGGCCAGCAGCGTCTTGCCGGTTCCGGGCGGCCCGTACAGCAGCACGCCCTTGGGGATCTTGGCGCCGATGGCCTGGAACTTGCCGGGGCTCTGCAGGAACTCCTTGATCTCCTGGAGCTCCTCGATCGCCTCGTCCGCGCCAGCCACGTCGGCGAAGGTCGTCTTGGGCGTGTCCTTGGTAATGAGCTTCGCCTTGGATTTGCCGAAGTTCATGACGCGCGAGCCGCCGCCCTGCATCTGATTCAGGAAGACGAAGAAGAGCAGGAAGATGGCCAGGAAGGGCAGCCAGCTCAGGATCAGGTCCCAGAACGAGCTGGTCTTGGGCACCTGGACGTTGTAGCCGCCGGGCAGCTGGCCATTCTTGACCTGATTCTGCAGGGTCGCGGCGAGCTGCTGGCCCTGGCTGCCGACCCAGTCCGCCTGCAGCAGCTGGCCGGACTTGGTGGTGACCTGGATCGTCTGGTTAGTGTCGGTCAGGGTGGCCGTCTTGACCTGGCCATTGTTGATGGCCGTGACCACCTGCGAGGTGTTGACCTGCTTGTAGGTCTGGCCGGACCCAGCCAGACGGAAGACAAACAGGAACACGATAACGACAAGGAGGATGGCGAGAACCCACCCGCGGAAGATGCGCTTCAGATCCATCGACGAACGGCCCCGCTGGTGTCGGGCCGATCCCTCCTGACGATCCTCATGCCCCGCCGACGCCCGACGGGGCTGCCTTGCGCTCCAGCGTCCACGCTTGGCTTCCTGCCTCCCGCCAGCTAGCAGCGAGATTTACTGACGGTACACCGGGCGCGGAGGCACTGGCACGCAGGAGACCCATGCCAGGCCGCCATCCGACAGCGGCCTCGATACGCCTCTTACCCACCTGAACGTATTTCAGCTGTCGCGGTGTTCCCGGCCGCGCCGCGCTGAGTCGGCGGCCCGCCGGTTCGGTCCCCGCGGCTTCCCGCGCCGCCCCGCTACACCGCCGCTACACCGGGTCGCCGCCGTACACGTGCGGCGCCAGCATGCCGATGAACGGGAGGTTCCGGTAGCGCTCGGAGTAGTCGAGTCCGTACCCGACGACAAACGCGTCATCAATGTCGAATCCGGTGTAAGCCACGTCCACTTTTATCCGGGTTGCCATCGGCTTGCGCAGCAGCACGCACACCCGCACCGACGCCGGACCGCGCGACTCCAGGTTCCCCACCAGCCAGGACAGCGTCAGGCCCGAGTCGATGATGTCCTCGACCACCAGGACATGGCGGCCGGTGATATCGGCGTCAAGATCCTTCAGGATGCGGACGACTCCCGACGACTGCGTCCCCGAGCCGTAGGAGGACACGGCCATCCAGTCCATCTGCACCGGCAGGTGGATGGCGCGGGCCAGGTCGGCCATCACCATGACGGCGCCCTTGAGCACGCCGACCAGCAGAAGTTCGCGGTCAGCGTAATCGGTATCGATCTGCGCCGCCAGCTCCGCAATGCGCGCCTGAAGCCGCTCGGGAGTGATCAATACGTCCTGAAGGTCGGCTCCCACATCAATCGCGTCCACTCAGGCTCTCCCGTCGCGCCCCTCCGCGAGCACCGCGGGGGCGAACAGCAGCCTCCCATACCGACGCTGGCAGCGAACACCGCCGGGCAGGTCTACCCATTGCTGCCCATGCCAGCTGGTGACCAGGGCATCGATCTGCGCGATGTGCCGCTCGCCGAGCGCGCCGGCCGGCGCCCCGGAGGCCAGCGCGGCGCCGCGCAGCACCCGGCTCCGGATCGCCTCCGGCAGCCCGGCCAGGGCATCGGCGGGCAGGCCGGGCTCGGTGTCGGCAATCCGCCTGGCCGTCGCGGCGGCCAGCTCGTCCAGGGCATCCGCGTCCGCTCGCAGCTGACGGGCAGTCCGCGCCAGCGCGAGGGCCACGCCCGGCCCGAGCTCGGCCTCCAGCGCCGGCAGCAGCCGGACCCGGACCCGGACCCGCGCGTAGCTCGGATCGCTGTTGTGCGGGTCGTCCCAGGGCCGCAGGCGCAGTGCCGTGCACGCCGCCCGGGTCTGCGTCCGGCGGATGTCCAGCAGCGGCCTGAGGTAGCTGGC
>Ga0307373_10004727_pt1 | contig 22761 bp, 19 predicted proteins | sample OX2MG_FD_202534 | JGI IMG/M metagenome (GOLD analysis project Ga0307373, IMG submission 202534) | Soil microbial communities from Risofladan, Vaasa, Finland - OX-2 | ecosystem: Environmental > Terrestrial > Soil > Coastal area > Acid sulfate soil | place: Finland: Risofladan, Vaasa | collected... | reverse complement strand
GCGTTGCGCACTATTCTGGCCGGGCGCACCGCACTGATCATCGCGCACCGGCTGTCCACGGTCGCCATCGCCGGCCGGGTGCTGGTGATGGAGAACGGGCGGATCGCCGAGGACGGCCCGCCGGAGCTCCTGCTGGCCGGCCCGGGCCGGTTCTCCACCCTGCACGCTCGCTGGCAGGAGAGCCTGGCCTGACGCCGGATCCAGCCTGCTCAGCCGGGCCGGGCCGGGCCGGGCTGAGCAGGCTGGATCCGGGCCGTCCGGGCCGCGTACCCAGCGCCGTTTGCCGCCCGCGAACGCCGGATGAGATCGTGTTGGGGGAGATGTGATGGCGACAGACGACGTCCCCCACGGGCGCGGCCGGGCCGGCCGCTCCGGGTTCCCGCTCTGGCCGGGCCGCCAGAGCGGCCGGTTTCGCACCGCGCTGACCGGCGTCGTGCTGGTGGGTTACGCGTGGGCCGCCGGTGCCACCGCCCCGTTCTCGACGGTCTCGCTCGTCTGCGTCCTCGTCCCCGGCGTGGTCCTGGCCGCCATCGCCTACTGGTGGCCACCGGAACGTATCCAGCCGCCGGACAAGCTGGACATCACCGGGGTGTCGTACTGGGCCATCGCGGTCGCCGCCCTGTTCGAATGGGAGGCGTCGGCGTTCCGGGACAGCTCGCTGCCCTGGCACCCGTCGCTGACCGACCTGATCAACCCGCTGCTGGGACCGCACATCGTCAAGAGCGCGGCGATCCTGGTGTGGATGCTGGTCGGATGGGCGCTGGTGCGCCGGTGACCATCTTGTCGACCCGCGCGGTCACGATCATCGGCTTCGCGGTGGTCATCGCGGCCATGTTCGTGCTGGAGTACATCGCCCGGCGCCCGGGCAGCCGGGTGCCGACCGTGGGCCAGTGGCTCGGGTACCTGATGCGGCCCCGGATCGGCCGGGTGCTGATCCTGCTCGGCTGGTGGTGGCTGGGCTGGCACTACTTCGCACGCTGACGCCGGGCCGGCCCGCGATCGCCGGCCCTCGCCGGCCCTCGCCGGCCGGCCAGGCAGGTCCGCTAGGCTGATCGCCGTGATCGTCAAGCGCAAGCCCGTGAACCAGGAGGCGACGGCCAAGCACGCCGCCGATACCGCCCTGGCAGAGCAGTTCGACGACCTCCTGGCCCAGGCCCGGGCCGCCGAGCAGGATCTGCGCGACGGGCAGGCCGCGGGAGCACCGCTCGCCGAGCTCCACCAGCTCGGTATGCGCCTCGACGATGCCCTGACCGCGGTCATGCGGGCGGCTTTCGCGGCGGAGCGAGCCGAGATCGGGCCGCGGGGTTACGAAGACCGCATCTACCGGCGCAAGGCGATGGCCACGGCGCCGGTCCGCACGTGGGCGATGGAGGCACAGCGGCTGCTCACCTTGCGGGAGAGCCACCGCCTGACCGGGATCCCCAGGCTCCCCCGCCAGCCCGCCGTCTGACCTGGGCCGCACGGTAGCCCTGACCTGCGGGCCCCGGGCCAGCTCGTCGTGGCTAGCTACCTGGCTGTGGCAGTCCGGTGACGTCTGGAACGGCCGTTACCGGGCATGTGCGGCGCGCGCGGCGCTTTCTGGCGCCCGGTGTTCACCTGCGGCCATACCATGGTTGACGTGCGGGGTGAAAGCCTGGGCCTGGCTTCCCGCCGGAGATATGATTCCCATCACAATGGGTAATGCATTGATGGCAGATTGTAGGTGAAGGCAGTCACAAAGGGTGACTACAGAAATCGTCACAACGGACTATGTCGCACCTTGTGTCCCATCTAGCACACTAATCTGCCAGCCAACGACAGCTCGACCCTGACCAGGAGGCACACCTTGTGCCCGCACACGCCACCGTGTCCGGCCGCGAGCGCGCCGGATCGTGAGGCGGCCCGGACCGTTGTCAGCCACCCCGAACAAGGCTGGAGCCTGCTGTGCAACGGCATCGTCGTCTTTGAGGACACCGGGGAGCTTCTGCCCGGTGGCGGCACCATTGCCCCGCACCGGCCCACCGACATACTCGATCGCCCGGTGGCTCCGCCTCCGGATGGGCCGGCCACGCCGGCCGCGTCCCCCGCTCCAGCCGCCTGACCGCGGTCGCGGGCAGCCGGATCACCCGGCGTCACCGACGGCGGGGCATGCCGCCGCACTCACCCGGAGTCCACGGCGAGCAGTTCCCGCAGCCAAGACCGGGCGGCGCGGCCAACCTCCCCCGGCCGCCGGGACAGGGCATGGGACTCCCCCGCCAGGACCACGACCCGGGCGCCCGCGCCGGCCGCGGGGATCCCGAACGGATCCCGGTCGCCGCTGACCGCCAGCACATCCGTGCCCGCCGCGGCCAGTTCGGCAGCCCGGGACCGGCCCGGCCGGCCCGGCGGATGCAGCGGGAAGGCGAGGGCGATCACTCCCCTGGCGGCCACGGCGCCAGCGGTCCGGCACGCGACCCGCGCGCCGTTGCTGCGGCCACCCTGGATCAGTGGCAGCCCGGCGCCGAGCGCCTCCCGCAGCGCCGCGATGATCTCCACCCAGGCGGCGTCCTGCCGGTCCGGTGAGCCGGGGGCACGCCGGCCCTTGACCCGGTAGGGCTGGGTGACCCGGGCCACCACCCCGCCGAGCCCCGTCGCGGCAGCAGCGACGGCGAGCACGTCCGGCGAGTCCGGCCCGCCGCCCGCGCCATGGGTCAGCACCAGCAGGAACACCGGATCACCGGCCGCGGGCCTGTCCACCTGGGCCCGCGCGGCCCCCTCGCCGGTCATGATCTCCACGCGGGCAGCGTAACCGCAGCGGCCCGCCGCGCTGGCCACCCCGCTCGCCGCCGCGTGGCCGGGGCGGGCGGGCTCAGCTACGCCAGGCGGCTCAGCTCGTCACGGTCACCTTGGTCAGGTGCGCGGGCGCGTCGGGGTCGGTGCCCCTGGCCCGTGCGAGTGCCCAGGCAAGCTGCTGGCCCCGCACGGTAGCCGCGATGACCTGGGCCGTCTCGGACACGGCGGCCGGGACCGGGAGGCTGGCCGTGTCCGCCTGGCGGCGGGCGAGCAGCACGCGCAGATCACTGACGTCAGCAGCGGCCGGGCCGCTGGCCTCCACCAGCAGCACCGGCGCCCCGGCGTAGACGGCGGCGATGGGCCCGTGCCGCAAGTCAGCGGTGGAGATGCCCTCGGCGAGGATGCCGGTCACCTCCTTGACCTTCAGCGCGGTCTCCAGTGCGGCCGGGTAGCCCAGTCCCCGCCCCGCCACCACCAGCCGGTCGATGCCACGCCAGCGCTCCGCCAGGCCGGCGGCCGGGCCGGGATCGGCGAGCACGGTGGCGACCGCGCCGGGCACGGCCGCCAGGCTGGCAGTGGCCTGCGGCTGAGGGTTCCCGGCCAGCGCGGCGGCCACCACGGCCAGCAGCAGCAGCTGGGCGGTCACGGTCTTGGTCGCCGGCACCGCCCGTTCCGGCCCGGCGTCGGTGGCCAGCACCAGGTCGACAGCGCCCGCGAGCGGGCTGCCCGGCTCGTTGGTGATCCCGATGACGGTGGCACCGGCCGCCCGCACCGCCTGGCAGGTGGTCAGGATCTCCGGCGTCGCCCCGGACTGGCTGAGGGCGACGACCAGGTATCCCCGCCAGTCCACTGCCGCGTGATACCGGGTGTAGATGCTCGGCGCGGCCAGGCCAGCCGGCCGGCCACCCTCGAGCTCAGCCAGATACCGGCCGAAGACGGCGGCGTTGTCCGAGGAGCCGCGGGCGAGGAACATCACCCCGGCCAGCGGAGCCGGCGCCACTGCCCGCACCGCGGCCGCGCCGGCGTCGGCCCTGGCGGCCAGGCGGGCCAGCACCGCTGGCTGCTGCGCCATCTCCGCCGCCATCACCTGGCCGCCGGCCGGTGGCCCCGCGGTCCGGGTGGCCGCCTCGCGCATGGCTCAGGTCCTGCCCGCTGAAGCGACCGTGCCCGGCTGGCCAGCCGGGTCGGTGACGGCGCGCTGGCCGTCGTAGCCGCCGGCACCGGGCAGCCGCATGGTCAGCTCGGTCCAGGCCAGCTCCGCTCCGGCCGCCAGGCAGCCGTCGACCACGGCGTCGTTCCCCAGTGCACTGACCCGTACCCCGGGCAGCACCGGCGCGATCGGCTCGAGCTCGCGGGTAACGGCCGCCGCGAAGCCGGGCGCCTGGCCGATCCCGCCGCCCAGCACGATCAGCGCCGGGTCGACGATGGTGACGACCGAGCACAGCACCATGGCGACCAGCCGGGCCTCCTCCGCGACCACCACGGCGGCCCGCTCGTCCCCCTGGGCGGCGGCGGCGAACACCCGGCGGGCCGAGACCTGGCCAGCCATGCCAGCCCGGCGGGCCGCACGCACCACCGCCGAGGCCGAGGCCGCGGCCTCCAGGGTGCCCCGGCGGCGGGCGTCCGCCGGGTCGGCGCCGTGGCCGCCGGACATCGGCATGTAGGCGATCTCGCCGGCCACCCCGTGCGCACCGCGGAACAGCTTGCCGCCGATCACCAGGCCCATGCCGATGCCGGTGCCCACCGAGACGAAGGCGAAGCTGTCGACCTCACGGCCGTGGCCGTGCGCCCGCTCGGCCAGGGCCGCGGCGTCCACGTCGTTCTCCACCACCAGCGACTCCCCGAACGCCTCCCGCAGCCGGGCCAGCACCGCCGGCCGGTCCCAGCCGGGCAGGCCGCCGGTGAGTGCCATCGCGTTGCGGCGCGGATCGTAGACCCCGGGGCTGCCGATGACGGTCTGGGTGATGTCGGCCCGGCCGATCCCGGCCTGCTCGCGCAGGTCATCGGCGAGCTTGATCAGCTCATCGACCCGGCTCCGCCCGCTGGCAGCGTGGGACCGGGCCACCGAGCGCGACCGGACCTCGCCAGCGAGGTCAGCTACTGCCCCGCGCAGGTACTCGGCGCCGATGTCCAGGCCCAGCACGAACCCGGCCTCCGGCCGGACCTCGTACAGGCGGGCCGACCGGCCGGGCAGGCCCGTCCGGTGGCCGGCTTCACGTACCAGGCCTGCCTGTTCCACGGTCGCCAGCGCGAGCGACACGGTGGGCTTGGACAGCCCGGACAGCCGGGCAAGCTCGGCCCGGGAACAGCGCCCGAGCTCACGGATGTGGCCGAGCAGGAGCAGCTCATTCAGCGCACGGATGAGCTGCGGGCGCGCGGCCGACATCGCCGTCGACGGGCCGGCCGGGCTCAGTGTCACCGCCACCTCCCGCGCCAGTCTCCCGCATGAAACCGGCCCGCGCAGCACGGGCACGCGCGGGACAGGTCAACACAGCACGGGCCGGCACAGCACGGGCCCGCACAGCACGGGCCGGCACGCCACGGGGACCACCACGAGTGTCCCGCCCGACCGTCTTGTACCCGCACGATAGTTAGGATACTGTCCTAACTATCGTTGGCAAGTGGCCATATGTCATCCACTTCTGGACGGTGGCCGTGGACCTGTCGCCGGTCGTACTCGGACTCGACTTCGGTGGCACGAAGATAGCCATCGCAGTCTGCGAGCCGGGTGGTGAGCGGCTGGCGACGGCGACCGTCGGCAGCGGCGGCGGACTCGGCGCCCGCGCCAGTTTCGGCCACGGCATCCGGGCCGCCCGCGACCTGCTGGCCGGCGCTGCCCCCGGCCGGGAACTGGCCGCGGTCGGTGTCTCCACCTTCGGGATCCCCTTCGACGACCGGGTCGAGCTGGCACCGGCGATCAGCGGCTGGGGTGACCTGGCCTTCGGCGAGGAACTGCGGGCAGCCTTCCCGGGGGCGCGGATCGCGATGGCCACCGACGCCAAGGCGGCCGCCCTCGCCGAGCTGCGCTGGGGGGTGCTGGCGGACTGCGACCCGGCCGTCTACCTCAACCTGGGCACCGGGCTGTCCGCCGCGATCGTGGCCGGCGGCCAGGTCCTCATCGGGGCGAACGGCGCCGCCGGTGAGATCGGCTACAACCTGCGCACGCTGGCGGACGTGGGCGTCCCGCTGGCCGCGCGGACACTGCTGGAGGAGATGATCAGCGGGCAGGCGCTGGCCCGGCGTGCGGCCAGCAGTTCTGCCCACGGCCAGCCGCTCGGGGCTGGCGAGGTGTTCGAGGCGAGCCGGGAGGACGTGGAGCTCGACCGTCTCGTGACCGATTTCGTCACTGAACTCGCTTTCCATGTGGTGAACCTCGCGATCTGCGTGAACCCGGTGCGGATCGCGGTAGGCGGCGGCATGGTCCGGTCGTGGGATCGCCTTCGGCCTGGCCTGCAGCACGCCCTGAGCGTGGGCATCCCATTCCCGCCCGAGCTCGTAACCGCCAGGTTCCCTTCCGACGCTCCGCTCATCGGCGCGGTAGCGCTGGCCGTGGACGCTGCCCAGGCCGCGGCCGGCCATCCCGGGGCCGCCGATGGCGGCAGCCCCGTCACCCTTCCTCTCAGAACTCTCCGTGAAGGACAACCGTCATGAGACGCTTCAAGATCATCGGGGCAGTGCTGGCCGCCGGGCTGCTGGCTGCCGCCTGCGGGACCAGCTCGACACCGGCGAAGACATCAGGCGCGGGCGGCGTGCTGACCATCGACAACGAGAGCGGCAGCCTCTGGACCTGCAACTTCAACCCGTTCAACCTGTCCGACATCGGTTATTCGTTCGGCCCGGTATACGAGCCCTTGGTCTTCGTCAACACGCTGCAGAGCGCCAAGGCGTCACCGTGGCTGGCGACGAGCTGGGCCTGGTCCAACGGCAACAAGCAGCTCACCTTCACCATCCGCCCGGGAGTGAGGTGGAGCGACGGGAAGCCGATGACCGCCGCGGACGTGGTCTACACGTTCAACCTGCTCAAGCAGGACAAGGCGCTTGACCTGAACGCGATCTGGTCGGTGCTGTCCGGCGTCACCCAGCACGGCAGCCAGGTGGTCATGACGTTCAAGGCGCCCGCGGTGACCTACTTCTACTACATCGCCGACCAGGTGGCGATCGTGCCGCAGCACATCTGGTCCACGATCTCCGACCCGGTGAAGTACCCGGACACCCACCCGGTCGGCACCGGCGCCTACGTGGTGAGCCCGTGCACCCCGCAGAACATCACCTACAAGGCCAACCCGCACTACTGGCAGCCCGGCAAGCCGAAGGTCGGCACCATCAACTACCCGGCCTTCACCACCAACGACACGGCCAACACCTACCTGGCCAATGGGCAGGCGCAGTGGGGCAGCCAGTTCATCCCCAGCATCAGCAAGTTCTACCTGTCCAAGAGCCCGAACTACCACTACTGGTTCCCGCCGGTGGCCAACGTGTCGCTGTTCATCAACCTGACCAACCCGATCCTGAAGAACGTGGCGGTGCGGCAGGCCATGGCCTACGCGATCGACCGGCAGCGGGCCTCGACCATCGGCGAGTACGGCTACGAGCCGGCCTCCAACCAGAGCGGCATCGTCACGCCGACCTTCTCCAGCTGGCTCGACACCTCACAGGCCGCGGCGTTCGGCAACAACTACGCGCACAGCACGGCCAAGGCCATCTCCATCCTGACCGCCGCCGGCTTCAAGCGGGGCCCGGACGGGATCATGGCCAAGGGCGGCCAGAAGCTGTCGTTCAGCGTCATCAACAACGGCGGCTTCTCCGACTGGGTGGCGGTCGTCAACGTGATCCAGCAGGACCTCAAGGCGGTCGGCATCCAGGTCACGCCGAAGAACCTGGCGGCTCCCGCCTACCAGGCGGCCCTGTACAACGGCAACTACGAGCTGGGCTACGGCAGCGAGACCGGCGGCCCCACGCCCTACTACGAGCTGCGGCAGTGGCTCTACTCGGGCAACTCAGCCGCGATCGGGCAGCCGGCCGGCTCCAACTGGGAGCGGTACAGCAGCCCGGCCACCGACGCGCTGATCAACTCCTACGCCAGCACGACCGACCCGGCCACGCAGCACTCCATCGTGAGCAAGCTGCAGCAGGTCATGCTCCAGCAGGTGCCGGTGATCCCGGTCACCGAGTCGGTCGACTGGTACCAGTACGACACGGGCAGCTTCAGCGGCTGGGTCACCCAGTCGAACCCGTATGCGCAGCCCGCCGCGTACAACTACCCCGACTGGGGCCAGATGATGATGAACCTCCAGCCGAGGTAGGCGGCCGGCCTGGCCCGGCGCGCCCCCAGTTCCGGTGGCGCGCCGGGCCCCGGCGGGACCGATGGCACTGTCCGGGCCACGCGCCGGCGGGTGAGCATATGGGCACGAGAATGAGCAGCTGGATGCAGGGATGAGATTCGCACTTCGCCGCCTCGGCTTCTTCGCGGTGACCATGTGGGCCGCACTGACGCTGAACTTCCTGCTGCCGCGGATGATGCCAGGGAACCCCGCGGTGGCGATGATGGCCAAGTTCCGCGGCCCGGTCTCGCCGCAGGCCTTCAAGGCGCTGGCGGCGGCCTTCGGCCTCAACAACCACCAGAGCATGGTGTCCCAGTACTTCAGCTATCTGGGCGACGTGGCCACCGGCAAGTTCGGCACCTCGCTGTACTTCTATCCGCAGTCGGTCGGCCGGGTCATCCTGGACGCGATCCCCTGGACGCTGGGGCTGGTCGGCATCACCACGATCCTGGCCTTCGTCCTGGGCACCGGGATCGGGATCGTCGCCGCCTGGCGGCGGGGCGGGCGGCTGGACAGCATCGCCCCGCCGGTATTCGTGATCACCTCCGCGATCCCCTACTTCTGGGTCGGGATGATGCTGATCCTGGTGTTCGCGGTCCGGCTCCGGTGGCTGCCCGGGGCCTTCGGGTTCGACATCACGCTCGCGCCGTCCTTCAGCCCGGCGTTCATCGGCAACGTGCTGGAGCACGCGCTGCTCCCGGCGACCGCCCTGCTGGTGACCACCATCGGCACCTGGATCCTGACCATGCGCAACACCATGGTGACCACCCTGGCCGAGGACTACGTGCGCATGGCCAGGGCGAAGGGCCTGCCCGGGCGGCGGATCATGCTCGACTACGCGGCCCGCAACGCGATCCTGCCCAACCTCACCGGGTTCGCCATGTCGCTGGGCTTCGTGGTCGGCGGCGCGATCCTCGTCGAGTACGTCTTCAACTACCCGGGCGTCGGCTTCATGCTGCTGCAGGCGGTGAACAATGAGGACTACCCCCTGATGCAGGCACTGTTCCTGCTGATCACCGTGGCGGTGCTGGTGGCGATCCTGCTGGCCGACATCGCCACCGCGATCTTCGACCCACGCACCAGGACGGCGGGCTAACCATGGCCATGCTGCCGCCCGTCCCCTCCCCCGGCGCCCCGCCCGTCCGCCTGCTGGAGCTCGCGCCGGCCACGGACCAGCAGGCCAGGCGTGGCAGAGCGGGCCTGCGGCGGCTGGTGCGCGCCGTGCGGGCCAACCGCAAGGCGAGCACCGGGACAGTGCTGCTCGCGCTGTTCTGCCTGGTCGCACTGGTCCCCGGCCTGATCGCGCACGACAACCCGAACGCCACCATCTATCCCAGGAGCCTGGGCCCCTCGGCCCGGCACCTGCTCGGGACGACCGCGCTCGGCCAGGACATCTTCGCCCAGACGGTCTGGGGCACCCGGCAGGTGCTGATCATCGCGGTCGGGGTCGGGCTGCTGTCCACCGGCATCGCGGTGCTGATCGGCGTGGCCGCCGCCTTCCTCGGCGGCCTGTGGGACGGCTCACTCAACCTGCTGACCGACGTGCTGCTGGTCATCCCGCTGTTCCCGCTGCTCATCGTGATCGCCACCTACGTGCAGAACGCCGGCACCATGGTCCTGGTCCTGGTGCTGACCCTCACCGGCTGGTCCTACACCGCACGCCAGCTGCGGGCGCAGGCGCTGTCCCTGCGCAACCGGGACTTCCTGCTGGCGGCCCGGGTCCGGGGCGAGCGGCGGATGTACATCGTCGTGGTCGAGATCATCCCGACCATGACCTCGCTGCTGGTGGCCAGCTTCCTGACCAACGCGCTGTACGCGGTGCTGTTCGCCTCCAGCCTGCAGTTCATCGGCCTGGGCGACCCCAACTCGGACAGCTGGGGGACGATGCTCTACTGGGCCGAGAACAACGAAGCCCTGCAGACCGGGCAGTACCTGTGGGCAGTGGTTCCCGGTGCCTGCATCGCCACCCTCGGCGCGGCCTTCGCCCTGCTCAACTACGCCTTCGACGAGATCGGGAACCCCGCACTGCGGCCGGTGAGGAGGATCCGTGCCAACCGGGCCGGCTAGCAGCGGGCCGGCGGTGCTGGAGGTCAGCGACCTGTCGGTGGAATACGTCATGGACGCCGGCAGTGTCGTCGCCGTCGACCGCGTCAGCCTCGCGCTCAGCCCCGGCGAGTTCATCGGCATCGTCGGCGAATCCGGCTGCGGCAAGTCCACCCTGCTGTTCGGCATCGCCCAGCTGCTCGCCCCGCCCGCGCGGATCACCGGCGGCAGCGTCGTCTTCAACGGGCAGAACATGGTCGGCCTGACCGACAAGCAGCTGGCCGCGGTGCGCTGGAAGGACCTGTCCGTCGTCATGCAGAGCGCGATGAACGCGCTCAACCCGGTCAAGTCGATCGGGGCGCAGCTCAAGGACGCGATGCGGGCCCACGGCGTGACCGAGGCGGACCGGATCGCCGACCGGTCGGCGCAGGTGCTCCAGATGGTGGGCATCGACCCGGTGCACCTGAGGAGCTACCCGCACCAGCTGTCCGGCGGCATGCGCCAGCGGTCCATGATCGCGATGGCGATGCTGTTCACCCCGGACCTGATCATCATGGACGAGCCCACGTCCGCGCTCGACGTGGTCGCGCAGCGCTCGCTGATGGTCCAGATCAAGGAGCTTCAGCAGGAGTTCGGGTTCGCGGTCATCTTCGTCACCCATGACATGTCGCTGGTCAGCCACTTCTCCGATCACCTCATGGTGATGTACGCGGGCCAGGTGGCCGAGACCGGGGACACGCGCGCGCTCTTCGGCTCACCGCTGCACCCCTACACCGCCGGCCTGATGGAGGCCTTCCCCTCGATCCGGGGGCCGCGGCGCCAGCTGAGCGGGATCCCGGGCAGCCCGCCCGACCTGGCCAGGCCGCCGGAGGGCTGCCGGTTCGCGCCACGCTGCCCGCAGGTCATGCCCCAGTGCGCGACCACCCCGCCGGGCCTGTACCAGGTCGGCGGCACAGACGTCCGGTGCCTGCAGTACGACGGCGCCGGCAACGCCGGGAGCCTGCCATGACCGGGCCCCTGCTCGCAGCAGCCGAGCCCCTGCTCAGAACAGAGGGCCTGACCAAGCATTTCAAGATCGGCAACGCACTGTCCCAGCAGGTGCTGCACGCGGTGGACGACGTCGGCCTCTCCGTTGGCGAGCGCCAGATCGTCGCCCTGGCCGGGGAGAGCGGCAGCGGCAAGAGCACCATCGCCCGGCTGCTCGCGAAGATCTACAAGCCGACCAGCGGCGAGATCTACTTCCAGGGCAAGCCGCTGTCGTCGATGAGATCGCGCGCGGACACGCTGCACTACACCGGCCTGGTGCCGATGGTCTTCCAGGACCCGTTCAGCTCGATCAACCCGGTGTTCCGCGTCTCGCACGGCGTCCTGCGCGGGCTGAAGCTGCACCGGCCCGAACTGTCGCGGCAGCAGCGCTACGCCGAGGCGCTGCGGGTCTTCGACGTGGTCGGGCTCAGCCCGGCGGCCGAGGTGATGCAGCGCTACCCGCACGAGCTGAGCGGCGGCCAGCGGCAGCGGGTCGGCTTCGCCCAGGCGCTGGCCCTGCGGCCCAGACTGATCCTGGCCGACGAGCCGGTCTCCATGCTGGATGTCTCCATCCGCATCGGGCTGCTGAACCTGATGGTGCAGCTGCGCGACTCCGAGGACGTCTCCATCCTGTACATCACCCACGACCTGGCCAGCGCGCGGTACGTCGCCGACCGGCTGGTCATCATGTACGCGGCCCAGATCGCCGAGGCGGGGCCGATCGAGGAGGTGCTGGCCAACCCCCGCCACCCCTACACCCAGCTGCTGCTGTCCGCCGTGCCCGACCCGAAGGCACCGCTGGGGGTGGGCGCGGAAACCGACAAGGGCGAGCCGCCCAAGGTGATCGACCCCACGCCCGGCTGCCGGTTCCGCTGGCGCTGCCCGCTGGCGACCGGCGAATGCCACAGCGTCACGCCGCCGCTGCGGGAACTGCTCCCGGCGCACACGGTCGCATGTCACGTGGCCCGGGCGGATGCCGTGACAGAAGCCTTCCGGTGAAGGGGCCGTCCGGTGAAGGAGCCGCCAGGTGAAGGGGCCGCCATGGACCTGATCGCGTTCGGCACGATGTTCCTGGAGATCGTCTTCGGCAACGTGCCGGCGCTGCCCGCGCCCGGGGAGGAGATCTACGCCGACGAGTTCGCCATCTCCTGCGGCGGCGCGGTCACCGCGGCCAGTGCCGCCAGCCGGCTGGGCGTCAGCGTGGGGCTGTCCACGCTGCTCGGCGAGGATCTCGGTTCCAGCGTGGTCGTGGAGCACTGCCGCCAGGCGGGTGTGGACCTGTCCACCTCCCGTTACGTGACCGGCTCCGCCGCGGGCATCACCGTGGTGGTGAACTACGCCGGCGACCGCGCGTTCATCACCTACCTGCCGCCCCGCTGCCAAGCGCAGGACAGCGAACGCGAACGCTGGCTGGAAGTCCTGCGCCGGGGGCGGCCGGCCTGGTGCTACCTGCACGCGGGCACCGGGATGAGCGAGCTCCTGCGCGAGGCACGGTCACTGGGCATCCGGGTCGCACTCGACGTCGGCCTGAACGAGATCGCCGCCGACCCGGACGCGGTGGTGGCCTGCACCCGGCTGGCCGACGTGTTCCTGCCCAACACCGGGGAGCTGCTGCGGCTGACCGGGGCCGGCACGCTGGACGCGGCGATCGACACCGCGGTCACCTGGGGACCGCCGGTGGTGGTCAAGCGGGGCGGCGACGGCGCCATCGTGGCCAGCCGGGCGGGCAGGACGCCGGTGACCGAGGGCATCACGCAGGTCCGGGTCCGGGACCGGACCGGCGCGGGTGACGCGTTCGCGGGGGCGCTGATCGGCGCCCTGTGCCAGGGGGCATCAATAACCGAGGCGGCCGCGGCGGGCAACCGGGCCGGCTCGGACACGGTGAGCAAGCTCGGGGCGGTGGGCGAGGTGGAAGTGGCAGGCCTGAGCGGCGGCCTGCCGTGGCGGGACTTGGGGGGACTGTTCCAGTGAAGCTGGCGATCCTGGGTGGCGGCGGTGTCCGGATGCCCGCCTTCGTGCACGCGATGCTGTCCCGCCCGGCGGCCACGTTCGGCGAGATCGCCCTGTTCGAGCCGGACGGCGAGCGCCGCGCCACGATCGGGAGGCTGGCCGCCGAGCTGGCCGCCGACCTCGGGCACCCGGGCGTGGTGACGGTGACCCCGGACGTCGAGGAGGCGTTCAGCGGCGCGGACTTCGTCTTCTCCGCGATCCGGGTCGGCGGCGACCAGGGCCGGGTCATCGACGAGGAGGTCGCCCTGCGGCGCGGGCTCGTCGGCCAGGAGACGACCGGCCCCGGTGGGTGCGCGATGGCGCTCAGGACGATCCCGGTCATCCTGTCCTACTGCGAGATCCTCGCCCGCTGCGCGCCCCAGGCGGTCCTGATCAACTTCACCAACCCGGCCGGCCTGATCACCCAGGCGGTCTCGTCACACGCCGCGGTCCGGGCGGTGGGCGTCTGCGACACCCCGAGCGGGACGATCGAGCGGCTCGCGGCGTTCCTGCGCGCGGAGCCCGGCACGGTCGCGTACTCCTACGGCGGCCTGAACCACCTCGGCTGGGTCACCTCCCTGGCCACGGGCGGCGAGGAGCGGATCGGCACGCTGCTGCGCCGGTACGAGGAACTGCAGCGTTTCGACCACCGGTTCGCCGCCTTCGACCCCGGCCTGGTGCGCCGGATCGGCGCCATCCCGACCGAGTACGTCTACTACTACTACGACCCCCGCCGCTACGTGGACGCGGTCGCGCGCGCGGGGGCGAGCAGGGGTGCCGACGTGCGGCGGCTGAACGCCGGGCTGCTGGCCGGGATCGCGAAGGCGTTCGGCACCGGCGGCGTGCGGGAAGCCTGGGCCGGCTACTGCACGCTGATGGGCCTGCGCCATGACAGCTACATGCGCACCGACATGAACGGCGACGCCATGCCGGCACCCGGCACCGGGCCCGCCGGATCGCCGGAACCGCCGGGCGAGCGCGGTCCCGGCGGCTACGAGGGGGTCGCGCTGCAGGTGATCGAAGGGCTGACGGCGCGCAGGCCCGGCGAGGTCATCGTCAACACCCGCAATGGCACCAGCCTGTCCTTCCTCGATCCCGACGACGTGGCCGAGGTGCCGGCGCTCGTCCACGGCGGCGGTGTCGCCCCGCTCGCCGGCGGCGCGCTCCCCCGGTCGGCCCGCGGGCTGGTCACCCAGGTGAAGGACTACGAGCGGGAAGTCGTCAGCGCCGCGGTGTCCGGCGACGCGCAGCTGGCGGCCCTCGCTCTCGCCCGGCATCCGCTGGTGCCAGGAGTCAGTGTCGCGAAGGAGCTGATGCGTGAGTACCGCGAACTGCACGGCCCGCACCTGGCCTACCTCAGCTAGGAGAACCGCATCATGAAGGTAGCGGTCATCGGCGGCGGGTCCACCTACACGCCCGAACTCGCCGACGGGATCGGGCGGCTGGCCGGCGAGATCGAGATCGGTGAGCTGGTCCTGGTGGATCCGGACCCGGCCCGGCTGGCGGCCGTGGGCCCGGTCTCGGCCCGGATCATGGCGGCACTGGGCCACCCGGCGCGGGTCCGCTGGACGGCGGACCTGGACGAGGGCATCGACGGTGCGGGCGCCATCCTGCTCCAGCTGCGGGTCGGCGGGCAGGCGGCCAGGCAGCGGGACGAGACGTGGCCGCTGGAATGCGGCTGCGTCGGCCAGGAGACCACCGGCGCTGGCGGCCTTGCCAAGGCTCTGCGCACCGTCCCGGTAGTGCTCGATATCGCCGAACGGTCACGGCAGCTGGCCGCCCCGGGCGCATGGATCATCGATTTCACCAACCCGGTCGGGATCGTCACCCGGGCTTTGCTCGACGCCGGTCACCGGGCGGTCGGCCTGTGCAATGTGGCGATCGGCTTCCAGCGGAAGTTCGCCCATCTGCTCGGGGTGGCACCGGAGCGGGTGTCGCTGGGCCACGTCGGGCTGAACCACCTCACCTGGGAACGGTCGGTGCTGGTCGACGGCACCGACCGGCTGCCGGATCTGCTGGCCAGCCACGGCGGCGAGATCGCGGCGGACATCGAGCTGCCACTGGCCGTTATGCAGGAACTGGGTGTCGTGCCCTCGTACTACCTGCGCTATTTCTACGAGCATGACGCGGTGGTGGCGGAGCTGCGCAACCGGCCGACGCGGGCGGAGGAGGTGGCGCGGCTGGAGCGGGAGCTGCTGGTCATGTACGCGGACCCGGCGCTGGACCGCAAGCCGGACCTGCTGGGCGAACGGGGCGGGGCGTACTACTCCGAGGCTGCGGTAGCGCTGCTGGCCTCGCTGGTGAGCGACCGGCGCGACACCCAGGTGGTCAACGTGCGCAATGGCGGCACCTTCGGCTTCCTGCCCGCCGGCGCCGTGATCGAGGTGCCCGCGGTGATCGGCGCGGACGGTGCGGACCCGGTGCCGGTGGCACCGCTGAGCCCGCTGCTGGCCGGGCTGGTCGCGCACGTGTCCGCCTACGAGGAGCTCGCCATCGACGCGGCCATCCGGGGCGGCCGGTCCCGGGTCCTGGCGGCGCTGCTGGCCCATCCCCTGGTCGGGCAGTTCAGCCTGGCCAGCGAGCTGGCTGACCGGCTCATCAGCGAGAACGCGGCGCACCTGCCCTGGGCCGCGCCGGCGGGCCGCCGATGACCGGCGCGCTGCCCGCGGTGCTGGCCATCGACGGCGGCAACAGCAAGAGCGACGTCGCCCTGGTCGCCGCCGACGGCACGCTGCTGGGCACCGCCCGCGGGCCCGGGATGTCCAGGCCCGCGGACCTTGACGTCACGCTCGGGCTGCTGGCCACCATGATCGCCCATGCCCAGAACGGGGCCGGCGGGCAGAGCATCGCCGTCGCCCGCCACATCTCGGCGTGCGTCGCCAACGTCGACCTGCCGCAGGAGCAGGAGCAGCTGGCCGCCGGGCTGGGTGCCCAGGGCTGGAGCCAGACCACCGAGGTGATCAACGACACCTTCGCGGTGCTCCGGGCCGGGCTCACCCCGGCCGAAGGCAGCGCCGGCCCCACGGTGCCTCAGCCGCGCTGGGGGGTGGCCGTCACCTGCGGGGCCGGCATCAACTGCGTGGCGGTCGCCCGGGACGGCAGGACGACCGGGTACCTCGCGCTCGGCGACATCACCGGCGATTGGGGCGGGGGGAACGGCCTGGGCTCGGCGGCGCTGTGGTGGGCGATGCGGGCCGAGGACGGCCGAGGCCAGGAAACCGGCCTTCGCGGCGCCGTGGCCAGCCACTTCGGGGTAGCGTCGGTCCGTGATGTGGCCCTGGGCATCCACACGGGCACGATCAGCGGGGACCGGCTGAGAGAGCTCGCCCCCCGGGTCCTGGCACTGGCGGGCACCGGCGACGCGGTCGCGGCGGCCCTGGTCCGGCGGCAGGCCGAGGAGATCTGCGCGATGGCGCTGACCGCGATGCGCCGCCTCGATCTGACCGGGCTCGCCACTCCCGTGGTGCTCGGCGGCGGCCTGCTGGCCGCGCGTGACCCGCTGCTCACCGCGGCCACCATCGCGGGAATCCAGGCCGGGGCGCCGCAGGCCCTCGTGCGGATCACTGATGTGCCGCCGGTGGCGGGCGCGGCCCTGCTCGGGCTGGACTACCTGGGCGTGGACGCTGACGCGGAACGGCGGCTGCGGGCCGCCTTCACCGGCTGGACAGCCGGAAGGACACCGGCATGAGCTGCCCGCGACCTCGCTCGTCCCTCGCCGCCGCCGGTATCACCGCGGCGCTGAGCCTGCTGGCAGCCGCCTGCGGCGCTGGCAGCACCAGCACGGCCGCGACGCCGGGTGCCAGTACCGCCGGCGGGACGCCGGGTGCCAGTACCGCCGGCGGGACGCCGGGTGCCGGTACCGCCGCCGCGGCGCCGGCGGCCAGCGCGCCCGGCCCGCAGGTGCGGATCAACCAGGTGGGGTACCCGGCCGGTGGCCCGAAGGTCGCCTTCGCCATGCTGACCACACCGGCCACGAGGGTCAGCTTCACCATCTCCGGCAGCCACGGCACGGTGTTTCACGGCACGGTGTTCCACGGCAGCTCCAGTGACGACGTGGGCAGCTGGAACGCCCGCTTCCCCGCGGTCTTCCGGCTCGACTTCAGCGCGCTGTCGCGGCCCGGCAGCTACCGGATCGCGGTCAGCGCGGGCGGCGCGACCGCGGTCTCACCGGCCTTCACGGTCGGCCCCGCCGCGGCGCTCTACCACCGGCTGGTGCTGGGGGCGGTGCGGTACTTCACCTCCGAGCGGGACGGCGCGGCGGTCATCGGCTCGGTGCTGGGGCGCAAGCCCGCCAACCTGACCGACCGCCGCGCCTTCGTCTACCAGCAGCCACGCTATGACAGCAACGACAACCTGCTCGGCACGCTGCACCGGGCCGGCGGACCGGTGGATATGGCGGGCGGCTGGTTCGACGCTGGCGGCGGCTACGAGAAATTCGCCTATACGAACAGCTACGCCGACGCGCTGATGCTGATGGCGGCGCGTGACTTCCCCGGCAGCTACTCCACCCTGGGGCCGGAAGCTGGCTTCGGCCTGGGCTGGCTGGTGAAGCAGTGGAACCCGGCCCGCAGGGCTCTCTACGTCCAGACCGGGATCGGCAGCGGCAACGCGAGCAACACGATCCAGGGCGACTACAACTTCTGGTTCCTGCCACAGGCCGAGGACCGGCTGAACGTCAGCACCGGCGGCCACCCCGGGCCGAGCGCCTACTACGTGAAGTACCGGCCGGTGTTCGAGGCGGCGGCACCGGGCAAGCCGGTCAGCCCCGACCTGGCCGGCCGGATGGCGGCCGACTTCGCCCTCGGTGCCCAGCTCGCGGCGCACCGGAACCGGGCACAGGCGGGCCACCTGCTCTCGCTGGCCCGCGGCGTCTACGCGATGGCGAAGACCAGCGGCGTCGGGCCGATCGTGACGACGTTCCCGCACGACTACTACCCGGGCACGCAGTGGCGCAGCGACATGCTGTGGGGGGCCGCGGAGATCGCGCTGGCGGAGGAGGCGCTGGGCAGCCCGGCCGCCCAGATCCAGGCCGAGCTGGCCACCGCCGCGCACTGGGCCACGGCCTACATCGCGCAGGGCCACCCGGCGGGCGGCGACACGCTGAACCTGTACGACACCGGCGCTGTCGGCGAGGCCGAGCTGCTGCGGGCGATGCACGGGCCGGGCGGCGGCCAGGTCGTCGCTCCCAGCGTGCTGCTCGCTGACCTGGCCGCGCAGCTCAAGCTGGGCGAGAAGTGGGCCAGCGGCGACCCCTTCGCGCTGGGCACTGGCCTGGGCTCACAGGACGCGACGCCGCACGCGTTCGGCCTGGTCATCACCGATGCACTGTTCCGCAGCTACGGCGGTGGGCCTGCCTACCGGGACTTCGCGGCGCAGCAGCTGAACTTCGCGCTCGGCGCCAACCCCTGGGGCAGCTCCTTCGTGGTGGGTGCGGGCACGACGTTCCCGCACTGCATGCAGAGCGAGATCGCCAACCTGGCCGGCTCGCTGACCGGCACCGGTGACATCCAGCTCGGCGCGACGGTGGACGGCCCGAGCGCTCCGGCCAATTTCGCCGGGCTCGGCACGGTCAGCGGGATGCGGGCCTGCCACGCGGGCAGCTACCGGCCGTTCAACACCAAGACGGCCGCCTATGAGGACAACGTCGTCAGCTGGCCGTCGGTGGAGCCCGCCGGCGACTACACGGCGACCTCGCTGCTGGCGTTCGCCCTGACCGCGCAGGCAGGCACGTAGCGGCCGGTCAGGGATCAGGGCAGCCGCTCAGACGTTCAGGAGCTTCTTGAGGTACTGGCCGGTGTAGCTGTCCTCGGTCATGGCGATCTGCTCGGGGGTGCCGGTCGCGACCACGGTCCCGCCCCGCGACCCGCCGTCGGGCCCGAGGTCGATCACCCAGTCCGCGGTCTTGATCACGTCCAGGTTGTGCTCGATCACGATGACCGTGTTGCCGCCGTCGACCAGGCGGCCGAGCACACCCAGCAGCTTGCGGATGTCCTCGAAGTGCAGGCCGGTGGTGGGCTCGTCGAGCACATAGATCGTCCGGCCGGTGGACCGGCGCTGCAGCTCCGAGGCGAGCTTGACCCGCTGCGCCTCGCCGCCGGACAGGGTGGGGGCGGGCTGCCCGAGCCGCACGTAGCCAAGCCCGACATCGGTGAGGGTCTTCAGGTGCCGGTGAATGGCGGGCACCGGCTCGAAGAACTCCGCCGCCTCCTCGATCGGCATGTCGAGCACCTCGGCGATGGACTTGCCCTTGTAGTGGACGCCGAGGGTGTCGGTGTTGTACCGGGCGCCGTGGCAGACCTCGCACGGCACGTACACGTCCGGCAGGAACTGCATCTCGATCTTGATGGTGCCATCGCCCGAGCAGGCCTCGCACCGGCCGCCCTTGACGTTGAACGAGAACCGGCCGGGCTGGTACCCGCGGATCTTCGCCTCGGTGGTCTGCGAGAACAGCCGCCGGATGTGGTCGAACACGCCGGTGTAGGTCGCCGGGTTGGAGCGCGGGGTCCGGCCGATCGGGCCCTGGTCGACATGCACGACCTTGTCCAGGTGGCCGGTGCCGGTCACCCGGGTGTGCCGGCCGGGCACGGTCCTGGCGCCGTGCAGTTCCTTGGCGAGCGCGTTGTAGAGGATGTCGTTGACCAGGGTGGACTTCCCCGAGCCGGACACACCGGTGACCGCGATGAGGCAGCCCAGCGGGAAGGCCACGTCCACGCCGCGCAGGTTGTGCTCGCTGGCGCCCTTGACCGCGACCTCCCGGCCGCGGGAGCGCTTACGGCGGGCAGCGGGCAGCGGGATCTCCGCCCGCCCGGTCAGGTAGGCGCCGGTGAGCGACTCGGTGCTGGCGAGCAGCTCCTCCAGCGGGCCCGACACCACGATCGCGCCGCCGTGCTCGCCGGCGCCCGGGCCGATGTCCACCACCCAGTCGGCCGCCCGGATGGTGTCCTCGTCGTGCTCCACCACGATCAGGGTGTTGCCCAGGTCGCGCAGCCGCAGCAGCGTCTCAAGCAGCCGGTGGTTGTCGCGCTGGTGCAGGCCGATCGACGGCTCGTCGAGCACGTAGAGCACCCCGACCAGCCCGGAACCGATCTGGGTGGCGAGCCGGATCCGCTGCGCCTCGCCGCCGGCCAGCGTGGCCGACGCCCGGTCCAGGGTGAGGTAGTCCAGGCCCACGTCGAGCAGGAACCCGAGCCGGGCGTTGACCTCCTTGAGGATCCGCCCGGCGATGTGCCGGTCCCGCTCGGACAGGTCCAGCGCGAGCAGCAGCTTGGCCAGTTCCCCGATCGGCAGGGCACAGATCTCGGCGATGGACCGGCCGTCCACGCTGACCGCCAGCGAGACCGGCTTGAGCCGCGCGCCGTGGCAGGACGGGCAGGGCACCTCACGCATGAAGCCGGCGAAACGCTCCCGGCTGGAGTCGCTCTCCGCCTCGGAGTGACGGCGCTCGATATAGGGGACGGCGCCCTCGAAGCTGGTGTAGTAGGAGCGTTCCCGGCCGTACCGGTTCCGGTAGCGGACGTGCACCTGGTCGCCATAACCGTGCAGCAGCGCCTTGCGGCCGGCCGCGGGCAGCCGCGACCAGGGGGTGTCGATGCTGAACCCCATCGTCGCGCCGAGCGCCTCGATCAGCCGGATGAAGTAGTCGCTGATGTGGCCGCCGCTCCAGGGGCTGATGGCGCCCTCGGCCAGGGTCCGGGCCGGGTCCGGGACCACCAGGTCCGGGTCCACCTCCATCCGGGTGCCCAGGCCCGTGCAGTCCGGGCAGGCACCCCACGGGGAGTTGAACGAGAAGGAGCGAGGCTCCAGTTCCTCGAAGGACAGGTCGTCGTACAGGCAGGCCAGATGCTCGGAGTACATCCGCTCCCGGTGCGGGTCGGTCTCGGGCAGGTCGACGAAGTCCAGCACCACCACCCCGCCGGACAGGCCCAGGGCGGTCTCCACCGAGTCGGTGAGCCGCCGCCGGGCCGATTCCTTCACCGCCAGCCGGTCCACCACCACTTCGATGGTGTGCTTCTCGTACTTCTTCAGGGCCGGCATGGCGCCGGCCGCTGCCTCGTCGAGCCGGATCACCGCCCCGTCCACCCGGGCCCGCGAGAAACCCTTGACCTGGAGCTCACGCAGCAGTTCGGTGTACTCCCCCTTGCGCCCGCGCACCACCGGGGCGAGCACCTGGAACCGTGTGTCCTCGTCGAGCTCGAGCACCCGGTCCACGATCTGCTGCGGGGTCTGGCGGGCGATCGGGCGGCCGCAGACCGGGCAGTGTGGCTTGCCCACCCGGGCGTACAGCAGCCGCAGGTAGTCGTAGACCTCGGTGATGGTGCCGACGGTGGACCGCGGGTTCCGGCTGGCCGCCTTCTGGTCGATGGAGACGGCTGGTGACAGCCCGTCGATGAAGTCCACATCCGGCTTGTCCATCTGGCCGAGGAACTGGCGGGCATAGGCCGACAGGGACTCGACGTAGCGGCGCTGCCCCTCGGCGAAGATGGTGTCGAACGCCAGGCTGGACTTGCCCGACCCGGACAGGCCCGTGAACACGATCAGGGAATCCCTGGGCAGGTCGAGCGACACGTCCTTCAGGTTGTGCTCGCGCGCGCCGCGAACCACGAGACGTTCGGCCACTGCGTTCTGCTCCCCGGTTGACGTGGGCAATCCGCGACAACGGACACGTCATGGTATCCGGGGGCACTGTATCGGTGGGTACTGACAAAACCGGCTGGGTGCGCTCCCCCGGGTACCCGGTCCGCTGGGCTGGGTGGCGGAACGCGGTCTTGCCGTGCCCCGCCAAGCCCAGCCTGCCACGCCGTGCGCGAGGATGGCCGGGTACCAGTGAAGGGGGCATGACATGGACACCGAGCTCAGCCAGTCGCTGGCCAGCCTCCAGGAGGCCACCAGCCGGGTCGTCACGGCCGCGGCCGCCCTGGACGACGCGGCGATGCGTGCGCCATCACGGCTGCCAGGCTGGAGCCGCGGGCACGTGCTGACCCATCTCGCGCGCAACGCCGACGGGCTGGCCAACCTGCTGCGCTGGGCGCGCACCGGGACCGAGACCCCGATGTACGCGAGCGCGCAGGCACGCGACGCCGACATCGAGGCCGGCGCGGGCCGGCCCGCGGCCGAGCTGACAGCCGACCTCGCCGCATCGGCCGCCGCCTTCGCCGCGCAGGCGGCGGACCTGCCCGGCGACGCCTGGACGGCGCAGGTCCGGCTGCTGCGGGGGCCCGCGCTCCCGGCCCGGCGGGTGCCGGCGATCCGGCTGTTCGAGCTGGAGATCCACCATGTGGACCTGGGCACCGGGTACGGGCCGGGTGACTGGCCAGCGGATTTCGTCGCCGCCAGCCTGCCGTGGGTGGCCGGGGTGTTCGCGGAGCGGGAAGACACGCCGGTCTGCCGGCTCCATCCCGATGGCCGCGATACCTGGCTCATGATCGGCGCGGGGGAACCGGCCGCGGCGCCGGTGGGCGTGCACGGGCCGCCTGCCGACCTGCTGGCCTGGCTGCTCAGCCGGGGCGATGGCACCGGCCTGCGGGTGTCCGGGGACGACCACACGCTGCCGGTGCTCCCCGCGTGGCGGTTACCGGCCCGGCGCGGGTGACCGGCCTGGCGGTGGGTCCTGCCCTGGCGGTGGGTCCTGCCC
>Ga0307373_10004726_pt1 | contig 22763 bp, 20 predicted proteins | sample OX2MG_FD_202534 | JGI IMG/M metagenome (GOLD analysis project Ga0307373, IMG submission 202534) | Soil microbial communities from Risofladan, Vaasa, Finland - OX-2 | ecosystem: Environmental > Terrestrial > Soil > Coastal area > Acid sulfate soil | place: Finland: Risofladan, Vaasa | collected... | reverse complement strand
GTGCGTCAGCTCCCTCGTCCGATCCGGCCGAGTTCATCCAGCTCGTTCGAATAGCGTCCCGCTTGGGCTACCACTCGAGTGAGACCGGAGCCCCGGTCTCCCCAAGGCACCTGCGATTCATCCCTTAAGTCTCAGCGGGCGGAACCGCCGGCCGACCTTGAAGGGCGCGTATCGACTCGATCACTCCGAGATGGCGGCTCAGGTGCTCGAGGTAGATGAGTACGTTGTCGAGTTTCGTGTCGCCATCCGGATCCACGCTCGGAGCCGCGAGCAACTGTTCATCCGATATCAGAGTGATCGCCTCATCGGCATATGCGAAAGCGAGCCTGGCGTAGCGCAGGACTTCCTCCTGGACCGGAAAAAGCATCGCTTCCGCCGCCTCGTCCGCCATCTCGGTTCCCGTGTCGCGCCGGCCGATCGAGCCGGGAGCCATCGACCATCGGTCCGCCAGCGCTTCCCTCTCCCACACCTGCATCCGCGGATCCTGGGCCAGGGCCTTGTGAAAGTAGGCGGCGAAGACGTCGTCCCAGCGGGCGGCGTGCCACAGCTGCCATGCCGCCGAATGGAGACTAGTACCTCCGCTCCAGGTGAATTGCTCGGGAGACATCGCCTCCGCCGCCGTCAGCAGGCGTTGATGCGCGAGCCGGAACGAGCGCAAGAGCGTCTCGCCAACAGAGCGTGGGGGTGCCGCCACAGCCATTTAAGTTACTGATCTTCCGGCATTCGTGGGCCTGCGGGCCCAGGGAGCGCGGTCATCCAGGTTCTCGACGAGCGTATCGGGCAAGCACTGCGCTAGTAATTGATTCGCGAAAGGCGCCACCACCAGCCGGGCGGGTCGAGCGATCCCCCCGTGACCAGCGGTACGTCCACCTGCTGGTCGCCGAGGACGATATGGAGCTTGCCCTCGGATGCCCCGGTCGGCACGGTGCCGTCGCCGGCGACAGCCGGGGCGTCAAGGCGCTGGCGCAGGATCATGCCGGGCCACTCGACCAGCGTCACGTCCATGGTCGCGACCAGGTCTGAGTGCGTGCCCCATGGCGCTTCGTAATCGCCGGCCACGTCATAGCGGGCGACGACCTTGCGTACGCTCAAGGCCGGCTGCATCGCGCCGATGAGCGCTTCGGCCGCGTTGAAGGCCGCGTCCAGCGTCGGCTGGCCCATGACGCAGCCGTAAAGCGTCAGCGGCTGACCGTCGACGGTCGCGGACGCGGCGAACAGGAAGGTGGCGCCGAGGTTCAAGCCGGAACCGGTCTTGATCCCGATGATGCCACTCTGACCGAGCGCCGAGTTGACGTTGTAGACGGTGCCGGCGACCGGCAGGACGGCCTGCGGCAGGCCGACGATTTGGGCCAGGACGTCCTGCTGCATCGCCGCCATCCCCAGCGCAACCAGGTCGGCTGGCGTGCTCACCGTCTGAGTCGAGACACCGGCGGGGTCTGCAAACGTCGTGTGAGTGAGGTTCAGCGCCGTCGCGCGCTGGTTCATCTTGGCGACGAAGGAGGCGACGGACCCGGCGTCCCAGCGCGCCAGCGTTTCCGCGATGTTGTTGCCGGACGGGATGAGCAGGGCCTGCAGCGCCTGAAACTCGCTCAGCTGCTCGCCCGCTGCGACGGGGACCACGGACTGCTGTTCGGCCGCATCCCTGACGTAGGTCGCCACGTCCTGGTCGGTGATGACCAGGGCCGGGCCCGCATCACCCACTGCAAGCGGTTTGTCGCCGAGCAGCACGAGCGCTGTCATCACCTTCGCGACGCTGGCGGCCGGAGCGGGAGAGACATCGCCGTCGGTCGCGATGAGGCCCAGCCCGGAGGCGCCCACCGCCGCCGAGCCCACGCTGGGCCAGGGCAGAGCAGGGGCGCTTCCCTCGATCGAGGTCTGGGCCGGGCGGAAGCTTGTCGCCGCAACCGCGGGAACAGGTCGCACGTAGTTCCAGGCGCCCACTGCCACGATCACGACGCCCAGCAGCAACGCGACCCGCGCCACCCAGCCGGGAACGGCCCAGCGCCGCCGGACGCGGCCGCGAGACGCAGCCCCCGGTCTCCGAACGCGCCTGGCGGCCGGCGCCGGGGCCGGTCGGACCACTACCGTCAATCGGAAGCGAGCCACAGCCGACTATGTTGTACTGGCGGATGGGAGATTTGACCGGGAGGGGCCAAGTTGCCTGCTGACGGTGACCTATACCGAGTGCTCCAGGTGGATCCTTCGGCCGACCCCGAGGTGATCGAGGCTGCCTACAGGCGGCTGGCTCTCAAGTACCACCCGGATCTCAACCGAGGCGACTTGCAAGCCGAAGACCACATGAAACGGATCAACGAGGCCTTTCGGGTGCTCGGGAAGCCTCAACTTCGCGCCGATTACGACGCCCGCAACGGCACTCGATTGCCGGAGCTGGAAATCGTTCCCTCTGAGGTTGTGCTGCGAGGCGTCGACCCTGCCGCGCGGGAGATCAACTTCTCGGTGCGCGTGAGGCACGCATCCGGCCCATCGTTCGACCCCTCGATTCATCGCATCGACCTTTCGCTGTCGCCTCCGTGGCACCAGACGGACGTTCACTGGCACTGGAGCAATCACAGCCTGCCCGCAGACATCGACTTCACTCTTGCGGTGGCCGAAGGCTTTCTCGCAGGTGGCGCCACCCTGAGCGGCGACATTGAGCTCACGGTTACGTCGAGGGACTGAGCATGAGCAAGATCGTGCCCGACCGGTCCTCCGCCGGCGTTCGTGCCGGGAGCGAGAAGAAGGTCGTGCGCATGGAGATGGGTCAGGATTCGGCCAGGGCGCGCGCCGACCTGGTCTTCGTCATCGACACCACCGGCTCCATGAACGAGAAGATCGACGCCCTCATCGAAACCTGCCAGTCGTTCGTCGACAAGCTCGCGACCAGGCGCATCGACTGGGTCGCGGCCGTGGTCGGCTTCGGCGACCTGACGGTCGAAGGGGACCGCATCGTCGCGACACCGTTCAGCTCGAGCGCCGAACGCGTGAAGGCGCTGCTTCGAGGCCTGCCACGCTATTCGGGCGGCGGCAACGAGGGCGAGTCGTCGCTCGAAGCGCTCCAGGCGGCGCTGGACCAACCTGGCTACCGGCCCGGCGCGATGAAGGTGGTGGTCCTGATCACCGACGAGCCGGCACTGCAGAAGAAGATCCGGCCGTCCGCCATGACGGGGAAGCTGCGCGAGGCCGGCGCGATCGCCTTTGTCCTCTCGCCGAAGATCAACTACTTCCGTTCGATGGCCGCGGACACCGGAGGCGAATGGTGGAACGTCGACTCCGGCGGCGACTTCTCCAAGATCCTCGCCGTGTTCGACAAGATCGCGACCAAGGTCGCCTCGACGCTGGATGCGGTTCATAAGCTCACGGGCGGAAACGTCAAGGAGTACCTGGGCCTGCCGGCATCGAGCCGAGGCGAGTAGCGCGAAGAGCGGATGCCCGAAGGCGACACGATCTGGCGGACGGCTGCCTTGCTCCGGTCCCGGCTCGAGGGCAAGCGAATCGTGGCCGCCCGGCCCGACGTCCTCAATCGCCTCGCCGGGAGCTCGGTCACCGCGGTCGAGCCGGTCGGCAAGCACCTGCTGATCCGGTTCGACTCCGGCCTTGCGCTCCACTCCCACATGCGCATGCGCGGTGCCTGGCACCTTTACCGGCCCGGTGAGCGGTGGCGCCGCCCAGAGTGGCAGCTCAAAGCATTGCTGGAGACAGACGACGTCGTGGCGGTCTGCTTCGCCGCCCCGGTCGTGGAGCTGGTCCGCAACACGACCACCTCGGTCGGCCACCTGGGCCCGGACATCCTTGCCGAGGACTGGTCGGCGGCCCAGGTCGTGGCGCGGTCGCGCTCCGTCGGCCCGGTGGCGCTCGGCGAGCTCCTGCTCGACCAGCCTGTGACGGCGGGCATCGGCAACGTGTACCGATGCGAGGCGCTCTGGCACCGCCGCGTCAACCCGTGGACGTCATCAGCGGATCTCACCGATGACGAGCTGGCGGCGCTCTTTGAAACTGCGCGGCAGGCGATGCGATCGAACCTCCGTGGCGGATTCGAAAGGCGATTTCCGGGCTACGGCAAAGGGGCCGTCCACGGCCGTGGCCGGCGCCCCTGTCCTCGGTGTGGTACGCCCATCAGGGTGCGGGCGCAGGGGGCGCACGCGAGGCTCACGTACTGGTGCCCCTCATGCCAGCCTACCCCTGCGTCCAACGGGCCGAGCTTCTAGCGCCGAGCCGGTGAGGCGGCACCTATCGGCGCCGGCTAGATCGCGGCGATGTCCACCACGAGTCGGTTGGGCGAGGTGAACAGGGAGACCCTCAGGCACGGCGAACCCAGGATGCCCAGCGCCCACTGCTGGTACCCCTCGTAGTTCTCCACCAGCGACGCCTGCCGGAGGTAGGGGTACTGGGGATGAAACGCGGTCGGCCCCGAGTAGCTGGTCCAGTTGTTCACCGAATGGATGACGACGAGTACGCCGGCGTTGCCATCCAACGTCACCTGGTCGCCCCTCGGCGAACGTGTGAACGTGGCGTTTGGCTGCCGCGTCACGCTGTAGCTGGGCACGCCGCCACCGAACTCGATCACAAACCGGTCGTAGCCGGTCTGTTGACCGACCCGAACGGTGGCCACAGTGGTGTCGGCGACCAGGCCTCCGGACGTGTCGGCGCACGAAAAGCCGGCAGGCGCTGTGGGAGAGGGGGAAGGCACAGGCGAGGGCGTAGGGCTGGGGCTAGGACTCGGTGAAGGGAGCTCGCTCGGCGATGCCGAGGGGGTCGACGCGGGGCTCGGGGATGGGTTGGTGGCGCTGGGCGATCCGCACGCGGAGAGCAGCACGGCCAGGCAGACAACCGCGACGAGCTTGCCCACGAGAAGATCCTGTGACGGCTGCCGAACGATGCACAGGGCCGGTCGACCTGTCAACGGCAGCCCTTCGGCCTCGTCACGAACGCGCTTCTGCCGTCACTTCGCCGTCACCGTCTCGTCCCATACCTGCACGTCAGGGCCGTCAGGGTGATCATTGACGTAGTCGTAGGGCTGGACCAGCTCGCGGACTCCGAGCTCGTAGTGGAAGGTCCCCGCGACGGTGGCGACCCCGCTGAAAGTGAAGGTGTTGGTGGCGCCAGCGGCCAGGTCTCCGCAATCGAACGCCGCCGCTTCGACTGCGATGGTGCAGCCCGCCAGGTCCGTGACGCGATGAACCTCGTACCAGCGGTCGGCGGTCCTGAACACCAGGCCGAGGTGGGGGATGAGGGGTCCGGTGTTGGTCACGGTGACCACGAGCTGCACGGGTGAGCCGATGACCTCGGCGCGGCTGGCGGCGAGCTCGATGCCACCCGTCAGCGGCGCCGGGTCGGAGCAGGCGACTAGCAGCCATATCGACGCCAGCAGTGCAGCTTTGAACAACCCTGAATCCTTAACCCGGCGCTAAACGCGATCGGTAAACGCGCCTATTGTGGGCGCCGTGTACGCACCCCGCGCGGGCGTAACGTCCGCGCACCTTTGTTCGTTGATCTCTCATGTGAGGACGGGGGTGGCGCTCGTGTGTCTTCTTGTGTCTGTCGCCGGCTGCTCGGCCAACGGGCCACTGGCCGCGCACTCGAGCCCGAGCCAATCGAGCCCGTCGCCAAGCCCCAGCCCGTCGTCGAGCCCGTTGCCGAGCCCGAGCCCGAGCCCGAGTCCCAGCCCGGTCGATTCGCCGTCCCCCGTGCCCAGTCCCGCGGCCGTACCCGCCTGGGCCGCGGTGCACGCGTCGTGCTCGGGTCAGCCCGCGAGCGTTGAGGCCGTGCTCGTGATGCAGGGCAGCTCCAGCCCGATCGTGGCCGACGTGACCGACGCCAGGAACCCCAAGCCTATCTGCACCCTTTCCAGCAGCTCGTTCCAGCCGCGGCTGGTGACGCAGACGATGGTCTCCTGGTATGCATCGCAGGGCAGCCCAGGCACTCCCGGCACCAGCCTCATCGTGGCCCTCGACCTGTTCACCGGCACGGCGATCGTGGCCGCGAGCTGGCAAGGCGGCGGTTTCCTCGACGGTCTGCACGCGTGGAGCCCCGACCGCGGCTTCCTCGCCTATGTCACCTCGGACGCCAGCGCGGTGAACCTGCACCTGCTCAGCGGTGGCGGCGATCGGGTGGTGGCGACACTGGGACCGGTGCCCGGCCGAGGCACCAACCCCAACGAGGACGACGCCTACCTCGCCTTCTCGCCAGACGGCGGCTACTTCGCTTTCGTCCAGACCTTCACCGGATCGGGAGACCAGCTCCAGGTCCGCCGCACGACCGACGGCAGCCTCGCCTTCTCGCTTCCGACCGGGACGATGGCGTCCTGGGGTAGCACAGGCAGCAAGCTGTACTTCCGCCAGGCCGGGTCCGTCGCAATCGAGGCATGGGACTCGAGCTCCGGCGCGTCGCAGGCGATCGGTCAGTCGCTGGCGTGGATTCATCCCCGCGCCGACGCCGGCGACGACAACCTGGCGTTCACGGTGCGTGACTCGGCGGATACGCCGCACGTGTGGCTGTACGGGCACGGAGGCCGCTCGGGAGGAGAGCTTCAGCCGATCCGTTCCTCGCCCGAGTGGCTCAACTCGACCACGATCTTTTACGTCGAGGAGGCGGCCTGCTCGCCCAATTGCGGCATCGGGCCGGCGTGGCAGCCAGATGGCAAGACTTTCACGTTCGACCTCGCCCAACAGGCCGAGACTGCGTCCAAGATCAGCCAGGTTTACGGTGCCTGGCCACGTCCGGGCCAGGTGTGACAAGAAACGTCCGAGGGGTGAGATCATGACGCCGATCGACATGGAACACCTCTCACCCCCGGTCGATCCAGTTGCGCCACCCACGCCCGCGCCATACTCGGCGCCACCTCCGATGCGCCCGTTACGGCAGGCCCGAAACTGGAGGTCGTTCGTCGCGGGTCGAGAGCGCGCGTTGTGGACCGCGTCCCTCGCGGTCGCGCTCCTGGTCGCAGTTGCCGGCATCGGCGTGCTGTACCTCGACGACACCAGCAACCAGGCCACGATTCGATCGCTGACGACCCAGAACGAGTCTTTGACGGGGCGCAACCAGGACCTGGCCGACCAGCTCAAAGCCACCCAGGCCAACCTCACCGCGACGCTGGGAGAGCTGGCCCAGACCAAGGCCGACCTGGCGCATCCCCAGCTCACGATCTGGAACGTGCCCCAACAGCTCAAGGGGTCGTCGTGGTATCTCGCGGGTGGAATCCCCGACACGTTCACCTACCACCTGCAGGCCACTTCGACCGGGCCGATGTCGGTCAGCATCCTGACCCTCGAGCAATGGGCCAAGGCCATTCAATGCATCGACAACGGCGGCGGCTCGACCCATTACTGCATGCACCATTCCGGTTCTGTCATCGGCTTCCAGAACACGACCTCGGTGAACTACGACTTCCATCTGTCCGAGGGTTGCGCCGACTATCTCGCCGTCTTCACCGCCGCCTCGACGGTGACGGTGACACCGAACGTCAGCGTCACCTACAACCCCGCAACGAGCGCAACCGGCGCCTGCTCCTGATAGATAAGTGACTTCCCCGCTGGCGGGGAAGGTGGCGGGCAGCGCCGGATGGGGAGGGCCAGAGGCTATTTAAGCCGCATCACATGCCGCTAAGTTAGGCTATCCTATCTTTAGTGGTAGGCATGCCGGTGACTCGTATTAGGGAAACCTAGAGTTCAATGGTCGACCAGGTCGAGCGGAGGAGCAGCTTCACCCGCGCGCAGCAGGACTACCTCAAAGCCCTGTACCAGCTCCACGGAGACCAGCGTCCCGTCCCAACCAGGGAGCTCGCCCAGAGGCTGGGCATCTCGTCGCCGAGCGTCAGCGAGATGGTGACCCGCCTGTCGGCGCAGGGGATGGTCGAGCACGACAAGTACCGCGGCCAGCAGCTGACCCGCGAAGGTCGCAAGGTCGCCCTCGAGCTCGTCCGCCACCATCGCCTCCTCGAGATGTTCCTCGTCCAGGTCCTGGGCTACAGCTGGGACGAGGTCCACGACGAGGCGGAAAGGCTGGAGCACGTCATCTCCGAGCGCATGGAGCAGCGCATCTTCGAGCTGCTCGGCCGGCCCGAGCTCGACCCGCACGGACACGCGATCCCGACCTTGACCGGCAGGGTGCGGCCCGTCAGCAACCGCCCCTTGAGCGAATGCCGGGCAGGCGAGAAGGTTGTCGTCCAGGGCGTCTCAGACGATGACGCCGGCAAGCTCCGCGAGCTGGACCGCCGCGGCCTGCTCCCTGGCACGCGCATCGACGTGGTGGCCGAGAGCACGTTCGAAGGTCCAATCGAGGTGCGCGTCAAGGGCCGCCGCGACTCGCTCCCGCTCGGCCTGGCCCGAGCCCTCTTCGTCGCCGTGGCCCGCTGATGGCGATCGAAGCGGTCAAGGCGGTGGTGGCGAAGAAACCCTCGCAGGTGCTGGGCGTGGAAGACGCGCTGCCCGGCGAGCTGAGAGTCCTGCGCGCCGCCGAGCGATCGCTGACCGGCGAGCGCCGCGGCCTGCGCGCGCTGGCGCCTTTCCTGGGGCCGGCCTTCATCGCGGCTGTCGCCTACGTCGACCCGGGCAACTTCGCCACCAACATGGCGGGCGGCTCGCAGTTCGGTTACATGCTGCTGTGGGTCGTCCTGGCCGCGAACCTCATGGCGATGCTCATCCAGTCGATGAGCGCCAAGCTCGGCATCGCCACAGGTCGCAGCCTGCCCGAGCTCTGCCGGGAGTATTTCCCGCACCGGGTCGTGGTCTTCTTGTGGATCCAGGCCGAGCTCATCGCCATGGCCACCGACCTCGCGGAGTTCGTCGGCGCAGCGGTCGGGATCTATCTCGTGTTCGGCATCCCTCTATTCCTCTCAGGGCTCCTCACCGGGCTGGTCGCCTTCTCGATCCTCGCGCTCCAGGCCTGGGGCTTCCGGCGACTGGAGGCGACGATCACCGGGCTGGTCGGGCTGATCGTGATCGCGTTCGGCCTGGAGGTCTTTCGCGCCGATCCCTCGTGGGGCAGCGTCGCCGCGAACACCTTCGTTCCGCACCTGGACGGAAAGGCCTCGGTGCTGCTCGCCGTGGGCATCATCGGTGCCACCGTCATGCCTCACGTCATCTATCTCCACTCGGCCCTGACGCAAAAGCGCGTCATCGGCGCCAACCCGGCCGCCAAGCTCAAGATCTTCCGGTTCGAGCTCATCGACGTCATCATCGCGATGGGCATCGCGGGCGTGATCAACATGGCGATGCTTACGACCGCCGCCGCGGTCTTCAACTCGCGTGGGCTGACGGGCGAGGGCAGCGACCTCACCGTCGTGTACCACGCGCTCGAGCACTACCTCGGCGCGCACAGCGGGTTGATCTTCGGTGTCGCGCTGCTCGCCTCGGGCATCTCGTCGGCATCGGTCGGCACGCTCGCCGGCCAGGTCGTGATGCAGGGCTTCATCCACCGTCAGATCTCAATCTTTCTGCGCCGCGCGATCACGATGGTCCCGGCCATGATCGTGATCGGGATCCACTTCGACCCGTCCCGCGCGCTGGTCCTGAGCCAGGTCTTCCTCTCGTTCGGGATCCCCTTCGCGCTGATCCCGCTGGTGATGTTCTGCCGGAACCCGAAGATCATGGGCAACCTGGTCAACCGGCGCGTCACCAACTGGGCTGCCTACAGCGTCGCGGGCGTGATCATCGGGCTCAACTTCTTCCTCGTGTACCAGGCGTTCCTCCCGACCGCCTAAGCTCAGCGGCGTGAAGCTCGGGGTATCGGTCGGCTACTGGGGTTTCGGCCTCACCGCCGCCGACCAGCTCGAAATCGCCCAGACCGCCGAGCGCCTCGGCTACGACTCGGTGTGGGCGGCCGAAGCCTATGGCTCGGATGCGGCGACTGTCCTCGCGTGGCTTGCCGCGGGCACCTCGCGCATCAAGCTCGGATCCGGCATCTTCCAGATCCCGGCGCGGAGCGCCGCCATGACCGCGATGACGGCCGCCACGATCGACAACCTTTCGGGCGGACGCATGCTGCTCGGCCTGGGCACCTCGGGGCCGCAGGTCTCGGAGGGATGGCACGGGGTGCGTTTTGGAAAGCAGCTCCAGCGCACTCGCGAGTACGTGGCCGTGGTGCGTATGGCGCTGGCTCACCAGAAGGTCGAGTTCCATGGCGAGACCATGGAGCTCCCGCTGCCCGACGGGCCGGGCAAGGCGCTCAAGCTGACCGTCCGGCCGGTGCAGGACCCCATCCCGATCTACCTGGCCGTGCTCGGGCCCAAGAACGTCGCGCTGGCCGGCGAGATCGCGGACGGCTGGCTGCCGGTCTTCTTCTCGCCTGAGCACACGGCCGCGCTGCGCGTGCCGCTGGAGGAGGGCGCTGCGCGCGCCGGCCGCACGCTCGAGGGTTTCCGGATCTGCCCGAACGTCAACGTGATGATCGGAGAGGACGAGGACGTCGCCCGCAACGCGATGCGTCCCGTGCTCGCGCTCTACGTGGGAGGTATGGGTTCCCGCGAGCAGAACTTCTACAACCGCCTGGTCTCCTCGTATGGCTTCGAGCGCGAGGCGCAGCAGGTGCAGGAGCTGTACCTGGCCGGGCACAAGAGCGAGGCCATGCTCGCGCTGCCAGACGAGCTGATCGACGCGGTGAGCATCGCCGGCAAGCCCGAGCGAGCGCAAAAGAAGCTGCGCGCCTTCCGCGACGCCGGCGTCGAGACCCTCATCGTGTCTCCGATGGCTTTCGACAACGAAGAGCGCAAAGAGCAGCTGCGCCTGGTCGCGGAGCTGAACCAGAAGGCATCTTAGTTCTTATTCCAACTTGGCAAGTACTTGCCGAACTGGAAAGTGCGTGCTAGGGTGGCCCCATGCTCGAGGCGAACCCAACAGGAGACGACGCTCGCGCCAAATTGCGGGAAGCCGGCCGCCGAGCGGCGGTGATTCGCCGGACCGGCGTTCACCTGGTGGAACGCGGCTGTCGCCGGCGTAAGCATCGCGACTGGATGGTGGGCTCCGCGCCAACACGCCACCCATTTCTCGGTCAGCGCTCCGGTGGCCGTGATTCCACTCCTGATCGCGGCCTGGCTGATCGGCCGGCGGGCCTGAGGTGAGCGTTCAGGACCCCAGTCCCGAAGGCGCTCGCTCGGCGCTGATCGAGGTGGAGCTGCGAAGAGCTGCGGTCCATGCCTCCAATCGACTCTTCCAGCCGGTTCTGTTGGTGCTTGCCGGGTTGTGGGTGGCCGGAACGATCTTGATCGTGGTCGTGCCCAGCTCAGGAGTTCCAGCCTGGGTCGGACCGATTGAAGGCTTCGTGCTCGAGGGATTGTTGGGAGGAGGCATAGTCGCGACCTTCTTGTTGCTGGGCCGTCAGCGAGCCCACAGCAGAACAGGCAGCGTCCTGTTCAGCGCCTCGATCGCGGCCTGGTTCTTACTGATGAGCGGGATTCGTGCTCTGGGCTCGAGCGCGGGCTGGTATGTGCCCGGCGATCCGCTTCGAGGTGTGCATTTCGTGCTCAGCGCGGTGATCTGCGTGGCCCCCCTTCTGATCGGTGCCCTCGTGGTTGGAAGGAGGCGGTGAGTCACCCTAGGCACCTCCTGGACGACCTTCTCGGCCATCCTGTTCGCTTCTCGATCATGGCTCTTCTAGCGGCGGCGGATCGGGCAGAGTTTGGTTACGTCCGCGACCAGGTCGAGGTGAGCGATTCGGTGCTGTCGAAACAGGTCAGCGCGCTGCAAGAGGAGGGCTACCTAAAAGTCCACAAGGGTTACGTGAACAACCGGGGGCGGACCTGGCTCTCCCTCACGGGACAAGGCAGGCGAACGTTTGAGCGCCATATGGCGGCCCTGCGTGAGATCGCCGAAGGCAATCCGGCTCCCGCTCGGGTCCATACTCGGGTCAGTGGTGAATAGCAACCAGCCGCCGCCGCTCGTCGACTACAACCTGTTCGACTCCGATCTCCCGCTGCGCGAATCCCTGGAGCGCGAGGGCGCCTCGTGGGCACAGGACATGGTCCACGAGCTCGGTCAGCTCGCAGGCACGCAGCAGGCGATCGACTGGGGGTTCCAGGCGAACGAAAACCCACCCGTGCTGCGCACGCACGACCGGTTCGGCAGCCGGGTCGACGAGGTCGAGTTCCATCCCGCCTGGCACGAGCTGATGAAGGTCGCGGTCGGGCATGGCCTCCACGCTTTGCCGTGGCGCGAGCCGCGCCCGGGCGCGCATGCGGCGCGCGCGGCGGCCTTCTACGTCTGGTCGCAGGTAGAGGGCGGGCATGGCTGCCCGGTGTCGATGACGTACGCGGTCATCCCCGCGCTCCGCAAGCAACCGGATGTCGCCGCGCAGTGGGAGCCGCTGGTTACCACGCTCGACTATGACCCCGGCTTGCGGCCGCCGACGGCCAAGCGCGGTGTCCTGTTCGGCATGGCGATGACCGAGCGCCAGGGAGGGTCTGACGTCCGCAGCAACACCACTCGCGCTGTGCCCTCGGGGGACCGCGGCGCATACCTGCTGACGGGCCAGAAATGGTTCTGCTCGGCTCCCATGTGCGACGCGTTCCTCGTCCTTGCGCAGGCGCCGGGCGGACTTTCGTGTTTTCTGCTGCCTCGAGTCCTGCCCGACGGCACCCGAAACAGCTTCCACATCGAGCGCCTGAAGGCCAAGCTCGGCAATCGCTCCAACGCGTCGGCCGAGGTCGCGCTCGACAACGCGTGGGCGGTGATGATCGGCGAGGAGGGAAGAGGGGTCCGGACCATCATCGACATGGTCAACCACACTCGGTTGGACTGCGTGATCGGCTCCGCGTCGCTGATGAGGCAGGCGGTCGCGCAGGCGACCCATCACACCTCGCACCGCACGGCGTTCGGCAAGGTCCTGAGCGAGCAGCCGCTGATGATGAACGTGCTGGCGGACCTCGCGATCGAGTCGGAGGCCGCGACCGTGCTGATGATGCGGCTGGCCGGCGCGTTCGACCGCTCGACCGACCTGGCCGAAGCGCACTTTCGCCGCCTGGCGGTCGCTGTGGCCAAGTTCTGGACCTGCAAGCGGGCCATCGCGGTGGTCGCCGAGGCGCTCGAATGCCACGGCGGCAACGGCTACGTCGAGGAGTCGATTCTGCCTCGGCTGTATCGCGAGGCTCCCGTCAACTCGATCTGGGAGGGATCGGGCAACGTCAACGCACTCGACGTGCTTCGCGCGATGCGCAAGGAGCCTGACTCGGTGTCGGCCTTCTTCGCCGAGGTCGAGTCGGCCCATGGCGCGGATCGGCGGCTGGACAGCGCAGTCAGCGCTTTGAAAAAGGACCTCTCCGACCCGCATGAGATCGAGTCCCGCGCGCGAGATCTAGTCGAGAGAATGGCGGTCGCCCTGCAGGCGTCGCTGCTCGTTCGCCATGGCGATCCGGCCGTCGCCGAGCTGTTCTGCGCCTCACGACTGGCGGGCGAGGGGGGCCTTTCATTCGGCACCCTGAAGCCGAGCCGTGAGTTCGAATCGGTCATCGAGCGGCACCGGCCGCGCTGCAATTAGACGTGTTGAAATCGCACACGATCGCTGAGGCATGGCGCGATTCCGCGGTCGCGGGCGTGCCGCCGAGCGAGCTCGTGCTCATCACCGACTTCGACGGCACGCTCGCCGACGTGGTGCCTGACCCTGCCAAAGCGGTGGCCAGGCCGGAGTCGCTCGATGCCCTTCGCCGGCTCGTCCAGGTCCTCGCCGACGTGATCGTGCTGAGCAGCCGGACGCCTTCCGAGCTCGAGGCGCTGGTCCCGATCTCCGGCGTCAGGCTGATCGGCGACAGCGGGCTCGCCCTGCCGCGCCACGCCCAGAGGCAGGCGCTCGACCAGTTCAACCGGGACGTCTCCAGGCTCCTGGAGCGGACCCCCGGTGCCTGGCTCGAGGCTAAGCCGGCCAGCAGCGCGGTCCATTTCCGCAAGGCGAACCTCAGCGGAGAGGAGATGCTCGGCCTGGTGAAGCCTCTCCTCGACGGCGGCCGTCTCTCGGCCGCTCTCGGCCGCAAGGTGGTCGAGGTCCACGCGCCAAGGGCGGGGAAGGGGAGCGCCCTCGCGGCCCTTCTCCCGGCCGTGGATCCTGCCGCGGTGGTGTGCCTGGGCGATGACGAGAACGACCGATCGATGTTCGAGTACATCGGCAGCGTGGACTACCCGCACCTGTCGGTCGGCGTCGACTCCCCGGAAGCCCCCAAGGACCTCTTCCACCTGTGCGACGTCGTGGTGTGGGAACCGGAGGAGGCGGCGGTCTTCCTTCAGGCCATCGTCGAGTGGGCTGACTCGGCGCCGGCCTAAACGACTCGCGGCCTGTCCGGAGGGACCAGGTCTCGGAGGTCCTGGGCCTGGTGGCTGATCCATCTGGCGATGTCGTTGGTGCGGACCACCTCCCTTGCGGCCTCGTTCATGACCCGGCGGTCCGCCAGCGGCATCGTCAAGCCCGCGTAGATCGCGGCGGCCGTCGCCTCCACGTCGAACGGGTTGATCGAGAGGACGCTGCCGCGCAGCTCCTCGTGCGCTCCGGCGTTCTCCGACAGGACTATCACGCCGTCCGTGCGATTGACCAGGGCTCCCTCTTTCACGACCAGGTTGAGGCCGTCGTAGACGGGGTTGACCAGGAGCACGTCGAAGTTCTTCAGAGCGGCGATCGCCTTGCGCTCGCTCTCGCCGATCTCGATGCGGACCGGCTGCCATTGCTCGGTACCGAACTCGCTGTTGATGCGGCCCGCTGCCTGGCGGATCTGACGAAGGTAGCGGCTGTACACGGCGACGTCCTGACGTGAAGGCTGCAGGAAGGCCCAGAACTGGACATCACCTCGCAGCTCCGGGTGATAGCGGAGCAGCTTTTCATAAGCGATGAACCCGCGGACGATGTTCTTGGAGGGATCGGTGCGGTCGATGCGCACGATCAGGCGTTGCGGGCGCCAGCTCGCAAGCTCGAACTCCTGGCGATGCACGCCCCGGGACGCCGCGAGGCCCATGGTCGAAGACACATCGATCGAGATCGGGTATGAGCGCGCGTAGGTGACACGTCCTCCGGAGACGACCGCGCGCTCGCGTTCGTCGACCTGCAGGCCGGAGTTCTCTTCGCATGTCATTAGGAAGTTGCGAACGTCGAGGCTCGACTGGAAACCGACGATGTCGCAGCCGAGGAGGCCTTCGAGGATGGCGTCGCGCATGTGCTTCGGCAGCACCTTCCAGTACTGGGGGGTCGGCCAGGGGACGTGCACGAAATGCTGGATGACGGCAGACGGCAGCTCCTGCCGCACCAGCCTGGGAACCAGGTACAGCTGGTAGTCGTGAACGAGCACGAGCGGCCGGCGGCCGGCGGCGCGGGCCACCTCGATCACCTTGGCCGCCATCTGCTCGTTGACCTTGACGTACCCCTCGCTCCAGGCCTGGTGGATCCTCTCGTCGATCACCGGTTCGTTGCCGAGGTCCCACAGGTAGTGCTGGATGAACCACAGCACCGGGTTGGCGATGACCGAGTAGTACATCTCGTACTGCTCACGGGTCGGGACCGCGTAGTGCAGCCGCCCGGTCGACCGCAGCAGCGGGACTGTGACAGGAGCGCCCAGCTTCGCGGCGAGATCTCGCTCCGCGTCGGTCCGGGCGCACGCCACCCAGTCGGCGTCGGTGGCCTCGGCCATCGTGACCAGCGCGGTGATCACTCCGCCTGCTCCGCGCCTGAACCCGCCCTCGGGTCTCGGCTCGTGGGGGGCGCGGTTGCTCACCAGGATCGGCGAGAAGTCCGGCAGCGCACGCGCGACGTACGCGCGCAGCGACGAACCCTGCCTACTGATCAGCGTGAAGCGCCCTCACCATCCGCGAGCGGTCGATGGGCATGTCGCGCAGCCTGACCCCGGTGGCTTTGGCCAGGGCGTTGGCCAGCGCGGCCGGCCCGGGTATCGCGGGTGGCTCTCCCGCCCCCTTGGCGCCGAGCGGCCCCACGAGCGAAGGGACCTCGATGAGCTGCACGTCGATCGCCGGCAGCTGGTCGATCGTCGGCAGCTCGTAATCGAGGAAGCTACCGGTGCGGAGCTGCGCGTCAGAGTCGTAGAAGAGCTGCTCACCGAGCGCACGGCCGAGCGACTGGGCCGCCCCGCCGTGGACCTGTCCCTCAGCCTCGGGCGGGTTGATCGCGCGGCCGACGTCCTGTATTGCCGCGTAGCCGGTGAGCTGGAACGCGCCCGTCTCCGGGTCGGTCCTTACACGCGCAATGTGGACTGTGAACGCGGGCGATGCGCTCTGCACCGCCGAGCGGCCGGTCGACTGGATGGGGCGGAACTTGCCCATGAACTCCGTGCTGAGCGCGACGAGCTGGGTGATCTCGACAAAGCGGTCAGGCACCCCTTTGACCGTGACCCTGCCGTCCGCGACGTCGAGGTCCTCGGGGGCCGCCTCGAGCTGCTCGGTCGCGATCTCGAGCAGCTGGCGCCTGGCCTCCAGGGCCGCCTCGTGGACCGCCCCACCCACGCTGTAGGTGACCTGGCTGCCCGCGGCCATGGGTCCGAATGGCGCGGTCGCCGTGTCGCCGACGTCCACTCGGACCTTGTCCGGAGAGATCCCGAACGCCTCCGCCGCGATGAGGCCCAGGCCGGTCGCCGAACCGCTGATGTCGGGCGAGCCGATGAGGACCGCGAGCGTGCCGTCGGGCTCGACCCGGCAACCCGCCGCAGCCGGTGTGCGAGCGCCGCCCCAGGCGCCGACAGCCATACCGACGCCCTCGCCGGCTCCGAGCGGCGCGGTGTACAGCGGGTGACGCTGGGCAGCCTCCAGGCACTCGACCATGCCGATTCGCGGCCACGGGTTCTCGTCCGCCATGGGATCGCCTTCACGCGACGCGTTGCGCAGGCGCAGCTCGATCGGGTCGAGCCCGAGCTCGGCCGCGAGCTCGTCCATGGCCGACTCCAGGGCGAAGAAGGCTTGCGGACCGCCCGGGGCGCGGTAGGCGTCGGTCGGCGTCTTGTTGGTGGAGACCTCATAGCCCTTGATGTCGAAGTTGGGGATTCGGTAAGTGCCACCGAGGAATGAGCCAGTGATGCCCGCGTGCCATCCGCCGGTGGCGCCGTTGTCGTAGTGGTAGCGGACGCGTAACGCGACCAGCGTGCCGTCGCGCTTCGCGCCGAGCTCCACGTCGAACACCGCGGCGGGCGCAGGGCGCCCGAGCATGAATTCTTGCTGCCGGGTGAGCGTGAGGCGCAGGGGCCGGCGGACCTTTTGCGCCAGGAGGGCAAGGACCGACTCGAGCAGCATCACCTTGCCGCCGAACCCACCGCCCACCGGCATCGGGATCACGCGGACCTCGTGAGGCGCGGCGTCCAGCAGCTTGGCGATCTCGTCTCGGACCATGAAAGGACCCTGGGTCGGCGCCCAGATCGTCATCCCGCCGCCGGGCTCGGGTCGGACCATCGACACGTGCGGCTCGATGAACGAGTGGTGCACTCCGGCGATGCGGTACGTCGCCTTGATCACCGCATCCGAGGATTTCAATCCCGCGACCGCGTCGCCGCGCTTGAACGTCGCGACCGCGCTGACGTTGCGTGGCCGGACCACCGGCTCCGATTCCGCGTCGGTCGCCGCCCCGTGCATCGAAGCGTCGCCTTCCGAGCTCTCGTCCGCCGGATCCAGCACGAGTGGCGAGTCGTCCTTCATCGCGCTTTCCGCGTCGGAGACGACCGCGAGCGGCTCGTAGTCCACCTCGACCAGAACCGCCGCATCGATCGCGGCCGCCTCGCTCTCAGCGATCACCGCCGCGACCGGCTGGCCGGCGTAGTACACGCGGTCGACCGCGAGGGGCTTGTCCTGGCCGGCGGCCTCCACCTCGGGCAGGTCCGCGCCGGTGACCACTGCCGCCACTCCGGGCGCGGAACGGGCCGCTGCGGTGTTGATGCCTCGGATTCGAGCGCTCGGCAGGTGGCTCAGAACGAGCTGGACATGTAGCAGGCCGGGCATCTCGAGGTCGGCGGTGAAGCGGGTGGTTCCGTCGACTTTTCCTGCGCCTTCCTGCCTCCGGCGCCCGCGCCCGTTCAAGCCCACCGTCGGATCATCCCACGAGCCGGGGGCCGGCAGCGAGGGGGGCGGGTAGACTTTCGGCTCCGGCAGAGCCACAATGTGGGGTGGAGTAAGAGGCGGGCACGCGTTCCGCCACCCCTCGTCGGCGCGCTCTCGCCCCGGTCGCCGCGAAGACCACCGGGAAGATGGCGAGGGGGGAAGAGGCCTGGCCTCAAGCTTTTTAGGGAGAAGCTAATGACTCCAACCTCGTTACGGATTCTCAAGGCCCTCGCCGTGGGCGCGGTGTCCACCCTCGCGCTGGTCGCGTGCGGCGGGAGCAGCGGCACGACCGGCACCACGCTGGCGGCCGACCAGACGCTGAAGTTCCCGATCCTGGGCGACTTCGGCACGCTGGACCCGGCCCAGCTGAACGCCGAGACCGACTCGGAGATCGCGCAGAACGTCTTCAACGGCCTGGTCAAGTTCGACAACAACCTCAACATCGTGCCGGACATCGCCGCCAGCATGCCGACGGTGTCATCGGACGGGCTCACCTACACGTTCACGTTGCGCAAGGACGTCACGTTCTCCAACGGTGACAAGGTCACCTCGAAAGACGTCCTTTACTCGTGGAACCGCGCGGCATGGCAGCAGGGCGGCTACGCAGGCAACCTGGCCGCCATCTCCGGCTACAGCACGGTGGCCGCTGCGTCGTCGGCCTCCGGCGCCCCGACCGGCTCCAAGCTCGAGCAGCTGCTCGAGTCCAACGACCCGTCGGTCTCGATGAGCGGCCTCACCGCCCCCGACCCCTACACCGTGGTCGCCAAACTTTCTCAGCCTGCGGGCTGGTTCCTCTCGGCCATCGCGCTCGAGGCCACCACCGGGATGGTGGTTGACATGAACGCGATCAAGGGCGACCCGCAGGGCGAGACCGCCAGCTCAACCTGGTGGACCAATCCGGCCACCATGATCGGCACTGGCGCCTTCAAGATGACCGCGTACACACCAAAGCAGTCGATCGATTTCGCCGCGGTTCCCAACTGGTGGGGCTCGCCCAAGCCGACTCTCACGAAGATCCACATCGACATCCTCGGCAACGCCGAGTCCGCGATCACCGCTTATGAGCAGGGCAGCTACGACATCTACGGCTACGGCGGCTACAGCAACGCCCCCGTCGACGCCATCCTGCGCATCCAGGGCACGGCGAGCGAGAAGAGCCAGCTGCTCCTCCACCCCAAGGTGCGCACCACCTGGGTCCAGTTCAACCTGGTCTCCGACTCCAGCCGGACCGGCGGAGGACCGTTCGTCCTGTCGGGCGGACAGTCCGCCAAGGACCTCCGGTTGGCGTTCGCGCTGGCGGTCGACAAGACCAAGCTCGCGTCTGTCGTCTGCTCCAACATCGTCTGTTCCCCGGCCACCGGAGGGCTGATCACCAAGGGCCTCATCGGCTACGGCGGCGACAACACCGACCCGCTGGCCAAGTTCGACGCCACGCAGGCCAAGCAGCTGCTGCAGCAGGGCGATCCCGACGGCAGCAAGACCAAGAATCTGACCTATACGTACGACACGGGCAACCCGCTGACCGCCGCCGCGGCGCAGTTCCTGCAGGACCAGTGGCAGACCAACCTGGGCGTGCACGTCAATCTGCAAGCGGTGGACCACTCCGCGTTCATCAAGGGCTACCTCTCGGGCAAGTACGCGCTAGCCCGCAACGGCTGGCAGGCGGACTACAACCACCCGCAGGACTGGGTCGACAACCTATGGGGCAAGATCCCCGGCTGCCCCGACGCCAACTGCGGCAGCGGCTACGACACTCCCGCATATGACGCGTTAGTGGCGAAGGCCGACGCCGAACCGCTGGCCCAGGCGGTCCCCGATTACCAGGCCGCCATGAAGATGCTCGAGGACGACGCCACGTACATCCCGCTCTTCTACTCTGAGGGCGCCTTCCTCATCAAGCCGTACGTCGTGGGCGCCGGCACCAACAACTTCTTCGACTACTACTGGGACCAGATCCAGATCAACTCGCACTAACCCGGAGATAAAGAAGGGCGCTCGCGGCGTGCGGGCGCCCTTCTCTCTTATTTAGGCGAGAATCAATTGCGGGACGGCTGAGGCACGAGGATTTGTTCACCCGCGGCACGCTCATCTACATCGCACAGCGGCTCGTGCTCATTTGCTTCACCGTGCTGGCGGTCTCGTCGATCGTCTTCCTCGGGATCCACCGCCTTCCCGGCGACGCCCTGTTCAGCGAGAAGCTGCGCGGCCAGGCCTACCAGGCCTTGCTCCATCACTACGGCCTCGACCAACCTCTCTACCTGCAGTACTGGAACTTCATCGTCGGGGTCGTGACCCGGGGCGACCTGGGCGAGTCGCTGGTCAATCGCGGCACCAAGATCACGCCGCTGGTGCTTCGCGAGACCTGGGTCAGCGCGCAGGTGGGGGGATTCGCGCTGATATTCACGATCGGCCTGGGCTTGATCCTGGGCATGGTCGCAGCGGTGCGGCAGAACACCTGGCTCGATTACGTGCTGACGACCACCTCGGTGATCGGCTACAGCATGCCGAACTTCGTGATCGCCGCGTTCCTGATCCTGGTCTTCGGGATCTGGCTCGACAATGTGACCGGCGGCACGTTCTTTTACCAGCTGGGCGGCTGGAAGGGGGACATCGGCCAGATGTGGCTCCCTGCCTTCGCGCTCGGATTCCCTTACGCCAGCATCGTCGCGCGCCTCACGCGCGCGAGCATGCTCGAGGTCATCCGCCAGGACTACATCCGGACCGCGAGGGCCAAGGGTCTGACCGAGTCCGTGATCATGATCCGCCATGCGCTGCGCAACGCCCTCATCCCGGTGATCACGATCCTCGGCCCCCTGGTCATCGGCATCATCACCGGCAGCGTGGTGATCGAAAATTTCTTCGGCATTCCCGGTCTCGGGAAGGAGTTCGCACAGAGCATCCTCAACCGTGACTACGCAATCGTCATCGGCGTGTTCACGATGTATGCGGCCCTGGTCGGCCTTGCCAACTTGCTGGTCGACCTTGCCTACGTCGTGATCGACCCCAGGATTCGATACTGATGGCGACCGCAGCCGCGATCGTCGCCACGGCGATCGAGCCGGAGCAGGCGAGCCTGTGGTCGGACGCCTGGCGCCGGCTGCGGAAAAATCGGATGGCCCTGGTGGCGGCGGTCTACCTGACGCTGCTCGTCGCAGTGGCCCTGATCGCCCTGGTCTACACGCCATACCGGATGTCGGCGATCGGGATCGCGCCGACATATTCGGGCCCCAGCGCCGCGCATTGGTTCGGCGCCGACGAGCTGGGCCGCGACATCCTGAGCCGCCTCATGGTGGGGGCGCAGGTCTCGCTGATCGTCGGGGTCGGCACGCAGCTGCTCGTGCTTGCGGTCGGGGTGCCGATCGGTTTGATGGCGGGGTACTTCAGGGGCTGGTTCGACTCCGTCGTGACCTTCGTGATCAACGTGTTCTACGGGATCCCGGACGTGCTGGTCGCCATGATCATGGTCTTCCTGCTCGGGCCGAGCCTGAACAACATCATCATCGCCATCGTGGCCACGCGCTGGATGGACATGGCCCGCCTGGTTCGCGGCCAGGCGTTCAGCCTGAGAGAGCGCGAATTCGTCGAGGCCGGCCGTGCCTCCGGCGCCAGGCCCTTCAAGATGCTCTTCGGCCACATCCTGCCCAACGCGCTGGGGCCGATCATCATCCAGGCCACGCTCGGCATCCCGAGCGCAATCCTGTTCGAGGCGTTCCTGAGCTTCCTTGGAGTGGGAGTCCAGCCACCGACTCCGTCATGGGGATCGATGGCGAATGAAGGCGTGCAGGCGATCCAGTACGCGCCTCACATGGTCATTTTTCCCTCCATCGCCCTGTCGCTGACTCTGATGGCCTTCAACTTCCTCGGCGACGGATTGCGCGACGCGCTCGATCCGCGCTCGCGCCGGTAAGTCGTGGCTTCGCCAATCCTCCAGGTGCGCAATCTGCGCACCCAATTTGCCACCGACCAGGGCCTGGTCAGGGCGGTCGACGACGTCAGCTTCGACCTCTATCCGGGAGAAAGCCTCGGCATAGTGGGTGAATCGGGAAGCGGCAAGTCAGTGACCGCCCTGTCCATCCTGCGACTGGTCCCGGAGCCCGGCCGCATCGTTTCCGGCGAGGTCCAGTTCCGCGGCACCGACATACTGAAGATGAACGAGGAAGAGGTGCGCGACATTCGCGGGCGCGACATCGCGATGATCTTCCAGGACCCGCAGAGCTCGCTCAACCCGGTTCTCCGCACCGGCTACCAGATCGACGAGGCGATGCTCGCGCACAAGAAAGGAAACCGGAGGCAAGTCCGCAAGCGAACGATCGAGCTCTTGCGCCAGGTGCGCATCCCCGCGCCTGAGCGTCGGGTCAATGACTTCCCACATCAGCTGAGCGGAGGGATGCGTCAGCGCGCGATGATCGCGATGGGCCTCGCGAACTCTCCTTCGATCCTGATCGCCGACGAGCCTACGACCGCACTTGACGTCACGGTGCAGGCGCAGATCCTCGAGCTGCTGGCCGACCTGAACCACGACCTCGGGACCGCAATCATCATGATCACCCACAACATGGGCGTCGTCGCCGGCCTGTGCTCCCGCGTCATCGTCATGTACGCCGGGCAGATCGTGGAGCAGGGGCCCGTCGAGCAGATCTTCGAATCACCTCAGCATCCTTACACCTGGTCGCTCATCCGCTCCATTCCGCGCGTCGACGCCCTCCGGCACGAGCGCCTTCGATCCATCGAAGGCATTGCTCCGGACCTTCTGCGGCCGCCGTCCGG